>TARA_B100001113_G_scaffold156807_2_pt1 | contig 11907 bp, 9 predicted proteins | sample TARA_B100001113 | Tara Oceans TARA_B100001113 (sample SAMEA2622402) | marine metagenome | biome: marine biome (ENVO:00000447); feature: deep chlorophyll maximum layer (ENVO:xxxxxxxx); material: "saline water (ENVO:00002010), including plankton (ENVO:xxxxxxxx)" | depth 50 m | reverse complement strand
AACAGGCAAATCGGCTGGTACATTGAGGTAACTAAAACCCATCTAAGTAAGGTTCCTGAGGATTGGAATAGAAGACAACAAATGACCAATGGGAATCGATATGTCACGGAAGAATTAGTTGAGTGGGAAGAGAAGTTAGTCACAGCAGCATCCAAAGCCAACTCAATAGAGTATGATATGTTCAGAGATTTGCGTGACCGTTGTCGAGAAAATTCTAGAACTTTAGGAATGATTAGTTCTTGTGTCGCTCAAATCGATGTACTCCAGTGTTTTGCTAAAGTTGCTAGAAATCGATCCTGGACAAGACCAGATATCCATGATGATGACCGATTGGTGGCAAAACAACTTCGCCACCCAGTTCTCGAATTACAAAGTGGGTTCGTACCAAATGATCTCAAATTCGATAAGAAGAGGAAATTCTTGTTAATTACAGGGCCAAATATGGGTGGTAAATCTACTCACCTTCGTTGTGCAGCATTGCTTTCAATTTTAGCACAGGCGGGTTCTTTCGTACCTGCAAGCAGTGCCCAAGTTGGACTTGTGGATAGAATTTTTACAAGGGTCGGAGCATCGGATGACATTAGACGTGGACGCTCAACATTCATGATGGAAATGATGGAAGTTGCCCACATACTGAAGAGAGCCACTGGTAAATCTTTGATTCTTTTAGATGAGATTGGCAGAGGTACTTCAACGTTCGATGGACTATCTATTGCTTGGTCTGTAACCGAAGACATTTGTCGACGAGTTCAAGCAAGAACGCTCTTCGCAACCCATTATCATCAGTTAATCGGCCTAGAAGGAGAAGCAGAGGGATTGGTGAATGTCCATGTCCAAGTTGCTGAATCTGATGGTGAACTGAAGTTTTTGCACACTGTTGCAGATGGACCATGTGATGACTCATATGGAATCCAAGTCGCTGCTTTGGCAGGTTTACCAAGACATGTGGTTGAAAGATCGAATGATTTGCTTGGCTTTTTGGAAAGACAAGCAGATGGTGCAAAAGCTGGAGAAAAGGGTGCACCTACTGCCCGTAGTGCAGGACAATCATCCTTGCTAGGATTCGTTGGTCAACCACAAATCAGAATTGAAAAAGATGCGCTAGGCGAGGCGCTTAAACAAGCGATATCTAGTATAGATCCAGACGCGATGAGCCCAAGACAAGCTCATGACGCAATCTATCAATTGTTGAGGATTATGGAGGAAGAGAAATGAATCAGCCATCAAGAATCAAACAACTAGATGATAGAACAATAGGTCACATAGCGGCTGGTGAAGTCGTAGAAAGGCCTGCACAAGTTGTCAAAGAATTGGTCGAGAATTCAATAGATGCCGGGTCAACCAGAATTACGGTTGAGGTTGAAAGAGGAGGATTCGACTTAATTCGAATTACAGATAACGGTTCAGGAATTCACGAAAGTGACTTGCCTCTTTCATTAGATAGGCATGCAACAAGCAAACTAGCCACTGAGGACGACCTTGCTTCAATTGGAACCCTAGGATTTAGAGGTGAGGCACTCGCTAGCATAGGAGTTGTAAGTAAACTAACAATTTCTAGCCGACCATCACAAACTGAGGGACGTAGCATAGTGATGGATAATGGAAACAAAGGCGAGGTTACTCCGATAGGAATCGCAGAAGGAACCGTCATTGAAGTTTCAAACATATTCGTCAATCAACCAGCAAGACTTGCTTTCCAAAGACGACCTGCAACTGAAACTAGTAAAATTGTCGATGTTGTAGTATCGCATGCAATAAGTCATCCAGAGGTTGCTTTCAGATTATCAAGTGATGACAAAACAATTCTCGAGGTACCTGCTGTAGAAGAGATGGAAGATCGCCTGTATGACGTACTTGGTAGACAGGCTGGGAAAATGATAGAAATTTCTCAACCACCCAACGATATTGATGCACCAGGAGATGAGGTCTGGTCAGGTTGGATTTCTACGCCCGATATTACCCGTGGAAAAGGGGATGATATTCACGTCTTAATCAATGGAAGGCCTGTGGCTGCCCAACCATTCCTCCAATCTATTCGTAGAGGATATAGAACTAGACTCATGCAGGGCCGGCATCCAGTAGCGGTATTGATGCTAAATTTACCAAACGATGAGGTAGATGTAAATGTACATCCTACCAAAAGAGAGGTAAGACTTCGCAATTCATGGAGAGTACTTGAAAGACTGGAGAGATCAATAGCACATACTCTAGAATCGACTCCTACAGAACCAGAATCTAGTGGGAGAATTACTGGAATTGTCTCCTTAGCACCACAAACAGAAGAAAAACGAACTATTGAGAAACCGGCATGGGCCCAAACTGCTCAGATATCACTTGCTGGAGAAAAACCTCTAGAAATCAAACAAAAGGAGAAGCCACGTCCAATCTCAAAATCTGAATCATCACAAACCACCATCACTGGTATTGAAGCAATAGCGCCTGCTCTTTCGCTAGGCGAGAGAGAATTACATCGACATGCAGGACATGATACAGAAGATATCGATGATACTGAACCATTAGGTCCGGTAATTAACGATCTACCAGAAATGGAACCACTTGCACAGTTTGCTGATTCCTATATTTTAGTTCAAGCCGGTGAAGAATTGCTACTAATTGACCAACATGCATTGCACGAAAGGGTACGATATGAGCGACTTAGACATGATGAAAGTCTTTGGCAAGCTCAAGAAAGAATCACCCCTGTGCCCTTGGATTTAGATGCAAGACAAATTGCAAGGCTTGAGGCAAGAATTGATGATTTAACAAAAATTGGTTTCATCATTGAAAATAAGGCCTCAGGATATTCTATAACTAGTGCCCCTGCTCTATTATGTGCAAGTGAATTAGAACCTTTCATCCATGACATTCTGCTAGATATGACCGAAGATGGTGCCCCAATTGAGACTATTGAACAAAGAAAGGATCACCTTGCATTCTTGAATGCCTGTAGAGGTGCTGTGAAGGCTAATGACAAGTTGAACCTCTCTCAGATGAGAAGACTACTGGACGATATGAGAAGAATTCCTAATCCTTGGGCATGTGTGCACGGAAGACCAACTGCCATGCGTATTCCGTTGAATTCTTTAGACCATCACTTTGGCCGACATGGTTAATTTTCGATTATCAAGCCACAACTGACTAATTGGTCAAGGAATGATGGCCAAGCAACTTTGTGAAGATTGGAGGAGCGAATTGTTCCTCCACAAATGGATGCAAGTATGATTGCGGTCATTTGTAAGCGATGGTCGTCATACGTCTCAACAATTCCCTGTGGTGTTCTAGGAATCTGTCCTCCAGGGATTGTAAGGCCATCTTGATTAGCGGTAGATTCTAATCCAAATCTCGAAAGGATTTCCACAGTTTTAGTTATTCGATTGGATTCCTTGTATGCAGCGTGTCCAGCACCAGTAATCTTCCCGCCATCTCCTAAAGCTAACCAGGCAGCCATTGGACTGATGAGATCGTTTGAATCACGTATTTCGTTTCGTTCAAGGTCATGTCCAATCAAATCTGATTCAGGTGGTGCATTATCTACTTCGAGTCCAGATAATTTTGCAAATGCCATCATAGAAGCGTCTGCAGGAACGGTCACATCAGGACAAGATACAACCCATGGCCTTCCAGGATGTACCGCTCCAGTTAATTTACACATATCCCATGTGAGAGCAGAGTGTTTCCGAGACACTGCGTCTCCAATTGTGACTAAATCAAATCCTTTACACCTCGGAGCAATTAGTAAAATTGCTGAATGGAATTGCGAGGTTTTTGAAACATCTATCTCGATTTTATCTTCTGTCACAGGACCGAGCAAACTAACGGGATACTCCTGGTTTTCGTATTCTTTTGAATATTCGACACCAAGAGATTCGACAAGATGTAAGGAACTCCTTGCACGTAGGCTTGCATCACCATCTAGTGTTACTGGGAACTCACAGGTTGCTGCCTGAGCGATTAAAAATCTCATAGCTGTACCACTATTTTTGCAATCCAAAAATGAGTCAGGCTTTTGCAGTTCTCCACCTTTGAGAATCTTGCCATCCCATTCGAGACCCATACCTACAAAGCAATCGATGAGTGCCTTCACGTCCTCTCCAATCTCCCACATTTCGATTCTAGTTGGTACTTCATCCATACTTGCAAGAGTAAGCCAACGCATTGCGTGGCTTTTCGAAGGAGGTAATTTCAGACTACCTGAGAGTTTACTTGGTCGAATAACAATAACTGAATCATCATTGTAACTCCCTCCCATAAATTAGCCCACTGGGCCATACAACATGAAGCCATCCAATGCACATGTTGAAGTGCGTGTTATGCCTAGGATGAGTTATGGTCACCGATGCTCGTAATCGACCTTTACGTGACCTAAGGATCTCGCTGACAGACAGGTGTAATATGCGATGCAGATATTGCATGCCTAGAGAGTACTTCGATGAACACAAATTTCTCGCAAAAAAAGAAATCCTGTCATATGAAGAATTGACATTGATTGTAGAATCACTGGTCCCTCTAGGGCTTACAAAGGTGAGACTAACTGGGGGAGAACCATTACTGCGAAGAGATGTTTGTTCTTTCATCAAGATGCTTCCAAAAGAACTGGATATCGCAATGACTACCAATGGAATTTTGCTAGAGAAATTTGCACAAGATTTAGCTGATTCTGGCCTAAACCGGGTAACTGTATCTCTCGATGCCCTCGATACGGAAACATTCCAAGCGATGGGTGATACTAATGAAACTCCAGAAACCGTTTTGCGCGGAATAGAAGCAGCAAGAATGGCTGGACTAAAAGTGAAAGTGAACACTGTAATCCGTGCAGGATACAATGAACATTCGGTAGAAAAAGTGGCTGAGAGGTTTGTGGGCACTGATGTCATTGTCAGATATATCGAATTCATGGATGTTGGTGAAACAAATTCTTGGAATAATGAAGATGTAATCACAGGTGAAATGATGAGAAAAATGCTAGAAAACCTTGTTCCGGTTCCTGCAAATCATCGTGGAGAGGTTGCGAACCGATATGTTCGGGGAAGTCAAGAATTTGGATTCATAGAAAGTGTTTCCAAACCGTTTTGTGGAGATTGTAATCGTGCTAGGATAAGTGCTGACGGTTCGATGTACACATGCCTATTCGCATCTAAAGGTAATGATTTGAAATCGCTGCTCAGAATGGGTGCTAAAAGAGAACAAATTGCAGAGGCTGTGCGCAGTATTTGGTCGAAAAGAGATGATGCTTACTCTCAAAACCGTGGAGAAAATGTGAAGCCAAAAGTGGAGATGTCATTCATCGGTGGCTAATTTGAGGCTGGAAGTTTAATCGTTGCTAAAATAGTGTTACTTCCTCTGTCAACTAACTGGAACAAATGATCTCCAGAGTTACACTTCAACTGCTCGCAATTGACTACGAAATAATCTCCCTTAGTGACGGACCAGCCAGCATCTCGGTCATGGAAAGAAATGTTTGACCCTACGGTTCCATATACATCTGAATCATCTACAAATCCTGTGTATTCCTTAACACTCTGTTCGGTTTGATTAATTATTGACCATTCAACTTTGGATGGATCTAAAGATTGATCTATACTTGTTATCGAAATAACATGATAACCGTTTGAAAGTGCTCTTACCGAAACGGATGCCTTTGGGTCAGCCTTTTCGACTGTATCCAATGTACTGGACATCATTATGAAAACCATACTCGTAAGTAATACGGTAATCGATAGAAGAAGCACAGTAGCGATGACTGGACTGACTGCCTCATCATCCCTGTGCATATCATACCCTAGCATGCAAATCACTTGAAACAACCGCTTATTTATGCCTGATTGGCATTAATTTGGACCAATATTAGTTTAGACTAGCCAAAACATACGACGGCAAGTTACAGCACGCCAAATGATTCCCTTTGTAAGTCGATTGAACATGAGGTTCAATATCCAATCAGGCAGGCGAAAAAGTAGACTCCCCATCTTGAAGGAACGCTTTGAATTACGCATTACTTTACCCATCTGCTTCTTCCAAATTTTTTCATATTCTTCAAGTGCCAATCCGTTTTTTAGATGCTCAGCAACTACTTGGCCAGCAATTCTTCCTCCAATCATTGCGATTGTTATACCTGCGCCGTTTGATGGCAGAACCATTCCTGCTGAATCACCAACTAGGACATAATTACCTTTGACGAATTTTTTAATTGTGCCAGACATTGGAAGTGAACCTGCGCCATTGAATGTGATTTCACCCTCATACTTTGAAACAAATTCATCAGTATATTGATTCAAATTACGACCTTTTGCGAAGCTCCTTTGTATTCCTAATCCAATATTTGCTCCGCTTGCCTTAGGGAACATCCAAGCATAACCTCCTGGAGCCATAGATCCAAAATGAAGTTCTACTGCTTCTCCAAAATCTCCATCCATCAAAACGAATTTAACAGGTATTTTTGTTGATTTTTCATTCCAATAATCTCGCCTAATGGGACCATTATGGCCGCCTGCATCCACAATTACCTTAGCAGTATATTCATCACCATTCCTAAGATGAACAGTGTTACCTACCACCTTATCAACACGAGAATCGATTCGGAATTCTGCTCCCGATTTTTTTGCTAATTCTACCAAAAACTCATCATGGGCAACTCTGTTCAAGACATATCCATCAAAATCGTATTTCAAAGGTTTTCCTGAAGGAGGAACCAAGTGCATTTTCTTAGAATGACGAGAAATTGCAGACTCGGGAGTTTGGAACAAATCATCCATATCTGGAACATCAGGACATAGGCGTCTCATTTCATCGTTAGATGGTACTAATTCACCACATTGAAGAGGAGTGCCAATTGGGTCTCTCCGGTCTATTACTAATACATCAGCGCCGCCCTCGGCAGCATACCTAGCCACGGTACTACCGGCTGGACCTCCACCGATTACAATCACTTCTCTGTCGAATTTTTGCGGCAACACTAGACCTCACTTGTGACGATTATGAACCATATCGACTAGATGTTTAAGCAATTGCTTTGCATCAGAGTCTGAGAAAAATTCCAAGTTTTCAATTGCTCTTTCCAAATGGTTTTGGATCAATATCTCAGTGTAATTCAGACTATCTCCGAAATTTAGCAGTGAAATGAGTTCGTCGAATAACGAGTCTTCGAAATTGTGAATTATCTCTGCAAATCTAACTCTTTGTTGACCATGAAGGATCGTCAGAGCATGAATGATTGGCAAGGTCATCTTCCCCTCGTAAATATCAGAACCTCTTGGCTTACCCATTCGCTCATCCCCACGAATATCAAGCAAGTCATCGACTAGTTGGAATGCGATTCCGATTTGCATTCCGAAATCAAATAACTTCTGACAAGCCTCTTGACTTGCTTTGGCGATTAATGCAGCTCCTTTACATCCCGCTGCAAATGGTCCTGCTGTTTTACCGCTAACAATTTCCAGATAATCCTCTGGTGACGTTGACAAGTCCAGTATGTGATCGATTTGAGTAAACTCAGCACTTGCCAACCTAGAGCAATAATGAGCCATAACATCAACAACTTCTTTGTCATATCTTCCACCAAGGCCAAAGCCTTGTGAGAATAACCAGTCTCCTGCAATTATTGCTTTTGATTGTCCATATTTGGAATGAATTGTATCATTACCTCTTCGAGTTGGTGACTCATCGTTGATATCATCATGAACCAAACTTGCAGTATGAATGAATTCATTTGACATCGCAAACGGAATGATTTCATCTAAATCTTCACCGCCCGCAATCTCGTAGGCAAGCATCACCATAATTGGCCTAATTCTTTTTCCACCAGCGAGAACAACCTGGCCAGATACTTCTGCTACCTGGCCAAATTCAGAAGACTGCTCAGCAATGATTGCTTCGAGATTCGCATTAACTAAATCGCGAATCGATTCGATTCTATCCAACGCATCATTGTCCTCCATAGCCTCTCCCACAAGGGTCGCCTTCTTAACGAGTGGCTGACGCCCATAGATTGCTGGCGATGCTGGCCGAGGCGATTGAATGAGTGGAGAAGACCGCTTTGAAATTTTACTAACTCCCGAAACCGGGGATGGAGTAAGCACTCATGCTCAAAAATTCATTGATAGTTCACCAGATGGTCTTAATTTAGTTGCAAAAAATGTACCTCATATTGAAACTGCAATCGAGTTATTACTAGATGGACACGGCGATATTGTTCCAGTTTCTGGAGAATGGTGGTCCAGGAATCGAAATAGGGAACTTTCGACTTCATTGGTTTTGCCAAGAAGGGAACCAACCAGGGTATTGGTTGGAGAAGACAAACCGGAATATATCCCAAAGAAAGGTATTATTGTTGCTGATTGTGAGATCATAAAGCGTCAATTGCTACGTTCACGCGGCGACATTATAGTCAAACTTGCAAGTGAAATGGAAGGATTGCCAGATGATCAGTTCGAGAGAGTTGAATGGCTTGAAAACCTCCGTTTCGAAGAGAAAATCGACGGTTTCATAACAACAAGATCATTGCATTCTTCACTATCATCAAAACCAAGGAGACATACTTTAGGAATGCAGAGGCAAGATGATTCTAGAGCGCGATTCATTCCAGTTCCTTTAGAAGGTTACACTGTCTTACTCACACGCAAGGATTTCCCAGCTTCAAGGTTTTCAAAAGTTATCGATGTTGGCGCAGCACTATCTTTTAGACTCGAATTGACCGTTTTAGATAGTATCGAAGACAATCTAAAAGATAAAATCGCATTAATTATCGAACAAAGAAAAGTTCGCACTATTTTGCAAGATGTAGGAAATAGAGGAAAATCTCTAGGTTTTGAAAATCCACTTAAAGAATGGAAAACTTTCACAGGCGGGGATACACACCAAGGCCCAAAAGATTCAGATCCTAGAATAGATGTTATTCTTGAAACTATTAGCAAAGATGGTACCGTGACTACCAGTGTCGAGAGAATTTTCCCAATCGATGAAAGTCACTCTGGAATCCAAACTTTACTCGTAAACTGGAATCATGTTTTGAAAATAGCAAGAGAAACTCCTGAAGAAGAAAAACGTGGTCGCATGAAAGAATTGATGGATGAGTATATCGACAAACTAGTCTCTGAAAAACGAATCTCGGAGGATAGAATATATTCGCCAATGTTCAAGGATTATGACCACAATTAATCAAATTGTTTCGTCACCAGACATCTCTCTAATTTTGGCTCGACACTTCTCAATATTTTCCGGAGATCTATCATCTCCGGCTAGAATCAAATCATAGCCATTGTCACTAATTTCTCTATGCAGTTCCATCAATTCTACAGGTGCATTGGCATCCACAACATCTGAAATGGCCTCATCGACTACTCTTGCCGAGGATTCCCAAGACCCAGATAACTTTAGCAAATCTTTGGTCATTCTCTCAATAATATCAACAGCAGATGGAGGTCGTGCAAGTGCGCTCTGAATCCGGTCAACTGCATCGAGGTGGAGTGTTCTTAATTCACCCAACCGAGTTGCTGCCCCAATTATTTGAGTAATCATCAATTCTCGATCGCCATATTTGACCAACTTTTTCTTGGATTTCTCTAATTCGCGCTTAATTTCAGACGAGCCCGCAATTATTGCATCTTGTATACTGGCAACTTCGTTTAGGATTGCTTGAATTGATTGCACTCTATCGGTCATTTCTTCTTCGAGTCTAACCTCTTCCCGACGAAGGTCGTGCCTGACAGATTCTATGACTCCAGATGCCAAAGCAGTGGCCTCTTTCAGAGAGTTCTTGGCAGCCCTTTCATAGCGCCCCATCTTCCGTCCTCAAATACTCCCAGTGCTGAAACCGTTTGAAGGTGTTGCTTTGAAATGGTTTGAGAAAATAGTAATCTCCAGAACAAGTTTTCACCCTCCTAATCACTATTTTTGGCACCTCTATGAGGTGTAACCTCAAATATGGAGAGGAGTGGAGAGATTTTCAGAGGTATGCAAATGGGTGACAAGCAAGCCCTACTTTCTGAACTACATCAGGCCAGACTAGACCGTCTGAAGGAGATCTGTGCTCAGCATGGAATTTCAAAAAATGGCTCGGTAGAAGTTTTGCGTGCTAAGCTTATTGCAGACCTAGTACTAGACGAGTGGGATTTTTCTGCTGAAGGTATTTCATCAATTCTAAATAACCAGTTGGGAGATGTTTTAGCAGTCTTTGGAGTTAAGAAATCTGGATCGATAAGAGAGAGAAGGCAAAGATTGTTTTTACACCTAAATCATGATGCAAAACAACTAACTCCAGAAAAGTTGGACACATTATCTCGAGATCAATTACACGAGTTATGCTCTAAACTTGATTTACCAAGGTCAGGAGCGAAGCAGGCCTTATTGATGCGAGTGGCTGGGGTTTTAACATCGCAATCTGGTGCCTGGGGCTCTATCAAAAAGAGCTTGCGAAGACCACGTGGACCACCTAAAGTAATCGAGATTCCTTCTCCTGGTGAAGAACGAAACACCCCGACTCCTGTATTGGCTCCAATTCCTGTCGTACAAATACCACTTCCCGAAGTTTTGACACCAATTCCTGTCGTACAAATACCACTTCCAGAAATGGCTGAGGTGGTAGTTGAGGAGCAAGATGAGGTTGAAATTATTGAAATTAATACACAACCAGTAGTCGAGGCTGCAACAATTGCTCCAACTGTTGAATTAACTACCAATGTGATGGAATTGGAAGATAGAACTGCTGAAATCGATGCATTGTGCAGAGACTTCTTGTTAGTTGGTTCAGTTAGCGATATTGATGATGTCAACGCATTTATTTCCAGCCTATCCCAATATGGATTCAATTTGTCCGACAATAGTTCTAGAGATTTTGTGAAAAATAGATTATCATCCTTGGACAATACTGCAAAAGCAGAGAAAGATGCTATGCATTCTATGCCAAATTCTTGGAGAGAAAGAGAATCACTAAGGAAATTTGAGGATGCAAGAAGCATACTTAGAAGCGCTTTGCCAGAAATAATTGCTGAACACCAGGGTGAAATGATAAAAGCTAGAATGGCTTTTGAGGAAAAAGCAAGAAGCATGCAATTAGACTTGAGATTGCCTGCAATCTCAGGAAGATTACACGCTCTATTCGATTTACAAGTTTCACTAGATGAAGAAATTGCATCAACAGATCCGAAAAATTCTCGTAGAACTAGAGTAATCAGGTTACTACAGCATGGTGCAGTTCACTTAACGCCAAATGACAGAATAACACTGGATAGACTGGAAAGAAACATTGACGGGTTTGAGCAATTAGTAGAAACTATTCTTGAAAAATCTGGAGGCTCATACGGTGAAGCGCAACAAACATTGGTCATCAGATTCCTAGAGAAGAAGGGTTACAACGTCAATAACCCAGAATTGCGTCCAAGAGTCGTTGCTGCTGCTGGAGTTGTTGGTGCAGAAATGGGACACATCTCTCCAAGTGAGATACCACGCTTGGCCCCAGGAATAAAAGTTAGTGACACCGAAGTCGACTCAATAATCACTGACTTGAAGAGACTTGCTCAGCAATTCAAATCACCTGTTGAAGAAGAACATCACCAAGAGTTAGATCTAGCAGAATCTGTTGCAGATGCATCAGAAAGAGTAAACTCGATGCGCAAGAAAATTGACGGAGTAGATGATCTCCTAGCCAGACTAAAATTATCTCACGATTAACGTGAAGCATAAAATCCTTGGATTACTTTAGTGACTGTCTCTATATCTCTAATATCACGATTTAATAGATCGGCAAGTATCTGTTCTCTTTGACGAACATGCTGTTCAAACTGAGCAGGAGTAATTCCTGCTGCTGTACAAATTGTTTCACGCATCTTCGATGGGATTCCAGTTTCCTCAATTGCATCTGTAGCCGCATTGTACTTCCAAATTGCATTCAATCTAGGTTTGTCTCCTTCCATG
>TARA_B100001113_G_scaffold321607_1_pt1 | contig 11923 bp, 18 predicted proteins | sample TARA_B100001113 | Tara Oceans TARA_B100001113 (sample SAMEA2622402) | marine metagenome | biome: marine biome (ENVO:00000447); feature: deep chlorophyll maximum layer (ENVO:xxxxxxxx); material: "saline water (ENVO:00002010), including plankton (ENVO:xxxxxxxx)" | depth 50 m | reverse complement strand
AGTGGTGTACCAGCTGGGCGTACTTTACTTAAATCCCATTTTGGAATTTGTCCAATATACAACAGGCCAACGAGTTCTTTGAATGCTTTAGACCAACCTAACTTGGAGTCAGCAACTTGGATAACAGTATCTGTTTCAAAAAACTCTTCTGCTACTACAGGTAGTTTTGAAACGAATTGTCTTTCAACTGAAAAACCTACGCCTGTTCCATTCATTAGTACATACAAGATTTCATCAAAAGCTTGTACTCTATCAATTGCTACATATGAACAGTTATATCCAGCAATGTTTTCTCTCTTCAACGCTTCACCTGCCGTCATTAGACATCTCATAGAAGGCATTACTTTACATTCTAATATTGCTTCTTCTAATTTATTTTTTAGTGATTTGTTAATTTTATACCCGTGCATTTCTCCCATATGATCTTGGAAAAAATCAAAGTATCTTTCTATTGTTTCACCCCAAGTTTCTCTGCGTCCTTTTTCTGGAAGCCAACGGGAATAACGTGATAAGTGAATAAACTCTTGGTAAAGAGTCGGCAAGTGGTTACTTGGCATTAATCTCTCCTGCTTATAATATATTAAAATTTGTAGTTGTAGGTTTATTTATCTTTTACGACTTTTCTCGATGGCCCTTGAGCCAAACCAAAATGAAATAATTGCAGCAAAAATTGCTTTTGTTTCATCATCCCATAAGAGGTTTATTGCCTCTGAAAAGTCAGTACCTTTATCAAGTGCTTCCATAAGAAGCACTATCTCAATCGTGCAGAATAGCCCGAAGAAGGCATAAGTGATAACTGGACGTACAGATCTTTGTAAAGCGCTGATCCATCCGCCAGTATTTGAGATAGCAATGTCATGTTCAATAAGGCGCTTATGCTCTTCAGCAGCACCCATTTCATTGTACATCTTGATATCGTGATCGTACCCGTCTTTACGAAGTTCTGCCATCACTCTCATTTTTTCCAGTTCATGCTTTTGATCTGTTTTCTTTGCAAATGAGTCCGTGATTGCGGGTACAGCAGAACTTGCAAACCCTAAAAGGGATCCTAATATTGATAACATTAAATTACTCCGTGATTTCTTCTAAACATTCGACCGATAGAATATTTGTGTCGGTCATCTTTTTTTCTTATTCCTGGCGATAGGTCTACACCTCCGCCTGCTACTGAATTGGCCGCGACTTCATCTACTCTCTTCTTCATTTCTTCTCGCTTCATTTCAGCTTTAGCCTTACTGAATACGCTTACGACTCCCATCTTACCCATAACTTTAGCTCTTTGCTCGCCAACAGTTAGTATTTGAATCTTCCTAGCATACGGCTTACTAATTTTCTTGACCTTCTCCACAGTTCTCTTGGCATCAGCCACAGTGGCAAATCTAATAGAGACTGTATCTTTGGGATTCTCATCTGTATATAATCTCCTTCCTGAACCTTTTGGCTTTTTACCTGTTCCAACTTTTGGATCTGATCCTTCTTTCGGTACACAATTAGGAACTAAACCAGGCCTACCCGGTTTCTTCTTCATTCCTACCTGTTTATGTGTAGACCAGCATGGACCGTTTTCTCTTAACTCTCTTAGCGTTATCATCTTGTCAAATCCTGTGCTGTAACAAATATTTTTTGTCTTGTTGGTATATGATGTACAGCAAATATGCGTTCACCAAACACCGTACCAACTGGCATAATTCCTTCATTTACTATTACAGGTGTAGTAGCTTTTGCAATAGGTTCGCCAGTAAGTATAGATGCTATATCTTGTGTTAATGTATATTCACCAGGCATTATATCTCCATATTCGTCTTGGTGAAATTGTTTTTCTTCTGGTAGAAAAGAATCAGAATCAATATCCATTTTCTTTAGTATAGCATTAAGTTGATCATCATTCAACTTACCGTCTTCCTTTATGAGAAACAAAGCTGCTGCGTATGAAGCTAACCTTGATTTTCCAAATGGAAGTTTTTCTAGTATTCTTTTAAGATTGAACACTAATCTATGGAAGTAACTATATTCAGTCCTTTCTTCAGAAGTTTGCGGACTTTTAAGTTTCTTTCCATTTTCATCGACTAAGCCTAATTCATAAGCTTTCATCTTGTTCCATGGAGTTACAAGATGTTTGATGAAACGATACGCATAGTATGTATCAGCAGCTCTTGAAATTATCCCCATTAGATTCCTCTTAGTACTTTAACTATATTTACATCTAGAGGAACATCAACATAAAGTTCCTCTTTCAAATAATTTAAATATACAAGGAACGTTTTTAAGGCCGGCCAATGTTGTTCTTCAACTTTGAAGAATAGCATTTTAATCGCCGCATCTATACCAAACACATTCTGTATAATAATAAGATGGTTTAGTATCAAACGCTCTTGTAAATCACCAGCAGCTGAATATCTTTTAAAGAGTCTTTTAAGATATTTAAAACGTTGTATATCCTCTTTAAACTCTTCCATAGAAGTACACTGCTTATTTTCATAATGTTTAGACGCATAAAGTAAAAAGTTTTTATTCGTTAACTCTTCAAGTAATTTCATTATATCCTCAGGTAATTTTATCTTACCTGATTATATATTACTATTCCATGTGTTCAGTTAATTCATCAACTAAATCTGATTTGCTCTTGCGTCTGTCTAATTCAATACCGTGTTGACGACCTAATGCTTCAAGTTCTTTTTTATTCATATCATCAAGTGATTTACTTGATGGAGACTCATTCAATTGCTGTGGCGCGCTTGTGCCATTCCATTCTGCAATTTGTTCTGGACTCATAGAACCACTCTTTAATTTTTCACCATCAGGTGAATAGATTCCGTCAGCTTTGGCAACTGAATCTTCAAGCCAGCCAGCTTTTTGCATACCCATTATTTGCTCCTTAAATCTTTAAGTGTTTTAGGCTTTGGTGCCTGTTTCATTTTTTCACCACCGGTTTTATTTTTATCCGCTGGGTAATCTCTTTTCTCACCTTTACGATGCATGTCTAAAACTTTTTTAGTATTAGGTGCCATGTCTGGTTGCTTAGGTAAGTCAGGATTTTCTTCAGGTTCAACTTCAGCCGCTTTTGGTGAAGCTGCATGAGAAGCTTTTGCTTTCTCTTCTTGCATAATATCTACATAACTTTTTAGCACTGTGCTTTCGCCTTTCATTGATTTACTAATTGCCTTACGTCTTTTATGTAAGAACTTATCAGATGAATCTACATCGCCGTCATTATCGATGTCTTTATCTTTTCGATCATCAAACTTTTTCTTGACCGCATCTTTATTTACCGGATCCATTTCACTTGTTATTTTTTTAATTCTTTTTTGAAATGGTGACTCACCAGCTCTGAATTTATTCATTCCAGGTTTACCAGTTTGTTTTTTAGCTTTATTATCTTTTCCTAAGACATTCTTACTTGCTATTTTGACTTCATCTATTTCGACTTCTTCTTTTTTCATTAAAGCGTCGTGGTTCTTCTTGGCATATGCATCAGCTTCATCTTTTGTTTTAAACTCAGCTACTTTCTTGCCATTTATATCGTAAACACAAAACATGCCAGTATCTTTATTTTTAGAAACATGACTCGTTGGATTCATATCATGATCTTTTTTAGGATCATAATCGTCTTGTAGCATGCTCATGTATGTTTGAGCTATGCTCCTCAGTTCTTTACTCATGAGCTTGCCTTTCCTTTTCTACATTAAATATTGCCCGATAAAAGCCGCTGTTCCTGCAGCGATTATTATCCAGCATATTCTATTTATAATTGTTATAGTTCTAGTGTTAGCGTCAACTGATCGTTGAAGATCATCTAGCTTTTGTGAAAGCCTATTCATTCTTTCACGCATATTGTCATGATCATCTTGCAAGGCTAGTATTTTCTCCTCTGCTCTAGCAAGAGATATCATGGCGTCTGCAAGCTTATCGATCTTTTGTTCGATTCTTGTTAGCCTATCTTCTACTTTATCCGCCATGATTACTCCTTAAATAAAAATATTTATCTGCAAAACTACTCAAAACAAATATTTGACACGTCCATTTATTTGACACTACTTATTGTCAGGTTTTTGACAATTACAGCTGTCCTTTCCAGAAACGTATCCAGCAACTATACCTACTATACCGGTAATTGCCATTTGTAATAATTCAATAATTCTTCCATCAAGTGCTCCACCTACTTCAGTTGCCATCATAAACTCATCTACTACAATTAGCCCTAATAGTCCCATCAAACCTACGGCTAACAACAATACTGTAATATCCTTGATTCTTGACATTAACTTCTCCTTTAGTTATCTACTTTTTTACCTGCTCGCCACTGGAAACATGACCAGTATCGTGCTTTAAACTTGGGCCCAGGATTATCGCAGTTATGTCTGGCACGGAAAGAAGCTCTACGCTTAGGATCATCTCTTTTGATTTCCATGTTTGGATCACCGAAACGTACAACAACAACTTTGCCATTAGGACCCATAGTATAAACTTTAAATTTTTTATTAGGATTTTCGGAAGTTCTAATAGGATCATTGAGTGTTACTTTCTTTCCTTGGTATTCTGCTTCAACTAGTTCCAAGTCTTCATAAAGATCTACACACTCGCAGAACTCATCAATAGATTCTTCACTAAATTTTTTAAATTTATCCACCGAATTCATGTCCTGCCACCCTTTTCATTTGTTTGTTAAATTCTGCCTGTGAAGGCTTTTCTTTATATAACCTTATAGAAATTTCAGGTCTGTCTTTACCTTTGATTCTCCAGTTCATTCCTTTTTCTTTATGCTCAGGTTTTGTAGTTTTTACAACTCGTCTTTTATAACCTGCTTCCCATGATTCTGGTTTACCGCTACCTTCACTCTTAAGATCTCTTATTTTCTTATCTATCCTTGCAACCTTTAAGTCACGCTTCTTTTGGTCAACGTCTACTGTTGAGATCCTTTCGTTCTTTTCGGAATCTTTAGCATCAAGGTATGCTGCAATAGCCATCTTTTGTTTTTTCTTATCTGACTTACCCTTGAACTGAGGTGCATCTGATTTTCTAAAATCTTTTACATAATCACCGGCTGTTGCATCTCTGCCCAGCTTTTCTAATAAAGTCTTAAGACTTACCATCATACACTCCTTTGTTAGTTACAGACATTGGCATAACAAAACCATTATCTTTTGCTTTTACCTGAGCTTCAATCTGACTTCTTGCATGTATATTACCTTCTTTTTGTTTACTATCTCGGATATGATATACAAACATTTGTTTATCACTTGTGTCAGATTTAACAACTGTTGGTTTAGTAACCTTTGGTTTTTGTCTCATTTTTGCAATACCGGCTTTTGCTTTTGCAAGTCTTTGACGATCTGCAGCGGCTTTCTTTAATCTAGCCAACTTGGCCTGAGCAGAATCTGCTCTGCCTGCTGTACTGAAGCGAAAGTTGCCTTTCTTATTAACAACGCTTGCTTTAGCACCTTTTGCAATAAGCGATCCAGTTTTCTTTACTGGTTTAGATGTTACTACTTTCTTTACACCTTTGGCTACTGCTTTAGTTGCTCTGTAAGGTACTGTTACGGGGAGAGTAAGTACCTTCTTAGCAGTTCTTGCAATGCCGCCAATGAATTCAGTAAGTTCTTCAAGTTCTTTATCATTTAACGTAGCAACATATTCATCAAACTCTTTATCATTGAGCTCAAGGATTTTTTCTTCGTTGATATATGACTTAAAGGTTTTCATTATATGTCATCACCTGGATCTTTTATGTCAGCTTTAAAAACTCTCTGTAAAGACTTCATTAGTTTTGGAACATCTTTCATCGGTATATTTACATATGCGCCTGTGAGTTTTCTTTGCATTCCTGGCATTGTTTTAGTTTGAGTTATCTGTAAACCTAGTCCGCCTGTTGCAGAATATCTTGTAAGTTGAACGTGTTGTGTTCCTGTAAAACTAGTAGACTCTTCAATATTTTCTACTTCTTCATATCTTACTATTTCACTACCTCTACCAACTTTAGGTTTTTGTTTCTTTTTGTTTCCTATATCAAAAGGCATTTTTGCTAGACTGACTTTATCTTTAGGAGCACCTTTTGCTTTTGCTAAAGCAGCTCTTTGAATTGGTGTCATTCTTTTCAATCGATTTTCGTTAGTTTCTGCATGCTTCTTAAATGCATCTTGAACTTTAGGATCATCATATGCATCAGGATATTTAGCTTTAACAGCTCTCATAAGACCGCTGGTATTACCTTTAAATTTTCTATCCTTAAGCATTTTACTTATGTCTTTTAGATGAATAGGATTAGTAGAATAAGCGATACCTGTAGGACCTCTCTTCTTTTCTGATAAATTCCAATGATCTCCATACTCAGTAACATGAGCTGATTCAACTTGAATATCTGGCATATCAAGTTTATGAGATTTTTTCTTCAATGCTTTCATAGCAGCATCTTTATCTCTCTTTGAAACCATTAACTTATTATTTTTAAAGTAACCATCAATTCCTTTCTTTTTTAGGATTTTAGTTACTTCACCTTCATAACCTTCATTCTGGCCTGGTGTCATTTTCTTTACGTAATTTGCGTACTCATCAGTACCCATTTCGTATACTTCTTTAAAGCTTTTCATTATCCCCTCACCTTTGCTGCGAGGTCTTTATCTGCTTTTCCCCAAGTACCTGAAGATTTAGTAGCAAAGGAGTTGACTCTTGCCAAACCCCATTGTGTTGGATTGGTCCCTGGTCTATGACCAGTTCTCCAAGCAGCAACACCTCTGTTGAAAACTTGTCTTAATATACCCATAGGCATGCCTGACTTATCCGCCTTCTTTTTCAAAGCAGCTGTGACATCAGCCTCTGTTACAAACTGTTTAAATGTATGCACGTTATCCTCCCCGAACATTTTATTAAATTTTTTGGTGTGCTTTGACGGTTTAGTCTTCGCGCTTTTATCTCCAGGAGCAGGTTTATATGCTGCCGGATTATCATCATCCATTTTTGCACCCTTCTTAAAGTGTCTATCACGAGCTGCTTTAGTCGATTTAGACATCTTTTTTCCTTTAGCGTCTTTTCCATAATATGGCTTAGGTTGTGTACCGGGTCTATCTTTAATATCTGGATCTTGGCCTGGTCCTCTATCTTTTTCTTCAAGTGGCTCAACTTGATTTAGCCAATATCTGTATTTTCCATTTGATGTTTCAATCAACAAATAATTGGTTCCAAGTTGTAAGACGTTACCTATTTCTTGCGTTTCTTTAATTACTGCTAGATCACCTTCTTCATATAAGTTACCTTCAACATATTCTTCTCTTTCATTAGATACTTTTTCAAGTTCAATGTGTTGACGATACTTGTATGATTCTTTAAGATTCATTCCTTTACGCACATCATTAAAAAGCTTTTGTGCTTCTTTGAATCCAGAAGGTAGACCTTTTGTAAATGTTTGAATATCATTATCTGCAGCAGCTGCTCTCATCTTGGAGGCTGACATGCCTGTAGCACCTTCCGCATCAGGATCTCTTACACCTGCAGATACAACGTTTATTCCTCCGTCAAAGTTATAGAAACCATGACGACCTTTAGTTTTATTATACTTATTTGCTAATGTTTGATACTCAGCAACTCTATCACTTCCAGCTACAATAGTAACTTTATTAAAACCTTGATCATAGAGTGATGATAGCAACTCCATAATAGTTCTAATCTTCGAAGATATCATAATATTACGTGAATGTTTTGGAAACATCTTACGCATATACTTGATTTTATCTTTATATTGAAGTGGATTCTTTTTAGGATCAGCCGACTGAGATGCATATATTTTATATGCAGAACCTCTTGCAGTTTTTGCTACTGCGGTAAGTAACTTCTCATGACCTATTGTTGGAGGATTGAATCTACCCCAAGCAATAGTGACATCCTTAGTGCCTTCAGTTACATACTGTGTAAAACTTTTAAGATTTAGCATTCTGTCCGCCTGAAGGTTTTCTTAGTTTATTGCGATCCTTCTGGCGAACTTGTGGAAGTAGTTTTCTAGCCAATCTTTGGATTGCATTCTTTGCACCTGGTCTTGCTAACTTTTTCTCTAATGCACCTCTTGCTGCATAAGATAAATCTTGTTTACTCTTGTTTTTTAGGAACTTCTTTATTAAAACATTCTTAGCCTGTTTAATTGAACGTTTCCTAAGAGTATCTAAGTCGGCAATCTTTCTTCTGGCACGTTTAGCACCCATTTGTATCTTGGCTTTGTTGCGTCTTATTGCTTGTTTTAACTTCACACGTTGTTGGATAGTCAATAGCTCGTTGACTTCTTCTTCACTCATGTGATAGTACTTTTTAAACTCTAGCATATACTTTCCGCTCTTTCCATCAGGATCGGGACGGTGTGTCCCAGCCTTTTATAACATTAGGGCTGAAGTTGTTTGTACTGAACTCCAACCGATCAACTAATTTTACTGCACCGCCTTTAAGTTTATCAATGGCAACATAACCTTCTACACCGGTTACTTTGAATCCATTCTTAGTCTTAACGAAGGTACTCATATTTGATAGTTTATCTAGTTTATTTATAATCTTTAGCTTCCCATCGACTATAGCATTTTGTAGATCAAAAACAAGTTTAAGATTAGCTTTATTTCTTGATGAAAAGAATTTAAGCATCTTATCTCTTGCATCAACTTGTTTTGATTTACCAGCTGGTGTAGATCTTTTGTCAATTTCTTTTTGAAACTTATCATTTATAAATTTAATTAAACTATCTACATGCCGAGAAGTATTAGTTACCTTCTGGCCTGCTCTTACATATTTGTTGTTGTGTGTTTCTATAACTGCTGCAAAATCTTTATTTCTTTCAATATCTCTGAGTGTTGAACTAGCAATCTTTTGAAATATCTTACCTGCTAATGATAATGCTTTTGTAACTTCTTTAGTATCTTTTTCTGATAAAGTAGCCGACACCATGCGTAAGTTAGCATCATCTGCCCATAGACCTTTTAGATTTTTTAAGCTATCTACATTTGGTCCATACGATGCTTTCATATCTTCAAAGCTTCCGCCAGTATATTCAGTATGAAATACTATACCGACTTTTGAAGATAATATCTTTTTAGCTAAATCTGATTTAGCTGGTACCGCATACACAATTGTATTAGGATGGAATGTTATATAACTTTCACCAGCAATTGTTTCTTTCTTAAGTTCTGGTTTCGTAAACATAATATCACCTTGAAGTACGTTCTTGATACCAGCACCTTTTAGTGCATCAAATGCTGCTTTTAATTTATCTGATAGATCACCGCTTGTATCAGCATCAATATCTGCATGATTCTTATAAACCTTTGGTGTTTTATTGAATACACCTTTCTTTGCAACAAAGAACTTACCGTCTCTTGGATCTTTTCCAGCAAAGACAGCAGGTGCACCATCCCACTTAACTGTAACATCAGTAGATTTAGAAGAGTTGCCTGCCAACATGTCTCTTAAAGACCTAAGACCAAGTATAGCGTCTCTGGCACCTTTAACACCACCATAGATCACTTGATCTTCAATGTGAGTCATGTGTGTATTTTTTTCTTCTTTCAGATATTGATTAAAAGTTTTCATCAGTTATCCAATGCTTTCACAGCTGTTACAACATGAGGTTCTGCGAGTTTTTTTCTATTTTGTAGATGTGCTTCGGCAATCTCTTCTTTTGACTGGCCATGATACCTTACTGCATGATGATTATCTACAAGCAACTGATTGATGTTGTGTTCTTTACCATACCATATCTCACCGAGTATTCTACCAAATTTTCCTCTTGCATCATCTTTAAAAGTTTTAAGAATCAAATCGCCAGAATTAGTCCACTTAGTTAAATAGTCTTTAGCTAAGTTTCCATATATTTTTTCATCAGCATCTGATGTTCTTGACTCAGGTGTGTCAATACCGTAAAGTCTTATTCTTTGTTTTTGTAGCCATACATCAAATCCTAGATCAATGTCGACATCAATTGTATCTCCATCAACTACTTTGACTAAGCGACATTTATATTCATACATAGTTCTTTCCTTATCTTTTGTTCCAGATGACTAACAAGTACTTTTCTCATTGTCACTGCTCTATTTCTATCTGTAAAAGAATATTCGCGGACATCATCGTTATCCACTCGAATACTGAAAACAAAAAAGGCACCTTTTTTATTAATATTCGAAGCTGAACCAACAGCCATTCTTTCAGGATCGACTTTATGACCAAAATTAGTTTCTACTATCATTAACCTTCCTTTACTACTATGTGAATGCATGCATCTTCTGAAGTTGATGCTGCGTAATTAACAATAGCGTTTATAACACTATTGGCTCTTTTTCCCTTATTAGTAATTAATAAGTATGATGCATATGTTGCTGCATACTTTGCAACAATCCAAATCTTATCTTTCTTAGCAAGTTCTGCTTCAAAATTCCTTTCAGAAGTTCTATCTACTTTAGCAGCGTACTTTTTAAATAATCCTATTTCCTTCTTATCACCCTTTGCCATTTTAAGACCTTGAGCTTTTATAGATGTATAAGGCGGAACAGTTTCATTCATATATCTTTTTGCAAAATCCATAAACACCGTCCAACCTGCACCACCAGCCCTTGCTGCCTTTTGAACTATTTCAAACTTAGATGCAGCCAAAGGTGCATTAGCACGGATATCCATTTTTCCATCTGGTTTAAACAATATGGTTGCCATCTTATTAGACCAGAAGTTTCCTCTTCCACTTTGAAGTAGTATCTTATCAAGAGTGTAAGCAGGTGAATCTGATCTTGCTGGTGTTTGTGTTATGATTTTTGCTTTCTTCTTTACTTTTTTCAATGATATTGGAACTAATTTTCTTGAATCCAATAACTTCTTAATTGAAAGATTTAAAGCAGATACTGAAGTTACATCTAATTCTTTCTTTAAATCCAATCCGTCTTCAATAGCCCATATATCACCAGGATTCCATTTATCATCTTTTAGTTTTCCTAATCCAGAATTTTTAAATGCAGTATCTTTTGCTTTATAGATGTATTGCATTTCTGGAGAATCTCTATGGAATGTGTGTTTAGTAGTTACATATCCTTGCCTAATCAATATCTGTCCAGATATGTATGCTGATACACCCCAGCTTGCATCGAGTTCTTCAAATGTTTGTTCCAAAGTAGTTTTACCTGTTGAAGCTCTACCTCTTGTTTTTTCCAATATTTCCGGTGTATAGTATTCTATTGGTTGATTTTTATATTTTAACATTGCAGCAAGATAATAGCACTGTTGTGTTTCTGCAAATGCTGTATTTTCTGTTCCTCCGCCTGATCCTTTACCTCCTCCAAAGACTGGTGATTTTGCAATCTTTGAGCTTGAAATCATATCACCATTTGTTTTATATAAAGTAAAAGCTTTTCCCGGATTGTCTTCAAAATCTTTTATTGAACCGTAGTTCTTTTCATCATCAGCTAGCTTGATTGTTTCGTTATCAATGGTAACTATATCTGCCTTTTGTTGAATAAGTCTTTTGAGGATTGAGAGACGAGGCTCATTTGTCTGCGAGTTAGGTTTATCCCACTCAGCAGGAGATAATGGTCTCATGCCTTCCTCCAAAAATGTTTTAAACTGTATCATTAATATATTTATACTTTTTCAACATTGACTCTTGAAGTTTATAAGCTTCAATTTCAAATGGTCTATCTAAATAATTTAAACTAAAATCCATTTCTTCACCACGTTCTGACTGACGGACATGCACCATTTCATGAAATACAGCAGTAATCAAATCGTCTTTACTCATACCTTTTTTTAATTCTATTTCATGAAAAGTCTTTTCAATCATAACCTGAAAACCCTGTGTTCCTTTCATTTTTACTAACGAAAATAAAACATCAAGGTTCTTTTTACGAGGCATCAGTTCTTTCAACGCAAACCAGAAAGCATTCTCAACGAGTTGCTTTTCTGATTTAGATCCACCGAT
>TARA_B100001113_G_scaffold203650_1_pt1 | contig 11943 bp, 6 predicted proteins | sample TARA_B100001113 | Tara Oceans TARA_B100001113 (sample SAMEA2622402) | marine metagenome | biome: marine biome (ENVO:00000447); feature: deep chlorophyll maximum layer (ENVO:xxxxxxxx); material: "saline water (ENVO:00002010), including plankton (ENVO:xxxxxxxx)" | depth 50 m | reverse complement strand
CTTCTTTACATAACCTCTTATGATGAAAGTCACTCCACGAATATATTAATTTCGATTTGAACATCTCAGGTTTCGTATATAACCAATCTCTTCTACCCATTGCTTCACGACATACACCCGGCAAAATTCCAAATGAAAAAGAGGTATCTAGGTCAAAACCCAAATACCTCTGAAAAGAGTGTTGCCACTTGTCACTTTGTGCAGCGAACAAAGTGTTTAGTAACCTCCACCATGTCCTACCATAGGAGCATGGTAACTAGGAGAACTTCCGTCCTTAGTTGGACGAGTATATCCTAATGGAATCTCCTTGTCATATAAGATAAGGTCAACGTCATCGTCAGTGAGAACACCTTTTTCTAATAAGACCTGAACCAAACTTTCGTTTGATACTTCACTCACGATTGTAGTTTGTGGTGTCCACTTATCATCTTCTGTGATAGTATATTCATCAGACACTGTGCCAAACTCTCCATTTACTGCACGAGTGTAGAGCGTTCTAGAGTGTTCACATACATCTGTTGGAGAACAGGTGTATGGTAACCACTCTTCATCGAGTGGAGCAAAATCGACTTCTAAATCGATCATGTTGTGGTCAGCGTTTGTCCATTGAGGATTTCTTGCTGCTGTAATTTCATATGCCATAGTTAGATCTCCTTATGCGTAGCGTAACCATAATGTTGAACTGTAAGCAACCTCCATGTTCACTGAAACTGAGTTCACTGACACGTTTATTGAAGCGGTTCCCGAAACGTTACCTGCAACGTTGAGTCCAGAAGTACCCACGTTACCACCAACGTTTAGTCCACTGGTTGATACACTTGAGTTGATTGGGTTACCAACTGAAATTCCACCCTTGTGTGGTCCGTTTAGGTTCACACTCAAGTTTCCGTTAGCATTGGTATTTCCTTGAACTTCTCCACCTTGTAACGAAGCATTTCCTTGAACTTCTCCACCTTGCAATGTACCCGAAGTGTTACCTGATGCGGAAGCAGAAGCAGAAGCGTTTGCCTGAGAGTTGACTAATGGTGCTCCAGAGTCATATCCCATACACCTCCAATTTCCCGAAGGTCCCGAAGGGGTGCCCGACATTCTACCAGTAGAGTCAGAGTAACGAAGTGTTGACCCTGCAGCAGTAGCACCGGGGTTTACTGCATCGTTTGTGTTTGCCTGTTGTAAGATAGCATATGTACCTATGTCTCCAACAGATGCGTTAGCATTGATAGCAGCGTTCAGTGAAATTGCTTGGTTATTTATAGCACTTATTCTCTGGTTACCATCGACTGTAATTAGTGGATAAGCATTTGCAGAACCAAAAGTTGTACTAGCGGTAGCATCCGTTGTCTTATTTACGTTTGAACCGTCTCCGTATAAAGCCATTTGTGTTTATCTCCTATGTGGTATTTATACTTCCTCTAGTACGAAACGGTATTTCTTACCGCTACGTCTATTGGTTAGATACAGATGTTCTTCTCCCTCTTCGATAAGGTAAGAACCCCAAGTGCCATCGACCGAGTTTCCACCCTTCGCTTGGTTTGATAGATCTAAGTCGGAACTGAATATGTTTGCAAAACGAGTTCCATTTGCACCTATATTTCTGGTGCCATTTGCATCTGGTAGAATGTTACCAGTTATTGTCAATACATTTGATGTAAATGCAGCAGTGGTAGTACCACCCGGTTTTATTGTGACCACTCCAAAATAATCAGTTGCAGCAGCAAAGGTTGAAATTCCAACGTGAGTCGAGACTCCCGCTATCGTTTGCTGTGTACCACCTACTTTAGAGAGCTCTCGTGCTCTAGACATATTGACTTTTTAATAGTATACTACAGATATATTTATACTGGTGTCATGTTTATCCTGAACTTACCACCAGTTCTATTATTGATGAGAAATAAATCTGTCTCTCCCTCTTGCAATGTCCAGTCTCCCCAAGTTTGATCTACTGAATTGGGAGTTGCATCTTTGTTACTCAACTGAAGGTCAGCAGAATAGATGTTAGCAAATCTAACTGCACTGGAACCTAAGTCGTAAGTATTATGAGCTGCAGGCAATATATTATAACTCGTTACATTACCAACCGTAATTGCAGGGGTGCCTGCTAATCCAGTTGCTGTTCCAGATAATGTTCCAGAGAAGTTTGTTGATGATAATGTATTAGTGTTAGGATTATATGTTAGTGAAGAATCAGTTCTCATGGTCTCTTGACCAGATACTGAATCACTAAATGTCATATAATGAGTGGCATCAGTTGTGTTAGTTGCTGTGACCAGAACACTCGCTGCTGTCACTCCTGAAAGATCTGCACCGCTTCCACTGAATGACGTTGCAGTTATAATACCACTGGTATGAATATTCTGTGTTATCGCACCAACTGTATCTCCTACGATAAAGTCTCCTGATTTTGTCGGCAGGATAGCAGTGATGTTTCCTGAGTATTCTGAGTGTGGTGCTGCCTTTATCTGAGTATAATGTGCATTACTTGACTCGCAGTAATAGTTTACACGACCCGGAGTGCCATCATCACTCTTGATGTGCATTTCGTTAGTGACCGTTGATAGTCCTGCTAAGAAATTGCCTGTCAAATTTCCTGTGACGTTACCCGTCAATGCTCCTGCAAAATTTGTAGATCCTAAAGTATGAGTAGCATAGTTGAATGTGAGAACTGAGTCAGTAGCAGAAGTGGTCATGGTACCACTCGTTAGAGTGGTTGTTACTATACGATGAGTTCCTGAACTTGGTTCTGATAAACTTGATCCGGTATTTGATAAATTTGCTCCGTCACCTGAGAAAGATGATGCTGTTATAATACCCGATGAGTTTATATTAGTATTTTGTAGATATTTTGTTGTTGATATACCACCTGAGTTCAGGTTACCCATGAAGGAGTTGATACTTGCAATGAATCCTCTTGCTGTTGCAAAACCTGTATTGCTTATAGTATCTCCCAGTAGTTGAGTAACAGTACTGATACCAGTTGCATTAATATTTCCGTTGATTCCTCGTGTTGCAGTCACCAGTCCTGCGTATACATCACCTGTCAAATTACCTTCGGTGTTTCCAGTTATATTACCACTTACGTTTCCAGTTACATTACCTGTGACGTTTCCAGTAAGTCCACCGACAAAACCACCAGTTGCAGTGACGATACCTGCAGCACTTATATCAACTGCATTTGTTTGTCCGAGTGTTGTTATACCACTAACACTTATTCTTTCTACGTTACCAGTAAAATCTATCTTTCCTCTATTGGCAGAAGGACTCGATACAGTCAACCCTGCTCCAGTCTGAATCTGAGTAACACCACTTACTGTAAGACCACTGTTACTATCATACATGTCAACACTAAACTGTGTTAGTGTTCCTATTGAGGCAATACCTGTGGTGCCTGCAGGTTGAAATATAGTAAGACCTGTACCAACTCTAAGTGTAGATATACCTGCTACTTCTACAAATCCTGATCCGGATTGTCCGTCTAAATCTCCTCGTGTTACTCTGAATGTTGCTAAACCAACCTCAACTCCACCCTGAGTAATATGTGTTTGTATTGCAACTATACCATCGCCAACTATATCAAGTATTGTTATTGACCCTGCTAATCCAACTGGTTGTATTCCTTCGTCTCTTACTGATATACCACTAACTGAACCGGAAGGTGCTCCAGAAGGTGCTCCCCAACGACGAGTTCCATTTGCATCCCCATACAAAACGTAAGAGTTTTGTGGAGATAAACCCAAATTGGGTTCTACTTCGCTCAGTCCTATGAATGTCGGTTCTCCACCAACGATTTGATTTCGTGAGGTAGATAACCCTGCATAGGTTTGAACACCGACCTTTCCAGATACAAGTTTTGCCATTTACTTAGCGTTCTCTAATATACTTATGATGATTTTTTGAGTACCATCTCTATCTTCACTCTTGACCTTGAGAATATCTCCAGTTTCAAGAACTAATCTTCCTTCAATGAAATTCATTGAATCTTGGTTTGGGATTTGACCCTTCTCTATGATCGGTGTATCTACAGAACTTCTACTATGGAAGGCACTGAATGATACGACTGATGTTCCACTTCCCACGTTTGCAACATTACCGAATATAATCAATGATGCTACACCCGGAGGGCATGTGTATATTCCAACGGACGATGTTGTAAGGGTATGAGTAATCGTACGAAATTTATTTAATGGAATCGCTGCTGCCATTTTATGCTTGACCTCCGAGTGCGATAATAAGTGGTGTCATTGTTGCTTGTATGCTCTTGTTGAAAGCGTCGCCGGCAATAATTCCGGTTTGCTGATTGATTACGAAGTCGTCGCCTATAAGGAAGTTGCCTCGTTCGTCGGTAGATGTATGTACTACCTTACCACCCTCTAATGATATTACTTGATTCTCTGGGATAGTTACTCCGCCCTGTGACGGTCTTGCTTGTGCAATGGTAACTCCCGTTCCGATATACTCGAAAGAGTGTGATGATGCTAGTATAAGTGATTGTCTAGCGATCGGAACTGTTGAACCAATTCCTATCGCTGCAGGAATGGTTTGATCAACTGTTACAGTTGAAATACCTGCAGAAGGTGGTGTAGCACTATTTATAGTGAAATAAGTGGGTGACAATGTTGCAGTTGCCTGTGCTGTAACACCCGAAGTTGGTGGTGCTATCGTCACAGTTACAGTATCACTATCCCTATACTGTCTTCCAGTTGCAAATAGGTTTACTGCAGTCACTGATCCAAAACCTGAAACCACCGCTACGCCGTCAGCAGCAATACCACCGGGACCTGAAGGGTTGGATATTGTCACAACAGGAGGATTTGCAGTCGTATAACCAGAACCGGCATTGGATACTGTTATAGCAGAGACATCGTTGAATAACTCTCCAACGTAGAATGCCTGTCCTGAAAACGGTCTGAAGGTTCCTAGACCTGATAAAACAAAGGTGTTGTCCTCGACAATAGCGGGACTAGCAAGACTCGCTGTTCTTGTTACAGTACCGATACCCTGTGCTACTAAACCTTTATTACCAAACGAACTATTTGAGTTGGTGAGATCACATTGTCCACCGAACCCGCAATAGATTCCGATGTCTGTGCATATTGTAAAGATAGAAACTAACTGAGCATAACCATTATTTGTTATACTAACACCTATACCGTTCTCATTATATTGAGTGTATGAGTCAACGACCATTGACTTGAGACCTCTAGCACGATCTCCATCCACTTTCATACCTAATGAATTAGGTACAAAGTTTGTGCAATTTCTTACATATGGAGACTGTGTAATGAAACCAACGTACTCTGATCCTATTCCTGCTACACCTATATTTGATGTAAAGGTTGTAGCAGTTGTTGATGCTATAGCAATAAGAGTTCCATCATAAATGTCAACCCCTGCACGAGGATATGCTTTTGCACTGTTGAAATTATCTGTTGAACATTTGATTGATATAGAATCAGTTTTGAAACCAACCTGAGTTACTCCAGCAGTCAGTCCATGATTTGCACCCACAGTTACAGTAGCAACACCACTCTTACTACTATAATCGAATCCAGTTACATTAAGAGTTGCACCATTCCATGAACTAACATGTACTGCTCCTGAAGTTGCTGAAACGAATTGATTGAGAACTTCTCTTGGTGGGTGGTAACATACCATAGCACCAGTATTTGCTGCTCCAACGAATGAGCAGTTCTGAATCAAACATCCATTATCAACCAAGAATAGATCTTCGCCTGTATTTACAGGGATAATCTTTGTATTTCTAAGATCATCACCATCAATGGTTACGTTCTGTGGCAATGAGATTGGATTTTGCTCTGGATATATACCACCTGATACTCTTATAACGTCTCCATTTACTGCTAACGCTGCTGCTGCCTTGACTGTTCTTAGTGCTGTACTTGGTCTTCTTCCATCGTTTATTGAATCATCTCCATCTTCTGCAACGTATATTACGTTGAGTGTACTAGCACCGGCACCCACCCATGCTAAGTCTCCCCCAGATGCACCAAGAACTGATCCGATTCCCGCAGTTTGTCCGTTAGAATCTAGGAATGTTCCACCTATCTGAACGAAACCATTCTGTCCTTGTCTCTGAACTTGTAATAAGTATTCTGGTTGTGTTGTACCAATACCAACACGAGAATTAGTAGGGTCAAATACGAAGTTACCTGCACCACCAAACTTGAGATTTGATTTCTTGAACTGTACCGAGTTTACATCGTCAGAAGCATTTGTTTGGATCTCTGAAAGATCAGACCACGATATACCTGTACCTACTGAAATTAGACCTTGACCGTTATTACCACCACCTGAATTACCATCAATCAATCTACCAGTCAAACGCAAGTCTGATCTGATATCAACATTATATGCCGGTTGTGTGCTACCTACACCGACCTGTCCTGCTGCCACGATGCCATCAAAATTAGCAGTCGTCGCTACATCAAGACCATATTGGGCATTAGTCTTACCAACACCGGTTCGATTATTATCGGCATCAACAACTAAAGCGTCTGTTCCTACCTCCAGACCCTTCTCGATACCAAACTTCTTATTTACTGATGCCATTTAATGCAGTGCTCTCCGTATGTGTATTTATCAACTAATTCTCATGATATAAGCGATTGCATAATATGGAGGTAAGTTAGCATTTGTGCCACTAACACCCTGATTATCAACGGTTAGTCCAGTCGTTACAGTCTCAGTGTCAGCAGTGTACGCTGCCAATCTATCACCATCTGCTGCACCAGTCTGTTCAAGTTCTGATATGTTTCCTTGATCAGTTACAGCACTGATGCCACTACCTGCATAGTTATTACCGATAGTGCTACCATCCTCTGATGCGAAAGCATACTTATGCTCGTGTCCACTATCAGATGTTCCATGATTGTGAGTTACAATTACTGCATCTGCACTACCACCTGTGCTGTCTGCTGCATAAGCAGAACCACGACCAACGATAAACTTATCAATCAGATTTGGTGTACCGTTTGTACCATCACATAACTGCCAGTTTGAAGGTACAGACCCGTCAGAACCTGACCACATAATGATTCCACCAATCGGTATGACACCCTTACCAACAAATGTATCTGCAGTGGCAGTGCCTGCTATGGTTGCATCATCTGTAGATGTAAGTTGTTCTGCTGTGACAGTTGCACTTACAGTTACAGATCCTGTGACATCTACGTTTCCAGTAACTTTCTGTCCACCTGAGAATGTAGAAAGACCTGTGACCTCTAGTGTGTCAAAGGCATATGCTTGTACTTCTCCTGATTTTGAAATTGGTCCAAAACGCTTCCATGTGCTACCAGTCTTGATCCAACCAACATATCCACCGGCATCGTGGGTTGTTTTGATTAGAATGTTATCAACATTACTTGTTGGAGTGGTGCTACCTCCCTGTATACCAACATAAACACTTTGTCCTACATCGCCAGAACGATTACCTCTTAGAAGTATATCGACAACTTCCGTATCTCCATTTGATTGGAATGATGAATCTGCGATGAGATCGTCAAATGTGGCATCACTTGGTAGAACTGTGTCTCCTACAGCACCACCACCTCTTCCACCAATACCACCAACAAACTTGAGTGAATTTGTTGCTGAGTCAATCTTGACATTACCAATAAAGAAGTCTCCCTGATCATTCATACCAGTGTAGACTATAAATCCACCTCTGGTTTGTAAAGATTGAGCGATAAGTTCTTCTTCTTTAGATCTTACTCTATCCTGTACCTGTGGCATTGAAGTGGAGTAATTTCCGGGTCCAAATCCAACGTACTCAAATGTATGTCCTGATGCTCTCAATACAGAATATCTTCTGTTCTCAATAGGAATTGGTTTTATTTTTCTGACTGATACTTCTTTATTATGTGCTACTGCATTAGTGCCAAGCACACCTCTAATTACAGTTGTAGCAGCGAAGTTAGAAACCATCACGATTTCATCTTCAATAATCAAGAAGTCTCCTCGCTTCAGACTACCAACATTAGCAAGAGTTACACCTGTTGATGTAGAAGTAATATCATTATTGAGTTTGGTAGTATGACCACCGTATAATGGTATACCTCTACCATGTCCTCTTACTGAAATACCTGTTCCGTGGGCTGTTGCTACGCCAGTGAAAGCAGGAGCGTTTGAAGTTATACCAATATTGACTGCTAAAGAAGTACCATAACCTACTCTATCTGTAACAAAGAACGATCCATTATAGATTGATGCAAAGTCAGTAGCACCTGCTATAACGATTTTATCACCTCTTCTAAGTCCAATATCACCACTTAGTTGTACTGTGGCAATACCGCTTATCGCATCATGGGTAACGTCAACAACCCCAGTAGAAATACCAACGTGGTAAACATGTCCTCCGGTTCCTGCACCATCAGCACTTCCATTGACTGTGAAACTATTTTTGTCTGTAACTTCTTTGATTCTGTATAATCCGTCATATGATTCGCTTGAAACTCCTACTATTTCAACTACATCACCCACCTTATTATCGATTGTTAAAACTCCAAGAGTACAATCTGTTCCGGGTGTATGGAAAGGAACTCCTCTTACTGTAAGAACATCATTTATACTATAACCAGAACCGGGATTTGATAATGTAATACCACTTATTGTACTAGCAGCAGAGACTGTGACATCAGCAGTTGCTCCCTCACCCGTACCACCTTCAAGTCTTACGTTGAAGTAGAATTCAGCATTACCACTGTTAGTACCGTATTGAGCACCACCTGTGATGCTTTGTATTCCTACAACACCATTGAATCCATGATCCACTAGGGTGTTTATGGTAAGAGTTCCCGAACTTGTTGATGTAGTATCAATACTCTTTACAGCACCCACCTCTCTGAGGAATGAGTTTAGACCTTCCTTAGTAATACTTCTTTCAGGATCGTTGGTTTCTACCTTACCAATTTCATCTCTGACTGCATAACTGACTGCTGCCTTTGGATCATAATTTCTATTGTCTACATCTTCTAAAGGTACAATATCAGTTATGTCCTGTCCAAAGTAATTTGTAGTGGTAGAGAATGGAGAAACTTCTGGTTGTGAAATATATCCACGTAAGGTCAGATCGTACTCACCATCTTGCACTCCCTGCTTATATTCCTGTACTTCATCTGTGCCCTGTATTTGATAACTTTTATTGAAATCACGTTTTACAAAGTAAGGACTGAATGTTCTACCAGAACCAACGACACTTCTATCATGGAATGTATAAGGAATTCCGGCAGTAATTGTTGAAATTCCACCGGGATCTGTATTCAATCCAACTCTGAATGATGTATCACTAGGAACTGCAGATACTACAAATATACCGTTGAAACCACTATTATCAGTTCCTGATGTGTTGGTTGAACTCTTTACTCTGTAAATCTGTACAGTATGACCTACCTTCAATCCATGTGGTTGTTCTGCAGTGATGATACCTACATTACCACTCCACGAAGCATTGATGATACTGTTAGGTTGCCTTAGATTAGATGATGATGTAAGAACATTATTATCATTCTGATAGTTTGTATCATCTGGAACTGTAGATGTCTCAGCAACACTGAAACCTGCGATAGGTGCTGCTGCTAGATTAGAATCTTGAGGTATAATGTACTTGATTCCATATTTCTTATCTTTTTCTTCTCTTCTATCCAGAGTTCTCTTGATAAAGGAGGATCTGGTTTTTGGTGTAATAGAACTCTGACTTCCTGTAATAGCACTGGATAAACTATTACCCACTCCAACATTTATATGCCAACCTGAAGAATCGAACTGCACGGGATGTCCCACATCTCCTGCTTCTTTATCTGATACTTTTGATACTATACGAAGTAAACCACCTGAATTATTGATACCTGTGATCTCATTACCGGCGACAGCGTTATTCAGGGTTGATGCTAATTGGATCTGATCTGCATTCAGTGATGCAGTTATAACATTATAAACCCTATTATAATCTAATCCATCAGGTAGTGATCCATTCTCAGAATAAACTCTAACTGTTTCACCATTGATAAACTTGTGGTCAGACTGTAATGTGAAAGTATTTCCAGTTATACTGTTGATACCCGATACTCTACCGACGAATATTTCTTTCTCTCCAGAAACTCTTTCATCAGGATCTGTCTGAGGAACAGGCATAAGAATGTCTGCTGCGAAGACGGTATTTCCTATGCTTACATTGAGTTGATCTCCGGTCTTTGCACCAACATGGAATCCATTAACAACGACATTTGGTTTATTATCTTTATTCTTGAAATCGTTGAGGTAAACCTTGATATCTGTTGATACACCTACAGTTGCTTCTACATCTAGGGGTAAAAATCCAACAGAGGTTTCTTTTGCAAAGTTATTCTGTGGAGGATTTATCTCTCTTATGAATCCTTTATCATCTTTCAGGAATGCTTCAAATCTAAACTTATCTGCTTCTAAAGATTTGGCACCAAAGTTACTATTAGAGTTGGTGATTGACATATCACCACCAGTAGTTGCATTGAAATGCTGTGCATATCCAATAGCGAATACTGATACTGCCTGAATTATACCGTTATTACTTACTCTTACGTGATAGTTTTGGTAAGATGGTTTATGTTTAGCAAGACTATCTGTGTGTAAACTTACTGAAGTTCCGAGTGCTGCTTGATCTTGCCATACACCTGTTGTTGTATTGTACTTGACATAAGCATTATCATCTTTGTTGAGTGCAATACCAGTGAACTGTGCTACAACCATAGACTTGAATCCGGTTGCCTTACTGCCATCAGCGTTTAGACCACATATACCGAAAACAGATCTGATAGAAACGTTGAAAATATATGGTGATGCTGATGAAACAGTATCACTTTCAATTTTTACAACTGCATTCAATCCTGATAAACTTGGAGTTGCTGTGCTAGATGGTGTTGAAGGTACAGCATAAGTGAATGAGGTATCACTAAGAACCTGAGATACAATATAACTTCCATCATAGTTTGTATCATTAACACCTTGTATGAGTATCGGTGTTCCTACTTCAAAGTTATGATTAGTTGCTGTGACTACAGTAACGATAGGTGTTGCTGTTGCATCCGTTGGATTTGCACCAGAATATATGTCACTAATAGAAATAGTTCCTACCTGTGATATAGCACCTACAATACGTGTTTCATCAACCGACTTTTCAAAGTCTGAGTTTGAAGGGTATACTGGTATAGCACGACCACTGTTAGTACCATAAGCAAGTGTCAACTTATAATAATACATATCAAGATCGGTATTACCCTTTCCTGCAATAATATTCACGCCATCAGCATACTCAAAACAAGTTAATTTGTGATGAGAATAATTTGGAGCATATACATTTGATGTGTAATCTCTAAAAACTCTATCATTTGGATCAGCATCAAAGAAACTAAATCCAAAGAAGAAAGTACCACCTGTTACTCTGAATATTGCTGCGTTGTCAATACTGTCATTATCTGGTTGTGGAACGAATTTTGGTCTTATCTTTGTCTTTCTTAGATCTGATCCAACTATTGATGTACCACGAGGAACAATTACACCACCACTGGCACTGTTGAACTTATGTAATACATTATTGGGGTCTTGAATATCGAAATTAGATCCAATAGATAATTGATCTATTGTCGATGCAGTTCCGTTTACATCAGTAAGTGAACCTGATGTGTTGATTTGCAATCCGGGTCTATTATCAATGAAGTGAACACCCGGTGATAATAAAACTGTTGTTTTATCAAACTTATCATTATTTCCACCTACTTGATATGAAAATCTCGCTGCCTCTATTAATGCACGTTGAATAGTTTTGAAAGGTCTTGCTCGACTACTTCCCCTATTACTAATATCATCTGTTGCATCAAGTTCTTCCGGGTTGACGTAAATTACGTTACCTGTGACATTCTTGAGAAAATTTTCGAGTCTGCTTAACGGCATACCTAT
>TARA_B100001113_G_scaffold95796_1_pt1 | contig 12001 bp, 11 predicted proteins | sample TARA_B100001113 | Tara Oceans TARA_B100001113 (sample SAMEA2622402) | marine metagenome | biome: marine biome (ENVO:00000447); feature: deep chlorophyll maximum layer (ENVO:xxxxxxxx); material: "saline water (ENVO:00002010), including plankton (ENVO:xxxxxxxx)" | depth 50 m | reverse complement strand
AAAAATAACTAATAAAACTTATAAATCTGATGCTTCAAGCAAAGTAAGTGAGTCTAAACTAAATTATTTCATGGCTGCCTCCATTGGTTTTTTAGCAGTTATGTCTTACTCTTTTTTTCCTGCACAGCCAAACTCATTCTCGGATTTAGCTAATGAAAAACTAGTGGATGCTATAGAAAGTCCAGGTGCATTGGAGGTACTAAATAATTCTGTATCCGGGTTAAATGTTGTATTGCAAGATTATAAATCTAGTCGTGAAGGAACACGTGCTAATTACAAATTTTCTAACTCTGGTGAGACATTTAAAGTTAGTTTGTATCCTATCCAAGAAATCAATAAAATAGGTCTTAGTGAGGCCACCAAAATTTCTTACATAAAATCAAAGAACGGTGTTTACCTTGTGTCGGTAAGTGGAAATATTTCTTCAGATAAGAAAAATCAAATTCTCCAAAGAGCAAATATTTTTGCCGAAAAATTAAAATAAAAAATATGAAAAAAAACAAATTAGTTTTACTAGCCTTTCTTGTGTCTTTTTTTAGTCTGGCAGAAGCAAGAGACCTCCCAAATTTCTCAGATCTAGCGGAAGATGCTTCACCTGCTGTTGTTAACATAACAAGTTCAAGAACAATAAAAGATAGAAATACCTATGGTCGAGGGTTTGGAGACCCTAGATATGATGAATTCTTTGAACGTTTTTTTGGACAACAACCGAGGCCATCTGTTCCCAGAGAAAATACGAGGCCTGTAACTTCCACAGGATCCGGTTTTATTATTTCTGCTGATGGGTATTTACTGACCAACAATCATGTCGTGGAAGATGCAGATGAGATAACTGTCAGTCTTGGGGACAGAAGAGAATATCAAGCCAAGGTGATAGGTGCTGATGAAAGGTCAGATGTTGCACTTTTAAAAATAGAAGCTGAAAATCTTCCAATTCTAAAAATTGGAAAATCTAAAGATCTCAGAGTTGGAGAGTGGGTAGTAGCTATTGGCTCTCCTTTTCAACTTAGATTTTCAGTAACTTCAGGAATAGTTAGTGCAAAAGGGAGAAGTATTCCAAACGGCTCTGACTCAACCTATGTGCCATTTCTGCAGACTGATGTTGCAATTAACCCTGGAAACTCAGGTGGTCCATTATTCAATCTTGAAGGAGAAGTTGTTGGTATAAATTCACAAATCTATACGAGGTCTGGAGGATATATGGGAGTTTCTTTTGCCATACCCATTGACTACGCAATGGATGTTGCTGACCAACTCAAAGAAAAAGGTTATGTAGCGAGAGGATGGTTAGGAGTAAGCATACAAGAGATAACTAGTGAGCTTGCAGATGCTCTAGATATGGAAGTTCCAAAGGGGGCTCTGATTTCTCAGATTATTGAAGACAGTCCTGCGGAAAAATCAGGCTTGAAAGAAGAAGATGTAATACTCTTTTTCGATGGCGAGGAAATATTTTACTCTTCAGATTTGCCACTCACTGTCGGTGCGATAAGGCCTGATTCTGAAGTTAACGCCATGGTGCTAAGAGATGGCAAAAAGAAAACTATAAAAGTGATTGTTGGTGAATTACCAAAAGATCCTGAGGTTGCACTCAATAATACCGAACAAAATATCTTAGGTCTGGTTGTAGAGAATCAAACTAACTCCGAAGATAGAAATTTCTTGGAGGGCGTTCTTGTGTCTCAAGTTGACCCACAAGGCATTGCTTACAGATCTGGGATAAGAACAGGGGACATCATTTACTCTTTAGCTAGAATTAAAGTTAAGAATGTATCAGAGTTTAAAGATATTCTGTCAGACATTGATACAGAGAGAAATACAACTATTGGAGTTGCAAGAAACGGAAATAAGAGAATTTTAAGCCTAAATTTGTCAAAATAGATATTTGGTACAATTCCACATAGGCTTCGCCCGATGAAAATAAGAAACTTCTCTATTATTGCCCACATTGATCACGGCAAATCCACCTTGGCTGATCGAATTATCGAACTCTGTGGAGGTTTATCAAAGAGAGAAATGACTTCCCAGGTACTTGATACTTTGGAATTGGAACAAGAAAGAGGAATTACCATTAAATCTCAGACAGTCAATCTCCAATATGAGGCAGACGATGGAGAAAAATATCAATTCAATCTTATCGATACCCCTGGACACGTAGATTTTGCCTACGAAGTATCAAGATCCTTATCAGCTTGCGAAGGAGCAATATTACTAGTGGATGCTTCCCAGGGTGTAGAGGCTCAAACTCTCTCAACTTGTTATAACGCTGTGGAAGAAGGACTCACAATCATACCTGTTTTAAATAAGATTGATCTCGATCAATCTGATCCCGAAAGAATCAAGAAAGAGGTTGAGGAAATAATCGGTGTAGATGCTTCAGATGCTCCTGCTATAAGTGCAAAAAATGGCACAGGTATAAAGGAAGTCCTAGAACAGGTTGTTAGTCTTATCCCACCGCCTGAAGTGGAAATTGAAGAACCATTACAAGCTTCAATCATAGACTCATGGTTTGACAATTATTTAGGTGTAGTTTCTCTTGTAAGAGTAGTCAAAGGAAAGATAACTAAAGGAGATAAAATAGAAATTTTTTCTAAACAGGAAACTCATACCGTGGACAAGATTGGCGTTTTTACACCTAAAATAACCGACTTGAAAGAATTAACTTCGGGACAAGTTGGTTTTATTTGCGCAAGTATAAAAGAGATCAGAGGAGCTCCTGTAGGGGATACCATAATTAAAGCAAATTCGGGCACTCCCAGTCTAGAGGGCTTTCAAGAAGTAAATCCTCAGGTTTATGCTGCTTTATTTCCTCAAGACTCAGATGATTTTGAGGCATTTAGAGAAGCACTAGAGAAGTTATGTTTGAATGATGCCTCATTGCAGTATGAGCCTGAACATTCCGAAGCATTGGGTGCAGGTTTTAGATGTGGATTTTTGGGCACATTACATATGGAAATAATATCTGAAAGATTGAATAGAGAATATGGAATGAATCTAATAGCAACTGCACCAACCGTTGCTTATGAAGTTTTGACAACTGGTCAGGAAGTGAGGCGAGTTGAGAATCCTAGTGCGCTTCCTGATAGTTCAAAAATCAATAAGGTACTTGAGCCAATTGCGCGGGCGAACATACTTGTACCTGATAACTATATTGGATCGGTCATGAAACTTTGTAACGACCGAAGAGGCAAACAAGTCAATATGAGGTATGTTGGTGGTCAAGTAGAATTATCTTATGACTTGCCGTTAAGTGAAATAGTTGTCGACTTCTTTGATAGATTAAAATCAGTCAGTAAAGGTTATGCTTCATTGGATTATTTTTTAGACCGATACGAGGAATCCGATGTCATAAAGCTAGATATATTGCTAAATGGAGACAAGGTTGATGCATTGGCATATATGGCGCACAGATCTGTTGCTAACATTAAAGGAAGACAATTTACTGAGGCACTGAAAGAGGTAATACCCAGGCAGCAATTCGACGTAGCAATACAGGCTGCAATTGGTGCGAAAATTATCTCTCGACAAACAGTAAAGGCTTACAGAAAAGATGTAACTGCAAAGCTCTACGGCGGAGATGTCACTAGGAAAATGAAACTGCAGAAGAAACAAAAGGAAGGTAAAAAGAGAATGAAAAATATTGGAAGAGTTGAAGTTCCCCAGGATGCTTTTTTATCTGTCTTAAAAGTGGGCGATTAAAATGCTTTCTACAGGATTAATCTTTTCAATTTTTATTGAATTAGTAGGCTTCGTCTGTTGGATTAAGTTTGCTAGAGACAATCAAACTAAATATAAGGATCTAACAAGTGCTTTGATGTTTGTCATTGCCCTTGTCATTCTGTATCAAGTATTTAAATTAAATCTTGATTTTGGGCTAATCTTGGCATCTGCAACCCTGTTCTCCGCATTTGCTTGGCTATTGGGCAAGATAATAAATCTTCATGAGCTACAAAAAGAGAGCAAATCTTATTTTTTTATCCTTCTCGTTATTACATGTATTAGATCCTTCGCTTATGAGCCTTATCAGATACCTAGCAGATCTATGGTCCCAGGATTGCAGGTAGGAGATTTTGTATTGGTTAATAAACATGCTTACGGTCTGAAATTTCCCGGAACTAATTACTTAGTCTCTGGCCTGAAGTATCCACAACGAAATGATGTTGCCGTTTTTATACCTCCACATACTCTTTGCCACACTACTGCTACTGAGGCTAGACCGGATTTATCACGACTATCAATTGCAGAAAGTCAGTTATTCCTCAAGAAATTCTCATCTTTGCAAGAGAGTAGATGCACTCCTGGTGGGATAAAATTTGTTAAGAGAGTTATGGGGATTCCCGGCGATAAAGTTGAAATAAAAGGTTACCAAATCTGGATTAATGGAGAGCAAATTGATCAAAAGTTGTTATCGTCAAATCAAGATGAAAATCTTCTTGAAGAAACTTTAGATAAACAGATTCATGTAGTGAGGACATTGGGCCTTAGTGAATATGCTCAACACTCATGGGTAGTGCCTGATGGGCATTATTTAGCCATAGGAGACAATAGAGATAATAGTTTGGACAGCAGAGCATGGGGTTACTTCTCAGAAGAATATTTGATTGGTAGAGCGGATTATATATGGATGCATTGGGCTTCATTTTCGTCCTTTCCTACCTTGGACAGAAACAAAAAGATTCGCTAGTGGCAAAAAACTTAGACAAATTAGGTTATTCTTTTCAAGATAATAAATTGCTGAAATTAGCTTTGACTCATAAGAGTCATTCTGCTGTAAACAATGAGAGACTAGAGTTCCTTGGCGATTCAATCTTGAGCTTATATGTTTCAGAGAAGTTGTTCAGTTCGTATAGTGATCTTGACGAAGGCACCTTAACTATTCTTAAAGCTGGAATAGTCAGTAGAGAAAATCTTAATAAGATTGCCAGTAAAATCGGCATCGCAACTAGTATTAAACTAGGAAAAGGGGAGACGCTCAAAAATAATTCTATTCTTGGGAATACTCTGGAGGCTTTGGTAGGTGCTGTTTTTCTTGATTCTAATTTCGATACAGTAAAAATTTTTCTAGACAATATATTTGGAGATGATTTTCTAGATATAAAAGATATTAGCCATCTGAAAGACCCAAAATCACACTTACAAGAAATTGTTCAGAAAAGTTACAAGAGTCTGCCTGTTTATGTCACCAGCAATGTTTCAGCTTCAACAAATATCAAAAAATTTGAAGCAGTCTGTACCGTAAAGGAGGCGCAACTTAGTTCAAGAGGAACGGGTAGTAATATAAAAAAAGCAGAACAAGAAGCCGCGTCAGAAATGCTCGGATTATTAAGCGATGAGTAATACTAAGTCTGGCTACGTATCTATTGTTGGAAAAACAAACGCAGGAAAATCAACACTTTTGAATAATATTCTGGGTCAAAAAATTGCAATTACATCTAGGAAACCTCAAACGACGAGACATAGATTTTTGGGCATCAAAACTTTAGATTGTAATCAAATTATATTCTTAGATACCCCTGGCTTTCATACTGGAGAGAAACGGGCCTTAAATCGTTATATGAATAAGGTTGCTACTAGTTCAATGAAAGGAGTAGATATAGTTCTTTACGTTTTAGATGGCTTGAAATGGAATGAGGAAGATGTGCTAAAAGTTAAATCTATCTCTAAAGATACGGTACAAATATTAGTGATCAATAAAATAGATAAAATAAAAGACAAAAATCTTCTTTTACCCTTCATAGACGAAAGGGATAAAGAAGGAATTTTTAGACATATTATCCCTTTATCTGCTTTGAAGAATATAGGTATCGACAATTTATTGAACTCGATACAAGATAATTTGCCAGAGGGTGATCACCTCTATCCTGAGGATCAGGTAACTGATATATCAGAAAAGTTCTTAGCTAGTGAAATAATAAGAGAGAAATGCATCAATAGAATTGGCGATGAGCTCCCTTACAGGATAAGTGTTGCTATTGAGAAATTTAATGAATTAGAGAACATTGTCCATATTGACTCAGTTATATATGTAGAAAAACAAAGTCAAAAAGGAATGCTGATAGGACAGTCAGGTTCAATGCTCAAATCAATTGGCACATCTTCTCGTAAGGAGCTAGAAAAGCTTTTGGATACTAAAGTCATGCTAAAGACTTGGGTAAAAGTAAAAAATGGCTGGTCTGATAATGAAGCTTTGCTTCCTTCCATGGGGTATGATCTTGATAAATAGGATAACTCTAGAGCCTGCATTTGTTCTTCATACAAGGCCTTACCAAGAAACAAGCATTATCGTGGATCTTTTTACTAGATCTTTTGGAAGAATAAATGCTATTGCTAAAGGCGCTAAGAGGCCTAAAAGTCCACTAAGAAGTTTGCTGACGCCAGCTTCTAAATTATCAGTTTCTTTGACTGGCAAGAATGAGCTTAAAACCTTTTCCTCTGCTGAGATAATCAGTCATTATGATGTAAGAGAAGGGTCTGCATTTAATACAATAATCTATGTAAATGAGCTTGTTGCTAAGGCTACTGAAAAGGAGGATCCTCATGTACATATTTTTGATGAATATGAGAAACTTTTAGCGAATATCACCGATAAGACGAATCAATATAATTTGGAAAAGTTATTGAGAGGTTTTGAGCTAAGATTACTGCAAGAAATGGGATATGGCATTGATTTAACACGAGATGCCGAAACCAATCAGAAAATAACAGGTTCAGGAAATTATGAATTCCATCCTGAAAAAGGATTCATTCTAAGGAGAGAGCAATCTGCATCTTCCAAATTATATGCAGGTAAAGATATAAATAGTTTTGCTGATGGCGATTTCGAAAAAAAAACTACAAGAGATATTTCAAAGTCTATAATGCGAAAAGCATTAGATTATCATCTGGGTAATAAGACCTTGAATATTAGAAAATATTTAACAAAAAAATAACATGATCAAAGGAATAGGTATAGATTCGGTTGAGCAGGATAGGATTTCTAAAATTTTTTATAAATATGGCGAGAAATTTGAAAACAGAATTCTAGGATCAAGTGAAAAAAGAGAATTTGATTTAAAAAAAAATGATCATCAAAAAATAAGGTATCTCTCAAACAATTTTGCAGCCAAAGAAGCATTTTCAAAGGCCCTTGGACTGGGGTTTAGGGAAGGAGTCTCTCCTCAAGAAATAGAGCTTCTTCGTAACAGCAGAGGAAAGCCTTATATAAAATTAAAAGGAAGCACTAAAAATATAGCAGACCGCTTAAATTTCAAAAATGTCAGTGTGACAGTCACAGATACCTCAAGCTTATCTACGGCATTTGTAATTGGAGAATAATTATGAAAATCATCCTTCTAGGACCTCCTGGAGCTGGTAAAGGCACTCAAGCTGAATCTATATGCAAAACTTATCAAATTCCCCACATTTCAACTGGGAATATGTTGAGAGAGGCCGTAGATGCTGGGACAAAACTTGGTCTCGAAGCCAAGTCACTTATGGATGCAGGTATATTGGTCTCAGATGAAGTAATTGTCGGTCTTGTCGAAGAAAGAATCTCTCAAGATGATTGCTCTCAAGGGTTCTTATTTGACGGTTTTCCTAGAACAATCCCTCAGGCTGAAGCACTTTTAGACAGAAATATTAATATTGATGCTGTAGTGGAGATTGACGTACCCGATCAAGAAATAATTGATCGAATGGCAGGACGCAGGATGCATCCAGCCTCTGGTAGAAATTATCATGTTGTTTTCAATCCTCCACAGATTGAAGGAAAGGACGATATCACTGGAGAAGATTTGATTCTGAGAGAAGATGACAAACCTGAAACAGTTAAAGATAGATTAAAGATATACTCCGAGCAAACTTCTCCTCTTATAGAATTTTACTCAGGTAAAAGCTTCGGTTCCAAACTCAACTATGTAAGAGTTGCTGGGACAAAACCTCCTGGGGAAGTTACTTCTGACATCTTGAAAGGACTAGAAATATAATTGACAAATATTCTCGCAATAGACACTTCTACAGATACATGCTCTGTTTCACTAGGAAAGAACGGTGAGATTTTCAACTTTCATCAAAATCTTCCGAGACAGCACACAGAAAACCTTTTGAAGGTAATTAAAGATCTTCTCGATGAGGCAGATCTAAATTATGAGGATTTAAATACTGTTGCCGTAGGAATAGGCCCTGGATCTTACACTGGAATAAGACTATCTTGTTCTGTAGCACAAGGTATATCTTTTTCACAGAACATCAAAGGAGTAGTGCTATCCAGCCTGGAGCTTTTATCCTTGGAACTAAATACAAAAAAATCCTTTAAAGAAGTTGTAGGAATTTCGGAACCAAACTTGGGGAATATCTATATTGCTCATACATCATTTATTGATGGAAATTTTGAATCTAGTTTCGAGTTTATACCCAAAGAAGAATTTAGATTAGAAAGTTATCCTGAGGAATGTGTGTTCGTAGGAGAGGGATGTGAATTGTTTGCAGAAATAGAAAACCAACTTCCCGGCGCTTCACCTAAAGCTTCATATATGCATAAGTATATTAATTGCTTTGCTAACGATACTCATTTAATTGAACCTGAAGAGATTCTTCCTATATATCTTAATGATGAAAATAGTTGGAGGAAAATAAAGTGAGTTATGTGGATGCTTTATTACTGGCTATAATTCAAGGTCTTACAGAATTTTTACCCATTTCAAGTTCAGCCCATTTAATTATTTTTTCAGAGACAACCGGCCTTTCTCAGAATATTTTTTATGATGTTTCTCTTCACTTTGGAACTTTAATTGCAGCATGCTTTTACTTTAGAGCAGATTTATTGGAAATCTATTATTCAGTCATTGAACATAAATCCCTATTTAAAAATAAGCTCTTAAAGCAGCTTATTATTTCTTCAATCCCAACCTTATTTCTTGGCTTTATTTTAGCCAATTTCATTGATTCCTATCTAAGGACTGGATTCATTATAGCTTTCACTACAATATTATTTGGACTGATTTTATTTTTGGCGACATATAGCAAAGCAGATAGAATTTCGATGCAAGAAACAACTCTAAAAGATGCTTTGATAATGGGGCTAGCTCAGTCTATTTCTCTTGTACCTGGAGTATCTAGATCGGGAGTTACAATTTCAGCTGGTCTTTTTTTAGGATTAGATAATAAAACTGCCTCTAGATTTAGTTTTTTAATGTCTGTTCCGGTTATAGCTGCAATAGCTTTATATTTGCTCCTAAAGACCGATTTAAATTACCTCATGGATAATTTCGAACTCAATATCTTTGGTTTGTTTATATCATTTGTAGTTGCCTATCTTACTATTGATTTATTTATTAAATTAATAAACAAAATAGGATTTCTTCCTTTCATTCTCTACCGGATTATCTTGGGCATAACACTGTTTTTCTTTCTTGCTTGATGTCGTTTTACATAATTTATGAAGGGGTCGAGTTAAAAAATAAAGCTCAAGATTTATCGATGAGACTTGATACTGAGGTATTCATTGAACCTAAACTGATAAAAAAAAATGACTATGCAGAAGACTATTTTTTGGTTCTCACCTCTGGAAGAAACTATATAAGTAAGGGCTTAAGAAAAAATTCTAAACCTATTTTCTCTGATTTTGACAGATGGTCAGTGAATTATGAGGATAGACTATTGCAAAGATCAGTCAAAGGTTTGCCGCAGAATTTTACCTGTTTAGATTTAACGGCTGGTTTTGGGAAAGATTCGTTAGAAATATCAAAGATTAAAAACTGTTATTCCATAGCACTTATTGAAAAGGAGCTTTGGGTTTACGAATTACTTAAAGATGGTGTGATGAATGCAACTTCATCGAAAGCACTGGAATGTTTATCCAAATTTAGAATTTATAATCTTGATAACTTGGAATTCCTTGTTTCTTGCGAGGAGGGTTTTGATTTAATTTATATTGATCCAATGTTTTCTGGAGTTCAAAAATCAAAGGCCAAAAAGCATATGCAAGCTTTGAGAGATTTATCTTCTTCAGTTAACTCACCTGATCTTCTTAAAACTAGCCTTGATAAGGCAAAACATAGAGTAATAGTTAAAAGGCATAAAAATATGGGGTATCTTGAGTCATTGGTACCAACCAGGTCTATCGAAGGAAAGGTTGTAAGGTATGATATTTACAATACTAAATAATTTTTTTGTCTATAAAACTTAAAAATTCCTTATCAAAAAACTGATCATATAATTTCTTGGCCTTTTTCGTTATCTTAGAGGCGAAAAGGTTTCCCTCGAGATCTTCTTTAAAAAATTTCGCCCCTATCATCATGTAGAGAAAATTCTCAAACTTCGCATTATCTGAAAACTCTGGATAAGGCCATCCTTCAATGACTTCTAGATCCTCAGCTATCTTTTTGCATTCTGTTTTAAGATCTTCCTTTAGAATCTTTTCTCTTTTCCACATTACACTCATGACTATATAAAATCTTTTTAAAGTAAGTTCGCATAGATTTGTCAGTGCAATGTAGTCATTAAAATTATGGGTTTTTTCAATCGGAGTAAATATATTTCCTTTTTCGTCACAACGCAGAATGCTCATATTTTCGAGAACTTCTATTGCATCTTTAATATTATCTTCTTGGATTTGCTCAGATTTCAAATGAAACTCTTTTGCGAATATCGGGAACACCAACTTTATCAGGTTTATTATTTCTTCTTTTGAAGCTTTTTTCACAAATTTAATTGATTCGCATATCAACGAATAGAGAATAAACAGATGAGTAATATTATTTTTATAAAAGGATAAAGTAGCAACCTGATTAGAAGTAGGGCGATATACTTTCTTAGATGCAACTATGGTTTGATCTATAAAACCTAGTTTTTCTGTTTTGGAGATAATATTTTTAGCATCTGTTTGGGTCATCCAAACATCATCATATTCAGAATTTTCTATGAGACTTATGTAGAAGTTTATTCTATCGACCAACTCTTCTTCATTCATAGATTGGGTAGATGATGTAAGAAGGGCCAGTGAAAATAAGCTTGTTGATGTTACCGCAACAGAATTATTTATAGATCTCGTAACTTCGTCTCCCAATTTACGAGTCATTTCCTTTATCCATTCAGGTTTTTCTTGAGGAGACGAAATTTTATAATCACTATCTAAGTTATTTTTGAGAAAAGAATCTAAATCGATAGGCTCACCAAAATTAAGATAAGCATTGCCTAGATAATTTCTGAAATCTTTGAACACTTTCAAAGGATCAAAAATACTCTCTTTTTTCTTTTTACCTCCTGAAAGCTCAGATAGATAACTCTGACCTTCAAGAATCTTTTCATAGCCAATATAAATGGGAACAATTTTTACATCCTTACCCTGAATAGAAGCGTAGCTCCTAATAATTAATGACAGTAACCCCGGCCTTGCGGGTAGGTTCAGGCCTGTCCTGCTTCTTCCCCCCTCATGAAAAAATTCGATTGAATTACCTTTCAACATTAGTGTTCTAATATACTCAAAGAAAACGGTACTATAGAGGTCATTGCTCATAAATGATCTCCGCATAAAGACAGCTCCTGCACCTCTTAAAATTGACCCTATTATCGGGAGATTGAGATTATTTCCAGCAGCAACTTGAGGAACCATCAAGCCATTTTCGTATAGCAAATAAGTAAGCGCACAATAATCTATATGACTTCTATGACAGGGCAGATACACAAGAGAGTTTTCTTTTGATATCTCCTTGATATGCTCCATGTTCTTAGTGTGAATTCCCTCATAACGTGTATTCCAAAACCAAGTAAATCCTGAAGCAAGTAAACTAACTATCTGATAATTTAGATCAGAGCAGACTTCATTTGCATATCTATAAGCCTTTTTTGAGAGTTGTCTCTTTCTTGATTCATTCCCATCAGCAAGCCTTTTTATATCCTCTCTTACATATTTATTTCTAACCAGTGATTTAACCAAAGTTCTTCGGTGAGATATATCAGGACCAAGCATAGCTTGTTTGGATTTTCTAAATATAGCCCTAAGATATCTATTTAAAACAAGAGCACT
>TARA_B100001113_G_scaffold85432_1_pt1 | contig 12019 bp, 10 predicted proteins | sample TARA_B100001113 | Tara Oceans TARA_B100001113 (sample SAMEA2622402) | marine metagenome | biome: marine biome (ENVO:00000447); feature: deep chlorophyll maximum layer (ENVO:xxxxxxxx); material: "saline water (ENVO:00002010), including plankton (ENVO:xxxxxxxx)" | depth 50 m | reverse complement strand
AATAATAATAATAACTGAAACAAATAAACAAATGAGAAAAATTAAGATTTTATTGTTGATATTATGTGTTACGTTAAGTTTTGCCGTGCATTCTCAAAGCAAGGTTGCACATATTAATAGCACTGAATTAGTATCATCTATGCCAGAAATGAATGAGGCAAAAGCAGAGCTTGAAAAACTTGCTAAGACATATGAAAATGATATCCAAACTATGGCTGCAGAACTTCAAAGTAAAGTAAAACAGTATGATACTGAAGCATCTACCCAGACAGATGAAGAAAATGCTAGAAGATTACAAGAAGTCCAAGGAATGGAGCAAAGTATTCGTCAATACCAAAGTCAGGCTCAACAAGAATTACAAAAAAAGGAATTTGACTTATTAAAACCAATTACAGAAAAAGCTCAAGCAGCAATAGTTAAAGTTGCAAAAGCCCAAGGGTTTGCATATGTATTGGATTCAACTCAAGGTCAAGGTGTAATCCTTGCTGATGGAAAAGACCTGCTTGAAGATGTTAAAAGAGAGTTAGGATTTTAATAAATATTTGTTAGTATAATATAAAAGCTGTCTTAAAGACAGCTTTTTTTATTTAAAAAAATGAATAAACAACCTATAGGCATTTTTGATTCTGGAATTGGCGGTCTATCTATTTTAGAAGAGATAAATAGAATATTGCCAAATGAAAATATTATTTACTTGGCAGACAATAAAAACTGCCCATATGGTAATAAAGATAACTCTGATATAGTAAAATTAAGCCTAAAAAATACTTCTTTACTAATTCAAATGAATTGTAAAATAATTGTCATAGCATGTAATACTGCGACTACAAATGCAATAAATGAAATTAGAAATTCATTTTCAATTCCAGTTATAGGAATAGAGCCTGCAATCAAGCCTGCTATAATTAATACCAAAACAAATAAAATAGGTGTTTTAGCTACTGAAAAAACTCTTACGAGTAGTCTTTTTAATAAAACCTCAAATAAATTTTCTAAAAAAGTGGAAATATATGAGCAAATAGGGTATGGACTAGTTGATTTAATTGAAAAGGGTAAAATAAAAGAAACTCGTGATCTATTAAAATCTCATATAGAGCCAATGCTAAAATCAAATATTGATCAATTGGTTCTAGGATGTACTCATTACCATTTTCTTATTCCTATAATAAAAAAAATAATTCCAAAAAACATAAATATTCAAGACCCTAATGAAGCCATTGCAAGGCAAACAAAAAAAATATTAACTATAAATAATATTCAAAACTCGTTAGAAAATAAATACAAAAACGTAATATATGTAAATGGAAAGACTGAAATAATTAAAAATATGATAAAATTAAATGGAGAAGTAAATAGTCTAGATTTTTAAATTATTTTATCCATGGACATTCACAATCATATCTTTCTTTTCTACATCCAAAATTAAATCCTAAAGTAAGTTGGTGGTATCCACCATTATCAAATACTATCGAATTTGATTGATATGAATAGTTGTATGCAAAAACAAAGCTATTGTATTCTAATCCTAATATAGGCGTTATATATTGTAATTTCTGGGCTTTAACTTGATTGTCATTATTTAAATATTCTGCGCCATCAAAACTTCTTCTATATGATATCCCAGCCCAAATTCTACCAAAATCTGTTTCTCTATATACTTTAAAATTTGTATCTAGGAAGGTTTCTTGAGTAGCATCTTTATAAGCAAACATAATTGATGGTTCAAAGTTCCAATCTCCTGAGCCACTATTAAATAAGTATCCTGTAGAGAATAGATAAGTTCTTAAATTATTATAACTCAACCCTTGCTCATTAAAATTAATTCCATCATTATTAAGTAAATTTTTAATAGAAGCATGGGCATAAAATTCTAAGTATTGATAAGAGAATCCAAAATCAATGTTGAAATCTGTTGCACTTTGTTCAATACCTGCAATAATAGGATCAAAACCTCCTGCTAAAAAGGATGTTTCATCAAGTTTATATTGTATCATTCCTGCGCTTATTCCAAATGATAGCATATCCAAGTCTAGTTCACTTCTAGAAAATAAAATATGATGAGCATAAGTCAAATATGCTCCAGATTGAGAATGATAACCATTCATATCATTAAAAACAATTGCTCCAATAGCAGATCTAGAATCTCCAATTCTAGTATTTACACTAAATGTTTGTAATTCAGGAGCTTTTTCATGATCAAACCATTGTTTTCTTCCTGTCATTCTAACCTTTCCACAATTTGATACTCCAGCCATAGATGGGTATAAAAGGTAGTAATTATCAGTTAAATAATCTGAGTATATAGGTAATCCTTCCTGAGCATTAGCAGAAAAAATAGTGTAAAAAAATAAACTGATATAAAGAATGCTTCTTTTAAAGTCCATAAACCTAGGAATTTCAATCGATCAAATATATAAATTTTATAAGACATTATCATATGTAATTGATTTTAAGTATATAGTACATTTTATTACTTTTGTGAAAAATTATATATGGAGAAGTATAAAGTTTCTATCTGTAAGACTAAAAATAAATTCATACTTAAATTTGAGATAAATCATTTTATTACAAATCATGAAAACTATGAATTTAATAATATTGATGAAACTTCAAATTCTCAATTAGCAAAAGAGCTATTCTATCTCCCATTTGTAAAAAAAATATATATAGCTGCTAATTTTATTGCGATTGAAAGATTCAACATTGTAGAGTGGGAAGATGTACAAGATGGAGTTTCTGAAAAAATTGAAAACTATTTAAATCAAGGGAATATTGTTATAGCAAAAGACAATCATAAGAAAACCCCTATTAGTATTTATGCAGAAAGCACTCCAAACCCAGCAGTTCTAAAATTTGTAGCAAACAAAAAACTAGTAGATTTCCAGATAGAGTTTAACTCTATCGATGAATGTGAAAAATCTCCTTTAGCATTAGAACTCTTTAAATTTCCATTTGTTAAAGGTGTGTTTATTGATGAGAATTTTATTTCTATAACAAAATATGACATATCATCCTGGGATGAAATCACATTGAAAATAAGAAAATTTATAAAGGAATACCTTGAAGGTGACAATAAAATATTATCAGATGGCTATCAAAAAAAAGAGTCTGTTAAAGAGGAAAGCTTAGATGAAATATCAAAAGAAATAATTACTATTCTCGATGAATATGTAAAGCCTGCTGTTGCTTCTGATGGAGGTAACATTATGTTTAAATCATACAATAAAGCCACAAAAACAGTAAGTGTGATTCTTCAAGGAGCTTGTAGCGGATGCCCTTCTTCAACTGTAACCCTAAAAAATGGAATTGAAAATATGTTAAAGCAAATGTTAGAAGGGAAAGTTGAACTTGTTAAGGCAATTAATGAATAACAATTTCATTTTGTACTTTTGATTATATGAAAAAAGTGATTTTCTTTTTTTTGTTATTAATCATTATTAACTCTTGTAATGAAAAAGATTCTAACATGAGCAACAATTTAATTAACGAGACAAGTCCTTATCTGCTACAGCATGCATATAACCCAGTAAACTGGAATCCATGGAACAAAAAATATTTAGAACAGGCTAAAAAAGAAAATAAATTAGTAATTATAAGTATAGGGTATTCTTCCTGTCATTGGTGTCATGTAATGGAGAGAGAAAGTTTTGAGGATTCATTAGCTGCTAGTTTAATGAATGAAAAATTTATTTCAATTAAAGTGGATAGGGAAGAAAGGCCTGATGTTGATCAAGTTTACATGAATGCTGTTCAGTTAATGACTGGAAGTGGTGGATGGCCATTAAATGTTGTTGCTCTCCCAGATGGTAGGCCAATATGGGGTGGAACATATTTTTCAAAAGATCAATGGATTAATGCTTTAACACAAATTTCTAATATATACACAAAAGAACCTGAAAGGTTTATTAATTATGCCAATACATTAGAAAAAGGAATTAAGTCTTTAGATGTAATTAATACAAATGAAAATAAAACAGAAATCAGCTCTGAAGAATTAGAAAAATATATTGAAAATATAGCAATTAAAATAGATAAAAATCATGGAGGATTCTCTGGAGCCCCCAAATTTATGATGCCCAATAATATCCATTTATTACTTAGAACTGGACATCAAAATAATGACAAAGCAATTTTAGATTTAGTTAATCTAACTCTTGAAAAAATGGCTTATGGTGGTATTTATGATCAAATTGGAGGGGGATTCTCAAGATATTCTACTGATGAAAAATGGCATATACCCCATTTTGAAAAAATGCTATACGATAACGCACAATTAATTAGCCTTTATTCGGATGCGCACCTTATTACAAAAAATGAATCATATAAAAATGTAGTATATGAAACTATAAATTTTGTATTACAAGAATTGACAGATTCTAATGGGGGATTTTATTCTTCTATTGATGCTGATAGTAAATCATTAGATGGAGAAGAAAAAGAAGGTGCATATTACATATGGAGTGAAAGTGAGTTGAGAAGCCTACTCAAAGATGAATTTAAATTATTTGCAGACTATTACAATATTAATAAATATGGTTACTGGGAAGATGAAAATTATGTCCTAATAAAAAATCAATCTGATTTAGAGTTTTCAAAAGAATTTAATATTTCTAAAGAAGACATAATCAAAAAGAAAAATGTATGGAAGAATATATTGATAAAGGCAAGGGGTAAAAGAACTAGGCCTAATACTGATGATAAAATACTAGCTTCATGGAACGGGTTAATGATTAATGGATTAGTTGATGCCTATAGAGTATTTGAAGAAGAGAAATTTCTTAACGCTGCAAATTCATGTGCTGAGTTCATATTAGAAAATATGAGAAAAAGTGATGGAGGACTATATCATAGTCATAAAGATGGAACTAGCAAAATTAATGGATATTTAGAGGACTATTCAGCAGTCATACAGGCTTTCCTAAATCTATATGAAAATACTTTAAATGAAAAATGGCTAAATACAGCGGATGATTTAATGAAATATACATATGATAATTTCTATAACACTGAGACTAATATGTTTTTCTTCACATCAAAATTAGATGATAAGTTAATTTCAAGAACTGTCGATTTTAGAGATAATGTAATTCCGTCTAGTAATTCAATAATGGCAAATAACCTATTTAAACTATCCCATTATTATGATAGTTCGAAATATTTAAATACCTCATTATCAATGGTAAAAAATATCTCAGATCAAATTGAAGTATATCCAAATGGATTTTCAAATTGGATGAATTTAATACTAAATTTAAATAAGAATTTTTATGAAATTGCCATTGTAGGAGATAATGCAATTGAAAAAATTAATGAATTGAATAAAAATTATCTACCAAACAAAATTGTTATAGGATCCTTTGGAGATAATTCCCTTCCATTACTTAAGAACAGATATATTGAAGGCGAAACTATGATATATGTTTGCGTAAAGAAGGCTTGTAAAATGCCCGTAAAAACAATTAAAGAAGCTCTAAAGCTTATTGATTAGGATTCCATTTAGTTCCTACAAAATCCTTTAAGTAAAAAGGCTCAAAATTATTTAAATCCTCAAACCTATTGCTTTTGAATTTATTAAATGACAATAAACCCATTTGTTTAGCAGAAGGAAAATGATTATCAATAAATTTTGCATTTTTATTAGTGATTATTTTCTTTAGTTTTTCATTTGCATTACCAATAAAATATACATCATTTTCTTCAAGATATTCTTCAAAGGAATTTTCATTTATTATTTCTGCTCTTGTGTCTCTAATCATTTTATTATCTATATCAAAAACTGCAGAATACACCTCCATTCTTCTAGCATCTAAACATGGGATTACCGTTCCTTTATTTAATATATTTTGGGATAGTATTTTTAATGTTTCAATAGAAATTAATGGAATATCTAAAGCAAAACAAAGACCCTTAGCTGAAGCAACCCCTATCCTTAATCCTGTATACGAACCAGGCCCTTTACTAACTGAAATTGCTGACAAATCTTTTGGAGATATTTTTGATTTCTTTAAAATTGAATCAATAAAAACGTGTAATGATTTTGAGTGAGAATAATCCCCAGTATTTACTTCAGCGAATTCTATTAAATTTAAATCATTAAAAATTGCAACAGAACAATTGGTTGTTGACGTTTCTATATTTAATATATAAGCCAATTAATTTATTATTTTTCCTGTATAGTAATCTAAAACTTTTGTTTTAAAAATAAAGTCAAACTTTGAATTAATAAGAGATGATTTGGCATTTAATAACCTAATTCTGGCCTGCTCCAAATCAAATGAATTTAATGCGCCTAAATCATAGCGCTCTCTTGAATTTTCAAAAGCTAGTTGCTGTGCTTGTACGGACTTCTGGGATGCTTGATAAGACTTTAATGCTGCTTTAGCATCTGTAAATGCGCGTTGGATACTTGACTCTAAATTTAATTTTGCCTGTTCTAAAGCTAAATTGCTAGAGTTTTCTAAAATTTTTGATTTATTTACTCCAGCTCTTGTTTGATTCCTGCTAAATATTGGAATAGAAATATTCATATTAACTGAATGTCCTTTATTCTCATCAATCTGATCCATAAATGGATCATCTTCAGTTAAATTTGAAAAATTTGCTGCGGCATTAAAACCATATCCAAGTTGAATACTAGGTAAATAAGCACTTTTAGAAATCTTAGTATTTAATTTTGCTATCTCTATATCTCTTTCTGCAACCTTTATTTCATTTCTATTTTCTAATGCATAGTTAAGAATTGGTCTAATATCCTTATACATAATATTCTCAGATGGTATATCAACTTCAATTACTGCTACATCAAATCCTTCATAAGGAATTTGAAGTAATTGAGATAAATTCAATAATGCCAATTCATGATTATTTTTAGCTATTGTCAAATTCTGACTATCTAAACTTAGTGTAGCTTGTGCATCAATTAATATAGAAGAAGGCTGTGCGCCAGATTCAACTAATGCAGATGCCTGCTTAACCTGTAAAACGGAAAATTCATACTGAGATATAGCTAGGTCTAAATTTTCTTTATTAAATAAAACATTCAAATAAATATTAGCAACATTCAAAGAAATATCATCTCTTAGTTTCCCGAGTTCATATTTGTTTTTTTCTAAAGTTAATTTGCTTTGATTCAATAAATTAATATTTCTAAAACCATTAAATATCGTTTGAGAAAGCCCTATGCCTAAGCTTGATGAATAAAATTCTCTATCGGCAAATTCTCCTGGATATAATTCAACCTTTCCTATGCTCATAGAACTTGAAATATTAGAACTTACACCAGGCATAAAATTTCCCTTTGCACTAATTATATCTTGCTCATTAGATAAAATACTATTTCTAGCTTGAAGAACTGAAATATTGTTTTCTAAAGCATAAATAACACATTCTTCAAGTGTCCAAACTTTTTCCTGACTAAAAATCGATTGTCCAATTATTAGAATAGTTATCACTAAAATTTTACTTTTCATAAATATCAATTTTAAAAATTAAATTAATCTGTCATATCCTCTGCAGTCTCATCTTGACTTCTGTCATCTTCATCTTCATTAGTCTCATCTGTAACTATATTCCACACCTTTATTTTATCATTTTTAGTAACTCCATCTAATATTTCTACATTAATACCATCAGAAATTCCAATCTTAACATTGCTTATTTTATAGGTTCCATCTTCCTGTTGAATCTCAACAAATGGTTTATCTGTTATTCTATTAAATTGTAATAAAGACTCTTTAATACATAAAATATTGTCTTTGTTTCCTGTTTCCATAATTGCATTAGCGCTATATCCAGCTCTTACATTTATATTTTGTGGAATATTTACATCAGCTTTTATTACAAATTGTACTGCTCCTGCCTGTTCAATCCCTTTTGGAGCTACAAAAGTTAATTTTGCTTTAAATTCTTCTTCTTCTAAAGCACCTAATACTACCTTTATTTCAGATCCTTCCTGAATTTTAGAAACTTCTGTCTCATCAACCTGTCCTTCAAAAATCATAATTGTCATATCAGCAACTGTAGCAATTGTTGTCCCTGCATTAAAATTATTACTCTCAATAACTTGATCCCCTTCTCTTACTGGAATTTCAAGAATAGTACCTGCTATTTGTGCTAGAATATTTGTATTGGCAGCACTTCCTCCAGTTAGTGTCCCTTGCTTAATAATTTTGTAATCATTCTGAGCTTGGATTAATGCTTCTTTAGATTGTTCCATCGAAAGCTCACTATTTTCAAAATCTTGTTTTGAAATAACGCCCTTATCGAATAATTTTTTACTTCTATCAAACAAAGTTTTTGAATTATTATAAGATAATCTTGCAGAATTAATTCTACTATTAGCACTAATCACTGCTTGCTCATTAGGAACTACTCTAACCTTTGCAATTAAATCTCCCCTTTGAACTATATCTCCCTCTTCAACTAATATTTGATCTATAATTCCGCTAACTTGAGGCTTTAACTCAATCTCATCTTCAGGGTTTAACTTTCCTGTAGCTACTACTTCTTTTACAATAGCAGTATAAAATGGGGTTTCTGTTTCATAATCTATAATTTCACTAGAATTAGCATCCTTAAAATATTTTAACACAATTATTAAGGATAAAACGATCCCTACAATTACAACGATTCTTAATGTTTTTTTCATATTATTTTTTTTATTTATTCTTCTCTTAATGCATCTATCGGTTTAATGATTGTTGCCCTTGTTGCTGGAATTAATCCAATTAATGATCCAAAAATAACAAGTATAATCAATGAAACAAAGACAATAAATATTGAAACAGACGCATTTACTAATACTGAATCTGGACCCTGGCCAAAGGCAGAGTCTACTGCCATTAGTATTCCTCCTCCAGAAATTATTCCAAAAATTCCAGCAATAACAGTTAAAATAACTGCTTCTAATACAATTTGTCTTTTTATCTCAAATGGAGTTGCTCCAATTGCTCTTCTAATACCTATTTCTTTTGTTCTCTCCTTTACAGTAATCAATAAAATATTACCGATTGCAAAAACTCCTGCAATTAATGTTGCTATTCCTACAAACCAAGTAAGAAATTGCATTCCTAATAAAAATCCTTCAAATCTCTTGAATAATTCTCCAAGATTAAAACTTCCAAAAGCTCTATTATCATCGGGATGTACATAATTAAGGTTCTTTAATACAAGCTTGACATCCTTTTCAACTTGTAAAATATCATATCCTTCTTCTCCTGTCACCATTATCCATCCAATATTATCTCCCTGGTTGTAAACTTTCTGAAAGGTAGTAAAAGGAATATGAATCTGCCCTCCAAAATCAAAATCACCTTGCTTAAAAACTCCTACGACTTTATAATTAATATCATCTATTTCAATATACTCGCCTATTGCATTTTCATCTTTTTCAAATAATTGTTCATAAGCATCAGTTGAAATAACAGCAACCTTCTTATTTTGATCAATATCATTTTGATTAATAAATCTCCCATTTGTTAAGTTCTTTTTTTGAACCTTATCCAATAGTGGAAAATCCCCAATAACGCCAAACCCAGCATATAAAATACCTCTAACTACTTGCGTCTGTCTTTGATTTCGAGGTAGCAAAACTTTAATTCCTTGAACATTGTTTTTAATCTTATCAAGATGAGAAAATTTTAATCTTGGGGCTCTTCCTTCTTGATATCCTTTAAAAGGTTTACTTGTAGATTGTCCCCAAATAAATACACTATTAGTAGCATAATCACCAAATTGTACATTAAACTTGTTCTCTATCCCTCTTGCTGATCCTAAAAGTGCTATTAAAAGTAAAATTCCCCACCAAACACCAACCATAGTGATAATGGTTCTAATTTTATTTTTTGTTAAGCTTTCTGAAAGCTCTTGCCATGTATCAAAATCAAATAAAAATCTAAACATAATTTATTCGTCTCTTAGTGCGTCAATTGGTTTTATTAATGAAGCTCTATTAGCAGGCAGCCATGCTGCAAGAGTTCCAGCTACAACTAGTGTTATGGTTGCTAGAACAACTAATTGTGTACTTACTCCTGGATCTGTTATAAAATATTCTTTTAATGTATCTTTCATTGAGTCTAGAATTAAACTGCCAGCAATTAGTCCTAAAAACCCTGAAATTGAAGTAATTAAAATTGATTCAAAAGTTATTAAAAGTTTGATAGAGCTTGGTGGAGCTCCCAGAGCTTTACGAATGCCTATCTCTTTTGTTCTTTCTTTAACAATAAAAATCATAATATTACTAATCCCTACAATACCAGCAATTAACGTTCCAAAGCCAATAATAAGTACTAGAATAGAGAGTACAGAATTAAATTGTGCTGTATTTTCTAATTCCTGAGCCTGATTTCTTATCCTAACTGCAGCTTGATCTTCAGGGGCAATAGTAAAAATCTGCTTAATTCTTCTTTTTAATTTATTGCTAAAGGCAATGGCTTGATCGCCAGTCATGCTTGGATTAAATGTTAAATTTATTTGATCAATATAATCATTGTTCCCATAAATTTGTTGCGCTGTAGTAATTGGCATATAAATAATTCTTTCCTCATTACTATCTGATCCTTCAGCTTTATCAACAAAAAGCCCAACTACTTTATATTTTATCTTACTAAGATCTATATATTTTCCAATAGGATCTTCCCCTTTAAATAAATCCTCCCATACTAATTTTCCAATAACAATATGTTTTTCCTTGTTTTTTAGATCAAGCTGATTTATATATCTTCCTCTTGTAATATCAGTTTTTTCTATGAATTGATGGTCAGGGTTTACTGCGCGTATTGTATAGGCGCTTTTTTCATCCATATATGAAGCAGTAAGGTTTTTATACACTCTGCCAGAAATAAATTCTATATCATTTTTATATTCTTTTTTTAGGGTTTCATATAATTCATTATCAAATTGTATTTTTCGACCTGTCTGCATTCCTGCAACTGCCTTAGTTGTCCTTCCTGAGAAAATAAAAATTGAATTATTAGCATCTCCTGCAAATGCAGTATTAAAAGAATTTTGCAATCCATTTGCAACTCCAAATAATATAGCAAAAAGCATTATAGCGAAGGCTACAGTAAATCCTGAAAGAAGAGTTCTTAATTTATTTTTATTAATACTCTGAAAAATTTCTCTAAAGAATCCAAAATCAATCATAACTTAACTCTAACTTGTTTAATTTTTTTATCTTCCATAATAACTCCATCCTTTAATCTAACTACCCTTTTACACATTTTAGAAATATCTGTTTCATGTGTAACAATAAGAAGGGTTTTACCTTCATCATTAAGTTGTTGTAAAAATTGCATTATTTCAGCTGATGTAGTTGAATCTAAAGCACCTGTAGGTTCATCTGCTAATAAAAGTTTAGGCTGAGATGCTAGCGCTCTAGCAATAGCTACTCTTTGTTTTTGTCCTCCGGAAAGCTCGTTAGGAAGATGTGTTGCCCAATCTTTAAGCCCTACTTTTTCTAAATGAAAAAGTGCTTTTTCTTGTCTCTCTTTTCTGCCTAAACCTTGATAATACAATGGAAGACCAACATTTTCCAATGCATTTTTAAAGTTTATTAAATTAAAAGATTGAAAAACAAAACCTAAAAATTTATTTCTATACTGAGCTGCCTTCTTTTCATTTAAATTTCTTATTTCTACTCCATCAAGAGTATATTCCCCTTTATCATGCTCATCAAGAATTCCTATAATATTTAATAATGTAGACTTTCCAGAACCTGAAGATCCCATAATTGCTACCATTTCTCCTTCCTCAATATTTAAATCTATACCTTTTAAAACGTGCAAACTAGAGTCCCCCATTTTATAAGATTTGTGAAGATTTTTTATGCTTACCATTTAATAAAATTTTAGGTTAAAATTATTTTTACAAATATCTATAAAGTTTATCAATATATTAATATTCAAAATATAAAGTTTTGTTAAGAAGGGAGCTTGAATAAATCTTCAACATTACATTTAAGAGTTTTTGCAATTTTTAATGCAAGAACAGTTGAAGGAACATAAATTCCATTTTCAATAGC
>TARA_B100001113_G_scaffold61724_1_pt1 | contig 12033 bp, 11 predicted proteins | sample TARA_B100001113 | Tara Oceans TARA_B100001113 (sample SAMEA2622402) | marine metagenome | biome: marine biome (ENVO:00000447); feature: deep chlorophyll maximum layer (ENVO:xxxxxxxx); material: "saline water (ENVO:00002010), including plankton (ENVO:xxxxxxxx)" | depth 50 m | reverse complement strand
ACAATCTCCAGAAGTCTGCAAGCATTGTAAATCGAGTCGTCAAATCCAGGCCATCTGTCATTGAGGAAGAAATGCCCTGACATCTCTCCTGCCATAGGGGACTTTGGATTCTCCCTCAGTAGCTTCTTCATGAACGAGTGACCTGTCCTAACCATTACGGGTATTCCTCCTAATTCCTCAATTATCTCCTCTAGTGCCATTGAACACTTTACGTCATAGAAGATCTTCCTAGCTTCATCCCCAGAATTCTCATCAATGGAGGACAGAAGATCCCCAACAAACAAAGACATTAGCCTGTCAGGATGGATGAAACGCCCTTCTTCATCAACGACGCCAATCCTATCTCCGTCTCCATCCATCCCTATCCCAAATTCGCAGGCATTTTCAATCACTGCAGCAGACAAGTCCGACATATTCTCCTTCCTTGTTGGATCAGGAGGGTGATTGGGGAATGAACTGTCCCATGTACAGTGAACAGGGACAACTTCAGCTCCTACCTTTTGTAATGCCTTTACAGCCAGAGGACCAGGGACTGCATTTCCACAATCAAGAGCAACTTTCACTGGCCTCTTGAGCGTTCCCACATTCGACATGATTACATCCAGATACAAATCTTGGAAGTCACCTGCAGGGATCAGCCTCCCCTTTCCCTCCCTGAATTCTCCAGACTCCATGGTTTTCCGCAGTTCCTGGATTTCCTCTCCAGCTACTGGAAGAGTGCCTTTACAGATCTTGAAACCATTATACTCGGGCGGATTGTGACTTGCAGTAATCATTATCGAGACATCTACTTCAAGATCCATGGATGCCCTGTACAGGGCCCCAGTGGTTGTGATTCCTAAGTCCATCACATCACATCCAGAACTGATTATACCGTCCAAGAATGACCTATGCAGCAGTGGCCCGGAATCCCGTATGTCCCTCCCTACAGCAATAGAATTGGCATCGAAATGACAAACCACTGCTCTGCCTAACCTATTGGCAAATTCAGGAGTCAACTCCTCCCCATAGATGCCCCTGATGTCGTACGCCTTGAACACACTCACATGCTTGGCTGTATGATTATACACCTAAGCGTTGCCAATTCTAGATAGTGTTGGATCTCTTTAGTGGCTCCTCTCTTACAGGAAGATGAATCAAAGATGAGAAAACTCCCACCGCTATGCCAATCCACCATACGATGGTATAACTTCCATACATATCGTACAACACCCCTCCGAGATAGACTCCCACGAAGCTCCCCATCTGATGGGAGAAGAACACAATACCGTACAATGTTGCCATGTATCTAACTCCATAGATATGAGCCACTAACCCACTTGTCAAAGGAACAGTAGCTAGCCATAGAAAACCCATGGAAAATGAGAAAATGAGAACTGAGTTTGCTGTGATAGGCGTCAAGATAAACCATGCCGCGGCAATCGATCTACCTGCATATATCCCCGATAAGAGCCATTTCTTCCCGTATCTCTTCCCTGCCCATCCCGCGGCCAACGTACCAACTATGTTCGCCGCCCCAATCACAGAAATGGCAAAGCCACCCAAGGCAGCTGTTGTCTCTATTCCCAAATCCCCACACCAACCAGCGGGATCGATTGGAGCACTCATTTCGGTTATTAGAGCCGGGAAGTGAGCTGTGATAAATGCAAGCTGGTATCCACAGGAGAAAAAACCTACGAAGATCATCATGTATGAGGGATCTCTCAATGCTGTAGAGAGAATCTCACCCAGACTCTCTTCTATCTCATCCTTAGAAGCTCTTTCTGGGGCTTTCATGAAAGGAAGAAGAAGGAGAACAAACAATATTGAGGCGGCGAATATCATGAACACGGATTGCCACTTCATAGATTCTAGAAGGGAGACCGCAACTATAGGGCCCACAATTTGACCTGCCGATCCAGAGGCAGTGGCAATTGCCAGACTCATCGCTCTATTGTCTGGGGAACTTGCTCTCCCAACCACGGCCAATATCACACCAAATCCTGTACCAGCCACCCCAAAGCCGACAAGAACCTCGTAGAATTGAATTGCGAAGGCACTGCTCGCACCCGCAGTAAGTACGAGTCCGAGAGAATAAAGTAACGCTCCCAATATTATCGCCTTCCTATCTCCTATCTTCTCTGCAAATGCTCCGAAGAATGGGGATCCGAAACCCCATGCCAGATTCTGAATTGCGATTGCCAAGCTGAACTCTGATCTAGGCCAGCCAAACTCCTCTTGAATTGGGATCTGGAATACTCCGAAGGACGCCCTGATCGCGAAACCCACGAGCACAATCACGCACCCAACCAGTAATACTGGTGTGAAAAGAGAACTATTTTCTTCTGCAGTCTGATTAGTCATTGGCCCCACTTCCGCGGAAGGCCTCACAGATTATCTCTATCAATGCCCCAAGTGGTAGGTCGCTCACCGCGTACGCGGCCCTCGAGGGCGGAATAGAGTCCTCCAACCAATCACCATAAATCTCGTTAATTTTAGAATAGAACCCGATATCAGACATAAGAATGGTCACTTTAACAAGATCATGCTTGGAGCTATTCCCCGCCTCGAGTAATGCGTCTATCTTTGCCAGAGTTCCCCTAGTCTGCGACTCAATATCGCTACTTGTCACGTCAACTTGGCCAGATAGCCAGATATGGTCTCTCACACTAATTCCGGGACTGTAAGGAGCAAACGTCCGGCCTCCCGCATCTATTCTCAGCTTCCTGTCCATAGACTCCGGATTACGTGGAGAGTGATAGACTATTCTCTGAGCATATTGATGATGAGTATGTGATCACCAGCAATCTCCTGCTCTGTAACTTGATTCAGCGGTATCCAATAAGCTTCTGATGCGTCATCTCCAGCAGTGGGAACTGAATCGGGATCAACCTGTACTCTGTAAAACAGAGCGATGACGTGTTTCCGCGGGTCTCTCGTCGGTTCTCCATGTACAGCAATCGATACAGGATTTGTCCCAACAATCCCCGTCTCTTCCAACAGTTCTCTTCTCACTGCGTCTTCAGGGTCTTCCCCGTACTCAACGAATCCCCCAGGAAACGCCAACATGCCCTTGCAAGGATTTTGCCCCCTTCTGATTAGAAGTACTTCAGTCCCTGTATCTGTATCTCTGGTTGCCACTGCGTCAACAACAACCGACGGGCTCCGATAGCTATCCCTCCCACAGTGATAACAAGCATCAGCCACCATATCTCCTCCTTCTGTATTGGTAAGATTCTATCGCTTCATACAAATCTGACTTTGAGAAAGAAGGCCAGAAAACATCACTAAAGTGTAATTCTGAATAAGCGATTTGCCACAACAAGAAATTGGAAATCCTCTCTTCTCCACTGGTTCTAATCACTAAATCTGGGTCTGGCAGTTCTGAAGCATACATTCTCTTGGTTATCTCTGAGGAATCTATGGAGTCAAGGTCCAGTTTCCCAGAGGCGTGATCAAAAGCGAGAGATTTCACCGCGTCGACGATTTCCTCTCTCCCTCCGTAAGCTAGGCAGACCGTGAAGATGAAATCAGAGTAATCTGAAGTAACATCTTCGGCATTCGAAATTGCATCCCGCACCCTCTGTGGTAGCATCTCCAGCCTCCCAACGACTTGAACTCTGACTTTCCTATCATGAATCCTAGCGTCTTCGGAAATTTCATTTAAGCCAGAAACATACAGGTCATAGAGAACATCTAACTCGCCCTCATCCCTTTCGGATATATTCTCAGTGGATAACGCATACACGGTGAAATAAGGAATCCCAAGGTCTAGGACCCAGTCCATAACTTCCTTGAGCTTCTCCTTCCCCTCTGAATGACCGACACCAACCACTGAGCTTTTGCTCCATGCAAATCTCCTGTTTCCATCCATGATAATTGAGACATGGTTTGGCAATTCCCCTGTTAATACCCTATCTCTGAGCCGGTGAGCTCTCACTCTATCCGATCTTGACACAATGCTCCAAGCCAAGCTGGAGTTAGCAATTTTTCTCGCGGGGATGGATACTAATCTGAACTTGAGGAGCCACTTTGCGAAAGAATCTAGGCTGTTACCAAGAACACTCCTTCGCCCGCGCATGGCCCGACCAAGACCTACTTGCGCTAAAGCACGTCGCTCCTCAAAATCACTCAAAAATAATGTCAACTGAGTCCCCCAGCCTTTCTAGGACCCCGGAATCTGGATTCACGACTATGACCTGAGAGCATCTATTCCAGACTGAGACGTCATGATGACTATTGCCAGCATAACCAAACCCGGACTCACCGAATCTAGCTACTAGGGCTTCTGCTTTCTTAGTGTCTCTTAGATTATAGTCATTATCGGATGCCATGACGTCCGAAAACATACCCACATGGGCGGCAACTTGCTCGGCAACAATCCTATCAGAGGCAGTAGCGAGAATGAGTGTCCTACCCCTCGCATGCTCACCAGTCAACCATTCCATGAACGACTCGTGATAGGAAAGCTCAGATGGATCGAAGTCTAGCAATCTCCCCAGATCCCTTTTCCACTCAGCCCTTCTTCCCCCGATCTCCTTAATCAAGACCGAAAGAATTAGCCAGGGTCTTCTTGTTAGAACCCTCCTGATACTCATGACCGACATGTCCGAGAGTATTAGAGTCCCGTCCATGTCTACCGCGAGTGGCAGGTCAGAAGTGTCTGTCTCCATGATTCCCGGTCGACGTACTCCGAATCAAGCCTTCGCATACCGATTCTATGTATACTGAAACCCTCTCGTGGCAACGATTGCGATGTCTGATGATATTCCCGTATGGAGGCCTCAGGCCTTGAGACAGGTAAGCTCAGACCTACAAACACCCCCGGGATTCACCCCAATTCGAGTCGTTGGGATGGGTGGTCTAGTAGGAATGAGTGCGGACTTTATCGAGCCGAATAAAATACTTACTCCCAGTGACTGGAAAGGTCTTGTGGAAGCACTTGAACACTGGGGGGAAGTACCCGATCCAATCACTGTTTCAAATTTATCATCAGAGGAGACCAGCAGGGGATTAAGGGTTCATATTAGTGCGAATGATGAGTGGCTTGCAGAGTTCCTACCATGGGGTTCGGACGGACTTCTGAAAACAAGATCAAAAAACGCTCCTAGGGACTTCGATACCCCAAGTGGGGGTTACTTTTGGAATGACAGAGATATAGTGATCCTCAGGAGGAAAATTGAGAACAAGGAAGACGCAGAATCAGCTTTAGAGAAAGCCCTTCGAGAGGGCAACTCAGAATCCTGTAAGGAGATACTGCAGAAATCTGGCAGGACCCTTGGGAGATTCCATAAATCCATGTCCAGTATACGAGATTTACCACCCGACCAAAAGAGGTGGAATGCTCGCAATGAAAAAATTGAGGGATTACTAAGAGCCCAATTCATATGGAGAGCACCATACACCAAAGAGCAGCCCTGCACAGTCAGTCTTTTGGATGTGAGGTTTTCGGATTTTGTCGGGACATCCATCCGCATTGGAGCCCCTAGATTATCAGACGCCCTAATCCCACACGTCTCTGAAAAGCCTGCGATGAGGGACCTCGCGTCCTTAGTTCACGACCTATCCAGAATCCATTACAATGTGGAGAGCGAATTTGCACTTAGTGAACTTAGAAGCTACCTAATTGAAGGTTGGAGGGAGACGGCTCCTGAGGAATGGGCATCTAACGGAGCCTTCTACTCTCACAGGGGGGGATTGGCCATATGGGAATATGAACAGTGCCTTATGGACGTCTTGGAAGCATCAGCTAACCAATCAGGTGCACCACAACCAGCTGTAGAGACGTTAATGTACGTCAAAATGTACCAGAAGAGGATGTTCAATAACAGAACCTTCGCCGCACTCTCTTTCATGGCATTCTTCTTCGGAGCCTCATCATTAATCAACCAGTTCCCGCCAAACATCCCAGAACTAGCGACGTCTGCGGCATGCTTCATGGCTGGATATTTTTGCTACACAACATACAGAAAAATGTCCCCTCCTCCGGAGAGACCATTTACGGACGTATAGAGCCCATTTTCTCCTTTTTTGCATGTTTAGAACAACCACTTTTTATATCAAAAACTACCGCCGAACCTTCATGGGATTCATCAAGCCCTATACAAATGCAACAAGAACGAAAGTAGCGCTCAGTGCATTGTTGGCTACGCTATTGGTCGGAACACAGACCGTTAGCGCTGAAACAACAGCACTTGCTAATGACGACTGGGTCGGGATAAGCTTCTGGATCGCAACAGCGATGATGCTTGCTTTCACCGCCTTCTTCCTCATTGAGAGGCAGAACGTCCCAGACAAGTGGAAGACATCCATGACGGTGGCCGCTCTGGTCACTGGTGTGGCATGGTACCACTACACCTACATGCGAGAGGTCTGGGCAATGGATGGCAGCTCGCCACTAGTTTACAGGTACATTGACTGGTTGATCACAGTTCCACTGCAGGTCATCGAGTTCTACCTAATCCTCGCCGCTATCGGTGTAGGAACTTTCGTCATGTTCAGGAACCTCATGGCAGCATCCCTGGTCATGCTCATCGCAGGGTTCTTCGGTGAGTCTGGAGCTTGGGACCTCTTCGGAGACTCGAGCGCCGAGATCTGGTGGGTCATCGGAATGCTTGGATGGGGATACATCCTCTACGAGCTATGGAAGGGAGACGTCGGAGACGCTGCTGCAAGTGGTAGTGACAGCGTGCAGTTCGCCTTCAACTCCATGAGACTCATTGTGACCGTTGGATGGGCAATCTACCCAATAGGCTACCTAATGGGAGCTGGAACCATCGATGGCATGGGAACAGACGACATGAACATCCTCTACAACATCGCTGACTTGGTTAACAAGGGTGCGTTCGGTATGATGATCTGGTACGCTGCAAAGAACGATGCATAATCGTGAGATGACTTGTAGAAACCAAATGTAAAACGTAATCCGGGCGGTCGGAAACAACCGGCCGTCCGGACACACACAAATCTAAATCTCGGAGCTTTTTCAAAAGTCCATGAGGGGTTGGCCATTCTTCGCTGAAAACTCAGTCGTTATAGAAGCCCCTAAGTCTGTTGTTTGGAATCAAATAAGCTCTCCAGGAAACCTGAACGATTCTCACCCATTCTGCTTGGAGAATAGGGTTCTGAAATGGCACGGTAAGGATTCCATAGACACTCTGGAATATCTCAACGGATTCGTACTTGTCAGAAGATTCCAAACTTGGGACGAAGGGGATGGATATTCCCTAAAGGTTGGTAGGGAGGGAGGGAGACAGTCATTCGTAGTATGGGAACTCTCAGAGGTCAGCGAGAATAGAACGATGCTCAAAATCAGAGTCTATCCCCATCTTCTATCTGACTGGAACAGAATAACTGCTTCGTTGGCCTATATATTCTACATCAGACCCAAATTAAAGAAATATCTCTTCTCGGTTACTCGAGGATTCGAGTGGCACATCATGAACCAAAAAAAGACTCCAAGGAATCATTTTGGTAGCCATCCATGGTTCTCTTAGGACCGGCAATTCACACTCTTGCTAACTCCCCTGACTCCAATTTATAATCGTAAAACATTGGCGCCCCTGTCGCGATCTCCAAGGAAACGATTTCACTGGGGCTGATTGACTCGATATGCATTACGATCGACCTCAGTGAGTTTCCGTGTGCAGAAACCAATACGTTCTTTCCCTCCTCTAAATCCGGAACTATTTCCTCCTCGAAATATGGGATAGTCCTCTCAGCATTCATTTTCAGACTCTCTCCCCCGGGTGGCGGGATATCGAATGAACGCCTCCAAATGTGTACCTGCTCTGCCCCGTGTTTCTCTGCTGTCTCAGCCTTGTTCAGGCCCTGTAAGTCCCCGTAGTGCCTCTCATTAAGGCGATCATCCTCCATGACGGGTATATTTCCAGAGACAGAATTTCTTGACATAATTATCTCGGCCGTCCTCTTTGCTCTGATTAATCCACTTGTATGGACCACGTCGAATCTAATCTCAGAGAGTAACTCCCCTGCTCTCTCGGCCTCTCTCACTCCCTTCTCTGAGAGATCGACGTCAGTCCATCCGGTGAATCTATTCTCAGCATTCCACACAGATTGGCCATGCCTAATTAGAATCAGCCTTCCCATAAGAACACCTCAAACAGCATGACTTTCTCTGAATCTAGGCTCATGGAACTTCAATCCGAACTGTGTGGCTCCAGATTTTGCCATCAATGCCACATCTTCCTTCATCTCCCTCTCTGACTTGGATGAAGAGTCACAGTAGAAATTAGTCTGGACGATTATCTTGGAAGGTCCGACTGAGCTTATCCTTACCCAAGAATCATCTTTCTTGGTTGATCTAGGGTCAGAGGTAACCTCCTCCAGCAGATAGCCACAGAAATCTCTGATTGACTGTTGATCACTGCTTGCCTCAAATTCGTACGACGGCCTAATCCTTCTAAACCTCCTTTGGCTGAAGTTCTCAACAGAAGAATTAGTTATGTTGGAATTTGGAACTGTGACCAGGGTGTCGGCACTAGTTCTAATCAACGTAGTTCTAAGTGCGATCGTTACCACCTCTCCCTCCACTCCATCTACAATAATCCAGTCGCCTACGTTGAAGGGTTGGTCAATCAAAATGCTAATCGCACCAAAAATATTCGCGACAGTATCCTTGGCAGCCAAGGCAAGTGCTAGTCCGGTAATCCCAAGTCCCGCAATGAGGCCACTGAGGTTTACCCCAGCGAGCCCAGCCATTATGAAAACCCCACAGACTACAACAGTAACCCTGCCAACTGATTCTGCAACACTGGCCAGCGATCTCCTAGCCGCAAGATTCTCGCCTTCAACCACAATAAACGCGTCAAGGTAGTCCACCAACCTGTACGCGGCAACTAGCATGAGAAGAACGAATCCAGCATAGGAATAGGAATTCAAAGTCCGCACGATCCCAGAATCCCATGTCGGTTCAGCGTAGGCGGTCAACCAGTCAATTGACAGCGTGAAGACCAAGAATCCAACCATCCAACCTAATGATGCCGGTGCCAGAAGAGACTTGCCATCAATCCTGTCTGTCTTCGATATCAGATTCATCAATCTCGGAAAAAGAACCCTTCTTGAAGAGATACCCGCAGCAGCGCTTATCGCCAAAACTCCTAACAAAACCACGATGGTCCCAATTGAGAAACCCCCTAAAATTGACCCTCCTGCCATGAACTCGTCCAGCTGTTCCATGATTTGGGCGACAGGCGTCTACACATAAACCCAGCTCGGTCCTAAGGACCGATTAACGAGGGATTCAATACGTGCCCTCCTTTCCGGGTCGTTATATGGCAACTCAGAGACTGTCATCGAGGCCTGCAAAAAATCAGGGTACAACTGTTCTAGCCATGCTCTTGCCTCTGCTTCTCTCAGTTCTAGCTCCTGCATCTGTAATCGCTCCTGCAACAGCACAAGAATCCGAACCAGGGCTATCCCCCCAAGACATATGGTCTGATGAGTACACATTCCAGATTTTCCCATGGGGTGGTGACAGCAGGGTCCAGTTCAGAGAGTATCACGACTACTTTACCATGAAGCAGAGGATGCAAAACCTTGCCGACCAAAACTCCGATATCATGTCGTTCCATGATGGGATGAACGGGGGAATGAATGCTCGGGGTGAGGAGACAAACCGTGGAACCTACCAAGGATGGCACTACAACCACGACAGCCCTTGGATGAAAATCACTGCAGACGTATATGGGGGGGAATGCAATGCATTTGTCGGGGATTGTGGCAACTACGATGATAGGCCAGATATCATGCTAGCAGGGAATTTCCACGCTAGGGAATGGATGTCTTATGAGGTCCCAATGCTCTTTTTGGAGACAATAGCGTACTACTATGGTATGGCCGGAGTCGATAATGACGGTGACGGATTGACAGATGAAGATGGATGGGATGGAATCGATAACGATGGCGACTGCTTAAGCCTAAATTCGTCTTATCAGGACAGTAACGGGGATGGAAATCCATGTGGACCCGGCGATCTAGGGGTAGACGAGGACTTCTCGGAGCAGTTCATCACCGACATGGTGAATACCAGGGAAATGTACCTAATCCCAATGCTAAATGTGGATGGTAACCGGTACGACAGAGAAGTATACTGCGGCCCCACAGCATGGGAGAATTGTCCTACCTCGGGTTGGAGAAAGAACTTGAGGGACAACACCGTAACTGGCGTCACCCCAATTCCAGATGTTGACGAAGAGCCAGATCCAAGTTGCGATGGCGTAGATTTGAATCGTAACTTTCAGTATGAGTGGGGCGCCCCACTGGGAGCAACAGGCCCACTCTTTCCAGGAATGTGTTACGCAGGTGATGCAGGAGCCAACAATGATGTTTACAACGGGCCTGTCGATACCGTTGACCAAGATGGTGACAATCGTCTCAATGAGGACCACGTCGACGGAAATGATGATGATGCTGACGGGCTGATTGACGAGGACTGGTTGGGAGGGAACAGCGAGCCAGAGACCAAGCTGATACAGGATATGACTGAGATGAACGACGATGATAATGACGGTTATTCGGACTTCAAGGCAACACTGAGTTGGCACTCATTCTCGGAACTTGTCCTTTGGCCATGGGGTCATTGCACAGGTTGCTACACCCCTGATGACGAATTCCTGGTTTACCACGGCGTAAAGATGGGAGAGATGACAGATTACGCACCTATGCAGTCTTCCGATCTCTACCCAACAACGGGCGATTTCTGTGACTGGCACTACGGTGTTCACAATTCATACTGCTACACAATGGAGATTGGAACAGCCTTCCATCAGCATCCCGATGACATAGCCCACATCGCGGTGAGGAACCTTGGAGTCCCGTTCTACATGGTCGAGATGGCTGATGACCCGAGATACCGAGCTATTGTGGGAATAGAGAATACCACTGTCAGCCAGTGGCTACAAGAGCCATCGGAAGTTCAGGTTACTGACGGGGACATTCCTATCTCCCTTTGCTTGGACGAATCATTCCCGTATTCCACAGAAATCAACATGACCCACCTCATGTGGAGACTTGTCCAACCGAACAGACAACAAGATGACTTCGGGCCAACCGAGTGGATCGATGTTCCGTGGAAAATGTCAGCCTTCACAGTTCCCACTGCGGAGCAAGAAACGCAATGCATCCTTCTGGATGGCTCAAACGGAACCATTCTCTACTCGGAGATACCTCTTCCTGACACCTCTGTTGGAAAGATACAGTATAAGGCGATGCTAGGAACTACCAATGGAGCGTTCCCATTCACATACCCCACGCTGGAAGGAGGCAACTATTACGAGCTAGCAATACCCTATCGTGCCTCATTTGGATCAAGTGTTCTCTCTCTGATGATGTTCGTTGTCATTGCTAGCTTCGTGTGGGGGGGTCTAGGACTGACCCTCAGGGCGATGTTCGATGAGGAAGGCGGCGTAATTGGGCTTCCAGACGATTATGATCCGGAGGACTCCTGATGGCAGAAGGCGGATCAGACGAGTTCAGTGGGCGCTTGGGACTGATTTTCGCGACGATAGGTGCGGCAATCGGAACCGGTAACATCTGGAGATTCCCGAGGATGGTGGGCGCTAACGGAGGGGGTTCTTTCCTAGTTCCTTGGCTGATCTTCTTGTTCATCTGGTCAGTCCCCCTAATTATCGCTGAGTTCGCCCTGGGAAAGAGAAGTAGAACAGGAACAGTTGGAACCTTCAGAATCTTCGCGGGAAAGAACTTCGCGTGGATGGGCCTTTGGACTGCGTGGATATCCACGGCTATTGGGTTCTACTACGCAGTGGTAACCGGATGGTGCTTGAATTACTTCCAGACAGCAGTCAGGGGAGGGCTGGGAAGCGAGGTAGACACCACTGAAGTTTGGAACTCATTCCTTGAATCGCCCAGTGATGTGATATTCTTCCAGGCCATAGCTGTTGTAATCACTATGGCCGCAATATGGAGGGGGGCCAAAGCTATAGAGAAGGTAAACGTCATCCTGATGGTATCGCTTTTCATCCTTCTTTTCTCAGCCCTATTCCTCGCCTTCGTGATGGACCTCAACGACGGAAC
>TARA_B100001113_G_scaffold108412_1_pt1 | contig 12050 bp, 8 predicted proteins | sample TARA_B100001113 | Tara Oceans TARA_B100001113 (sample SAMEA2622402) | marine metagenome | biome: marine biome (ENVO:00000447); feature: deep chlorophyll maximum layer (ENVO:xxxxxxxx); material: "saline water (ENVO:00002010), including plankton (ENVO:xxxxxxxx)" | depth 50 m | reverse complement strand
ATGTGTATGGGTTTCGAAGCCTTGGTAACGAATTTTTACTTCTCCCAAACGACCTGCAACACCCATTTCTTTTGCTCGTTTCATAACTTTACTTACCAATACTGACAATTGGGATAACACACTCTCGCTATCTGTTTGGTCGAACTCAAAGGTGTGCTCTTTTCCAACTGATTTTCTACTGCGCAGTGGACTGACATCATTACTGGTTTCTCCTTCTAGCACTCTGATTATCCATGATGCGAATCTCTCAGAAGTGAACCTTGCCAAAGCGATTTCACCATATTCTGCTGCTTCAGACATTGTATTTATTCCCCATTCTGCCAATCTAGTTGCTGTTTTAGGCCCAATTCCAGGGACCTCTCGAACTGAACGACCACTGAAAAAATCTTCAATTTGATCAGGAAGAGTTCTGTGAATGCCTGCTGGTTTGTTTTCCTCGCTCCCCATCTTTGCTAGAATCCGAGTTGGACCTATTCCGAACGAAGTGGATAATCCCAATTCATCCATGATTTTTGTTTGCAAATTTCTTGCAAATGCTAACGCTTTGTCCCAATCGCCTTCACAGAAGTCTGTAATATCGAGGTAAGCCTCATCGATGCTTGCTTGCTCAAACTTATCCGCATTTTGAGATAGAATAGACATCACCTTTCTACTTGCACGCGAATACAATCCTCTGGTTGATTTTAGGTAATGACCAGGCCCATGTGGGGGCCCGGGGCATCTTCTCCATGCTTCTCCGATTGGCATTGCTGAGCGGATGCCATATTTCCTCGCAGCATAATTGCACGTAGATACAATTCCTCTTCCTTTCCCTTCTTTTGGGTCTGAACCAAGAATCAATGGAATTTCCGGGTCTAAATTGTGGTGCAAAGTTTCAACAGCTGCAAAAAAGGCATCCAAGTCACAATGGATTAGAATCCTCGATGCCATGTATTGAATAGGATGTCGGAGGTTTTTGAATAACGCGAAACCCATGCTTTGATGAACAAGTATTGTCTAAGGATATACATGGCCAGAGTCAAGTCAATACTTACCATTGGGGTAGGGATTCTATTGCTGGCATCACTCATCGGCTATTCAGGAGAAGAATTAATCCCAGATGTTCCAAAACCTGATGCTGGACTTTGTGGAGTGACTAAAGAAGCCTTTGACACTGTCCCGGGTGCTAGTGCCTTGCTAGATATCGAAGTTGAAGTCACATGGGATGACAATACCGTATGGATTGGAATTATTTCCGTAGAAGATTACAATTCACTGGCAAAACTTGGAGGCAATTCGGATGGTGAAATCGTATCCTGTGATTCTAAAATTGATTTCATTGCAGGGGGCCCAACATCGGCTTCAGATTCAATGTTCGAATGGACACCGGATGGAGAAGAGTTCCACATAATGATAGGATCTTTAGAGGAAGCTGAAGAAGAGGACGATGATGACGATGATGACCCTTGGCCATTCAATGGCCAAGTTAGTTCCAAATCATTCATTGATGAATTCAATGTAAATGTGGATTATGACGTATCTGGAGGCTGGCTAGCAATAGTGATTTTGTTTGCAATTGAAATTACCCTAGTTTACTTTACAGTTCTCGATAAGGCCTAACTAAGAAATTTAGAGTTAACCAATGTTGAAGGCTTCTGACCTTTCAGTGCAATAATCACTTCGTGTGCAATATCAATTCCAACTCGATCCTGTGCCTCCAATGTTGCTGCACCGATATGAGGGGTGCCATGGAAATTTTCATGTTGGATTAGTAGAGAATTCTCAGGGACAGGTTCGAATTCGAACACATCCAAAGCCGCACTTGTAATCGTACCGTTTTCCAATGCCGACAATAGTGCATCCTCATCTACAATACCGCCGCGTGCACAATTTACAATGTGATTGCCGCAATCGATTCCACTTTTTTTACCGGGCATCATTTTCATGCGCTTTTCATTAACCAAATGGTGTGTTTCTTCGGTAAGATTGCAATGAACAGAAATGTGGGTACAGGTCTTGAACAGCGAGTCTACTTTTTTGTGTAAATATGCACCTTGGGCTTTGGCCACCTTTGGAGGCAAGTAAGGGTCGTAGGTATGAATTTCCATGCCAAGAGAGGTAGCTACTTTTGCTACACCTTGAGCAATCCTTCCAAATCCAATCAGACCCAAGCACTTTCCAGAAAGTTCTGTGCCTTTCATTGCTTTCTTTTCCCACCTATTTTGCCTCATACTTCTGTCGGATTTTGGGATATGTCGCACAGATGCCAAAAGATGGCCAATCGTTAATTCGACTACCGATTGGGTTGATGCATTTGGGGCATTAATAACCATAATTCCCGCTGAACCAGCGGCTTGTAGATCGATGTTGTCAACACCTACTCCAGCACGACCAATGATGGATAGGCCTTCACTAGCCTCAATGATTTCCGCAGTTAACTTCGTTGCGCTACGAACAATAATAGCATCAAAATCATCTAATGCACCAGACAACAAATCTGATTTCTCTATGTACCCCAGTACTACTTCATGGCCAGCTTTTTCCAAGACTGCTACAGCAGCCGGAGCCATACCGTCCGTCACAGCAATTCGTGCCATTATCGGTAGTTCAGACGTAGTCCCTCCATGAACATTCTTGAGGGGTAGGCCTACACGGTGTAATATGGCCTCAACTCTCGACATCGGGAATTTGTTGTGGGCTATCGGCATTTTAGCGCTTCCAGTTCTGCTTGCTTTGCCGGCAAAATTGCTCTACCAAACCGTTATTTTGGGAGTAGGCCCTGCTGAGAGAAATTACAGATCAACAGTACAGAAAATTCTTGATTCTGGAATGCAAGTCGAACATTTTCGTGAAGTCCTGGACGAAGAGTCGAGGAGATTGGGAATCAAGGCTAGTAAAGCTAAACTGAATGAAACAGATATGTTGTATCCGCTTACAATTACTCACTTCTTGTTAGTTCCAATGATATTCATTCTACCTGTCGTAGCAATCGCCACCCTACCAATCATCATTCTTGGAATCCCAGTTCTATACCTATTGGAAGTATTGTTAATTCGTAGGAAATTATTGATCAATGCAATCAAGTTGCTGGAAACTTGGTTCGGAAAACAAATCATCCACGTCCCAGATGCTGGAAACGACCACTGCAGCAATGATGCTAAAGTTCTCGATGCTTCGAATATAGCTGTTCACTTCCATAAAGTTCCACGCGTTGTATTTTTGGGTCTGTTTTCATGGTTGATTATCCACTGGACTTTACGCCTAGATTCATTAATGGCAGAATTTATTCTTGCAGGATTATTCTATGTGCTATTACTAGGAATCGTTGGAATTGTTGCTACTGCGCTCGAATCAAATCTTGTCTTAGTAGACCCTGCAAGAGGTCGAATAATTCCGATTGCAGATTGGTTGGATTCAATGTTAACGCCAATCGTCGGAGTTGGACTTCTGTTCTTACTTGGCCGGGATTTGATGACCGAAGCCAGAGATGATGGTAACACAATCTTATTCTCAGCAACCGTTCTGATGGTTTTGTATTGTGCAACAGCAGTTGGAGTGACCTTCCAATGGGGATATGCGTGGTGGCACGGGAAGACGATTAGAAAACAATTCGAGCAACAAGCAATTGACAAATTGAATCCACAATCCTATGATCTAACCAGGAACCGCGGCCGGATTCAATTGAATGTTAGGTGCCCAATGTCTGAAAGAATTGCGGGTGGAATCGGGCCTGGTGCAAACCTTACTTTTACTGACTTGGACAATTTACCTACTGCTCACGAAGGTGTTCTCAAAAGCCCAGAAAACCCGTTGGATGGCTAATTTATCCAAGGGACATCTTCAGGAATTTCTGCGAAGATATTTGCTGGAAGGGCTGTTTTAATTTTTGAGACATACCCTAGATTAGAGGAAGTTGATTCTTGCCATTCTGCATACTCCTCGTAGGATTGCATTTTCAAAACCGGATTGTTTTCACGATTCCATTCCATAGTCTGCATTTCAGTGCCAGGTGGGTCGTGTCCAGTACATACTAACACTTCACCTGCGAATCTCTCAAGCACATCCAAGGCTTGCCAATGCATGTGGACTCTTCCGCTTGGTAGATCGTCACGGCCAACTCCTCCATCTCCTGTGAATAGGAAATCTCCAGTGAAGATGTAATCTCCACATTCGATAATCATAGAATCTCCAGTGTGACCAGGTGCGTGGTGGTAGTGAAACTCTACATCCCCCATTGAAATTGATGTCTCTTCATCAACATAGATAGTAACGCCCATTGAAGGAGTGTCGTTCCACATCACATACTCGCAATTAGTCATCTCTGCTAACTTAAAGCATCCTGTGATGTGGTCTGCATGAGTGTGTGTAGCCATGGCATATTCGAGTTCTAGGCCTTCATTTTCTAGCAGGGATAAATAATCGCTAAGATTATCCCAAACCGGGTCAATTAGAGTGGCTTTGTTAGTCGAATCGCATACCACAAGGTAGGTCATTGCCCACATGCCCTCGTTAAGTTGTTCGACTCGCATGAATACCGCTCGAGGCTGTATTACTTCAATCATTTCTAATCATAAGATATGATAAGGACACATCATACCAAGAATAGTATTGGATGTTTACTGAAAGTTAAATCACATTAACTGCACGCATCGCCATGGACCACCCATCATCTGTACTCTATCTTGAGCATGACGGGAAGGTCTTACTCGTAGATTCTAACGGAAATGGGCCCCAAAAGCCTGTCATGAACAATACAGGAAACACGAATTTCAGATTCCCAACTGAAGATGAAGTTACTGCGATGGGAATCAAATGGGATTCAAAGAATACATTCAACATTCTAGATTTTCAGGTCACTAAGGCGCACCCTGAAATCGAATGGCCAGAGGATTGGGCGTGGAAAGATGAGTGCATCAGTGATGATGCGGTACACCCAATTGCTCGTGAAGCAATTTACAGGTCTATACATCGTTTAGTATCGAAGGTAATGGTTCTGAACCCACAAGGTGAAGTATTGATGGGGAAAATAGAGAGAGGTCATTTTGTAGGCCACTGGACCCTACCAGGCGGATACATGGATCACGATGAACACCCTGCAGTTGGTTGTGTTAGAGAAACGCTAGAAGAAATGGGAATCAAAATCGAATTGTCAGATGATGCGCCAATTATAACACAACGAATTTTTACAAACGAAGGAATTTCATTCGTTTCTTTCACCTACAAAGCCAATTGGAATGGAGATGATTTCGAAATCAAATTGAAAGAAAACGAAATTTCACAGTTCGAGTGGCTGTCTCCAGCTGAAGCAATATCGAGAGCGGTTTCAGGATTTGATGTCACTGCTCTTAGACACCTATGATTTCCTTGGCTGCATCCAAAGCAGCAGGTAGCCCATCTGGATTAGAGCCACCACCTTGAGCGAAGGTCGGACGACCTCCTCCTCCACCATTGATATGAGATGAAATCGCTCGAAGAATGTCAACAGCATTGAACTTCTCACTAGCAACTGTTCCTTCAGTAGTTGCTACCATTAATTTGCCACCGCCTTCACGACTGCCAAGAATTGCAAGGGTTGGTTTAGATGTATCCAATGTCAATTCCTTGAGCATCTTAGTCATCTGCTTCAAGTCGCCATCAACTTCCATTATGACGATGCGGACACCATCTACCTCTGCCATATCATCGCCGCCACCTGATGTCCTCAGGCGTACGATTTCGGCCTCCAATGCCTCGATTCGCTTTCTTTGATCTTTCCATTCACCAAAGAAACGGCTAGCAGTAGCCGGCAATTCATCAACAGGAACTTGGAATACTTCAGAAGCATCTCGTAAGATTGTTTCTTGGTTTCTAGCGTGCTCCATGGCAGCTTGGCCTGCAACAATGTGTAACCTTTCAACACCATCTTGAACAGCATTAGAGCGAACAATTCTGATTTGACCTATACGCCCTGGCTCATCATGGTGAGTGCCACCACAAGCCTGAATATCGTGGTCAGCAATTCTCAGAATCCTGATATCGCTGCCCTTAGGAGCGCCCCCCTGGTACAAATCAAACCCAAATTTACGATCGGCATCTTTTCTGTCCAAAGTTAGTTTCTCTGTTCTAGAAACATTCTGAACTACTTCATTTGACAAGGCTTCTATTTGGTCAAGGTCTAATCTTGTCAGCCTTCTGTGGTGAGTAATATCAAGTCTAGCAGATTCAACTGATTTGTTAGCGCCTGCTTGGTAAATATGCGGTCCAAGTAGACGGCGGGCTGCACCACCAACGATATGAACAGAAGTATGATGGTCCATTAGTTGCCTTCTTCGAGCCCAATCCAACTCTCCATGAACCATGTCACCAACTTCAAATGGACCCGACGATAAGTGAATTACTAATTCTCCAACCTTTCTCGTATCTAGTATGGAATGTGACGCAGAGTCGCAGGTCAGATTACCATAATCGCCTTCTTGGCCACCACCTTCAGGGTAGAAGCATGTTCTATCTAAGATAATACCATGGGTAGCACCTTCTGGCAAATCATCTCCAACTAGTGGCAGACACGCTAGTACGCTTGCCTCGAAATTTTTTGTAGATACATCATCGTAATACAAGGCAACTGTTGCAGGAAGTTCAGGTATCGATTCAACTAGTGGCTTTGCAGAAACAGACTTAGCAGCAGCCTTGGCCATTGCAGCGTGTCGCTCAGCCATTTCAGCGTTAAATCCAGTTCGCAGAACTAAATTGTTCCATCCTAAATCAGATGCAATATTCATGACCAAATCTGGTGCAATCCCATGACTATCATTTATGGTGAACAGTATCTCATCAGGTAGTTCATTGGAATCTATTGGAATATCCTTGATTGCAGTTTTCACGACTTGCATACCTTTGCGTAGCATCTCATCGTATCGCTCTTCCTCGCCCTTGAGAATGGTCACAATACCCTCCTGTGTTTGTTTCATTCTCTTGGTTGAGTAGTTGACCTCCAGATGGTGTAATGCTAAATCTGAGAGGCTAATCTCAAGACCCAAATCATCTCGCATCCTTAGTACTCTACGAGCAATCATTCTTGCTAAATATCCAGCTTTAGCATTTGAAGGTACTAAGCCGTCTCCAAGCATATTTGAAAGGGCATGCATATGGTCAGGAATGGCATAAATTTTGGACAATGGTTCAGTGATTGCCATGAAGGTTTCTGAATTAATAGTGTGCCCTCTTTCGCTCAAACGTGATAGGAACACTTCCCTCATCCTGTCTCCATCGCTACCAACTTCAATATTCATTATACCGAATAATCGACTCATTTCACCCAACAATGAGTCTAGATCAGATTGAGTCATTTCAAACATTTCAGCAGAGAATCCAGCCTGTTCTTTGAGCCAAGCAACACTTTCTGGATAAATTGCCTCATATATCGTAGGAGTACCTGCAGCAGCCCAGCAAAATCGTTCTAACCCATACCCTGTGTCAATAATTTGCAGTGGCATTTCGGCATATTTTACACCCTTTATCTCGACATCACCATCTTCATGTTCTTCGAGATTCATGAAAACAAGTGTTGCTAATTCAAGACCGCCAACAATCACTTCAACTGCAGGACCTGCATTTCCACCACCTGACCAAGGATTCTCTACATAGGTAATCTCTGCAGGGTCTATGCCAAATGTGACACATAACATGTCGTGACAATGCTTCACACACTCTTCCATCCAGTAGTACATCTTGCCTTCATCTGGACGGTTAAAAACGTGATGTGCCATCATTTCAAAAGTTGTCAAGTGACGACCGGAACGGCCAACTGCATCGATGTCGTTTAATCGGATGCATGGTTGAGAGATTGCCAAAGGATTTGCAGGTGGTTCAACAGCACCCGAGGTGACGTGAGGCTGGAAGTCAGCAATGCTTGCAATTGTTAGATGAATATCATCTCTCCACCTCGCAAGGACAGGGTAAGGCTCAACCCTTGTGTGCTCTCTTTGTTCAAAGAAACCAATGAACTCTTCCCTCATTGCATCTTTGAGTTCACGGCCACGTTGAGAAAATCCGTCAATAATTGGAGCTCCGATGAATGTGTACTCATCCTCTTCGGTATCGCCACATGTATCTCGGTTAGGATCTGATGACCAAAACCACAATCCTGTTACCCTACATTGGCGACGAGTATACCCATTTTCATGGAACACTTGGAGGTCGATTGGTGGTAGACCCATTCACATCACCTGCCCTACGGGCAGAAAGACGGGTGCGTCAATATAACTTCAAACCATCCCCCTTTCAAACACAGAAATGAAGAGATGTAAGTAATCCGAGCAACATGGACGGAGCCAATTGGCGCAAGCACCTCGAAGTGGAAGGTGATGGGCTAATGCGAATTAGAAAACATGACTCGATGAATGTCGATGCCATGATTGTTTCAAGTCCGGAGCACTTAGCAAAAAGTAGTGATGAGCGCTCGATATCACAGTTGGTCAATATCGCATCCATGCCAGGAGTAGTAGGTGAAGCATGGGCAATGGCTGATTGGCACTTTGGTTACGGTTTCCCCATAGGTGGGGTCCTTGCAACGGATGTAAATTGGGGCGAAGAAGGTGGTTCAATATCTCCAGGAGGAGTTGGTTTTGACATTAATTGCGGTGTACGAATGGTTGCGCTAGAATGCAGTGTTGATGACATTCCAAACCTCGACAAGTTGGCAGGTAGACTGAATGGTAGAATTCCATCAGGTGGCTCTGGAAAGGGCGGTCTGGAAATTAGTCGCCAAGAACTCGATGAAATCATTTCTCGTGGAAGTAATGCAATGGTTGACATGGGATTTGCATATGACGATGACCTGGAAAATATCGAGTCAAATGGAGTGCTAGAAACCGATGAAGGAGTTTCGGAGCGAGCGATGAACCGTGGAATGAAAGCGCTTGGCACATTGGGATCTGGTAATCATTTCCTAGAATTGCAAACCGTTCAATCAATCGAGGATAGTAATCCTCACAATTTGTTCGAAGGTCAAGTTGTTTGTATGATTCATTCAGGTAGCAGAGGTCTTGGACATCAAGTATGTACTGACCACGTAAGAGGATTGGAGGACAAGTACCGCAACAGGCAAGGAACTTGGCACAATGATGATTGGGGATTTGAAATTCAAGACCGACAACTTGCTGCCGCTCCAATACATAGTCGAGAAGGACAATCGTATCTCGATGCAATGAATGGGGCAGCAAATTTTGCATTCGCAAATAGAAGCGCATTAACTCATAGATTGAGACAAGCATTAGCGGCAGAAATGGATGTAGAAACACGATTGCTTTACGATGTGTGCCACAATATTGCTAAGGTGGAAGAGCATCACATCCATGGCGAAAAGTGTACTTGCATGGTCCATCGTAAAGGTGCTACTAGAGCAATGCCAGGTCAGCCTGTTCTTGTCCCAGGGGACATGGGAACAGGATCTTGGCTGCTAGAAGGAATGCCAAATAACAGAGCATTCTCATCATCGTGCCATGGTGCAGGGCGTGTTCTTTCGCGTTCACAAGCAAAGAAACAGATTGACGGTAAAGCGCTAAAGCGAGAATTGGAATCTCGAGGGATTAGGATACATGCAAATACTCCGAACATTATGGCAGAAGAAGCACCGGATGCCTACAAGAATGTGGACGAAGTTATACAACTATCCAATGATGCAGGCCTAGCTAAACCAATCGCAAGAATGATGCCATTAGCAGTGATTAAAGGATAATCACATGCAATAGTTCATCTTTGGCTGACCATATGATGGAGCAGCACCACTAGAGACCCCATCTGGCTCTTCGCATATCACTGAAAGTAAGGTATTAACCAGTTCTTTCAAATCTTCAACTTGTGTTTGCAATTCCCGAACACGTGCTTCCGTATCCGTGCTTTCGCTTTTACTATTCATTCCAATCCCATCCGGAGAGTGTTGCTCTCCAATACTCAATCAGAAAAATAGGCTTTAATGGATTTCGGTATATTTCCTATTAGAGGCGCGCGTTTTGCTAGTATCATTCCTCTTCGGAATGGGCAACATCTGCCCATGGATCTTCACTAACAGCAGGGGCTTCTTCTAATGCATTGGATTCGTCTGCATCTTCCAAATCTTCATCATTCGCAGGCTGTAAAGCTCTTGTTGCAGCGTCCATATCGGGACGGCTCGGTGCCATAGGCGGAAGAATACGTGTTTGCTCTTCCTCTACTTCTTCATCAGAATCATCATTCCATTCATCATCGTCATCATCATAGAATATACTTTCATCTGAATTGTCTCTACGTAATAGAACTACAATAGCAAAACCTGCTCCTAATAATAGCAGAGCTAAAATCGAAACTATCGCAGTCATAGCACTCATTCCTGATTCAGCATCCTCTTGGCTAATCACCCTAGGCATATCTGATTCCACATTCAAATCACAAGTAGCCTTTCCATTCATTGAATAGCAGTGTGGCAACATCGAATTGTCAATCCAAATATCCATTCCTGTTACATTGACATACAAATTCTGAGGTCCTGCGCCATGGGTTTCAAACATTAGAGGAATTGTCTCCATAGTCTGTCCTGGCGATAGAGAAAGGTCCATTTCACCATGAACTAACCAAGTTCTGGATTCGCCCATATCTTCAACCAGTGAAATTGTAACTGTACCTGCCTTTGTTCCTAGATTTCTTACATCAACAACAACGCTGATTTCAGTACCCTCAACTACTTCGTTTCCTCTCGGAGTAGAACCGTCTGCCAGGGCGATTTCGATGTTTGTCACAGTAATGTCGAACGATAGAACTGTAAAATCAGTGCGCATTGGGTCAATCGTTGATAGTCCTGTGCCGCGAGCAGAATTACCTGCTAAGTCGACTACTTCAATCCACCAAATTAGTTCATCACCTTCTTCGAGACTTACATTTATTCCCTCTGTGAAATCAATACTTCCTGCGTATGTCCAAGTTCCATCATTACTGGCAACATATGGAATCATGGATTCTGATTGACCGTTTTGCATAATCAAACCATTTCGCATGAAAGCCCAATTAACTTGTAAATCTCCTTCTGGCATTCCGCCTTCTTCGATAATCAGTACCGAAAATTGTAACAGTTCTAAATCAGCATCATCTAGAGACAGCGGAGCTGTAGCAAACTGTACAACAGGGTCTGTTTCATCAACCGTGACGATTGTTTGAGTCTGTGTTACATCCCCCCCAGGAGCAGGTATTCCAGTGATGTAATAATCCAAAATTAGCATAGGCTGTGAAATTGATCTTGAAGGAAGAATCATTCCAGTATTCCACTCACCACCAGTAACAACTTCAGCATAAGCCTGTAAAGGATCATTGCCATACATTGTCTGAATTCCAATCTCAAGACCCTGCTCAGGTAGAGTAGTTATCTGAGCACCAGATTTTTCGTAAATTACTGCTCCGGAAATTGTCAAATCATCACCAGGCTGCACGTAAATCTGCGCAGCTGAATGCATGGATATTGGCGGAGTGTTATCAGACATGTTAGTCACAACAACTGCAAGATTGTTGTCCAATTGCCACCTAATTTCTCCGAGATTAGTCAATAGTGCAACAGGGTTCAAATCATCATCATCGAATACTACAATTGCAGGCAGAGCATATTCTGGCATGACAGTTTCATCGAAATCCCAATCTAATGTGAAGTGCCATGAAACAGACCAAGCATCCCCAGAGCCCTGAGTAGTGATGACATCGTGCAAAGTCAACTGAGAGTCATTACCAGTATAGATCGCACCATTTCTAGGCTCCCAGTTCATTACCCCAATTGTATCTTCTTCAGAACCTAACAATTTGATGGTTACAATATCGATTGAATTGACTCCATTTGCGTCACTGATTTCCATGGTCAGGTTGTGAACTTGTCCAGCAAGTAATTGCTCGTTAATGGTATCCAAAACCAATCCGCTAGCAGGTATTGTTGTGGGCTCATTTACTGCAATAGTCAAAGTGCCCATATCTTGGTCTACACCTGCATATCCACCATACACTAGTTCATGTCCTGCATAATCGTTACCTGTGAAGAAAACCGATAATTGAGCATTCATTTCCAAACCTGAAACATCAAT
>TARA_B100001113_G_scaffold149628_1_pt1 | contig 12059 bp, 8 predicted proteins | sample TARA_B100001113 | Tara Oceans TARA_B100001113 (sample SAMEA2622402) | marine metagenome | biome: marine biome (ENVO:00000447); feature: deep chlorophyll maximum layer (ENVO:xxxxxxxx); material: "saline water (ENVO:00002010), including plankton (ENVO:xxxxxxxx)" | depth 50 m | reverse complement strand
GGTTCTACTTTTATTCAATATATAATTGTAGTCAGTCCCCGTCTTTTCATTTTAATTAGTATTTCTTCATTAATTTAGCAAAAGTCTGATGCCCATGACGGCTTCGGAGTGCCATGGCAGACGTTCAAATTGCAGTTCTCTCAGAGAACAACGGCCGAGTCCATGTTGTCCAGTTGATTAATAAAAGCGTGAAGATTAAGGGAATTGGAGTATTAAATCCGCATGCAACACTCAATGAAGTTGGAATGGGTGGAGAAGTTCAAATCGGTTCAAAGATTTTCACAAGACTCCCTCCTCGACTTCCAGAACTCGTCTTAGGAATGAAACGAAGGGCACAGACGATTGGCTCGAAAGATGCGGGTGTCCTAATTACACGTCTAGGAATTGGAGCAGGGGATGTTGTCCTTGAAGCAGGTTTAGGATCTGCAGGACAGTCGATGCATTTGGCACGGGTAATGGGTTCATCAGGCCACTTGATTACCATCGAACCACGAGAAGAACACTCAAGCGTTGGTCTTGAGAATCTTTCAACACTTTCCCAAGCGCTCCCAGAATTTCCTAAGCACGATCACATCCATGGCCGGATTGAAGATACATTCGACAGAATCAAAGAAATCTCAGAGGACGTGGATGCAATCCTGTTGGATTTACCAGAGCATCCTTCCGCAATACATGCCTCGGCACCACTCTTGAAAATCGGTGGAAGACTATCGTGCTACTGTCCTGTTTCTAGCCAACTCGAACAAGCATGGATTGCGTGTGAAGATGCAGGTCTTGTCGTAGAATGGGCAGGAGAAATCATCGAACGTGAGTGGGGCAAGGCAAGCAAGGGTGGCGTCCGTCCTGTCAATGGCCCATTTGGCCATACTGCTTTCCTATTGATCGCCCAGCGAAAGGCCTAATCAGAACTTCGGTGAAGATCCGTACTCAACAACTCGAATGCTGGAATCACAGGTCGGGCAGGTAAATCGGAATGGTGGATCGTTTCCTCCAGGAACGGCGAGCCTTGCTTCACAAGAAGGACATGAAATCCGACGATTGTTATCCATCCGACATTCATTCGGACCGAGTGCGTATTGCTTGTTTTCTTCCTCTTCTTCAGTCTCGTCTTCTTCGGACACAAGTCGCGGTGAACGTGGCTTGCGATATCGAATTACCATCACTGCTAGCGCAAACAAGACGTAGCCAGCAGCCATAACTTGCAACGTTGTGCCTTTCCCAAATTCAACTCCAAGAAGCGTGACTCCCTCAGGTGGCTGAGGTTCACCCTCAACTCGAATGGTTAGTGGTTCTGATTCGGCATCGACGCTGCTACCATCAATTTGCACCAACGCTCGAACCTGAATCTCTGCCTTCGTGGCGTCTTTGGTTAGTGAATTCAATCGGACAATAAAAATTTCAGAAGCACCCGGTTCGAGTGTAAACGAATCTGTTACTTCTCCCAAGGTGTTGTTCAAACGGATATCAAAGACTCCATCTCCTACGCCAACAAAGACCAAAATCCCCGAGATACCGATGTTTGCAAGGTTGGTGACGGTCACTGTTGTCGACGACCCTCCAAGATATGGAATCGTCAAATCAGTAGCATCGATGGAAATCGCCACAACGGACGAAGAGTCCCAGGTAGCTTCGATTGTGTAAACAACAACTTCGTTTTCAATTGCGTCTGAACGAGCGCTTGACACCGAACGGAAATTGAAGGCGTTTGAACCGGCAAGTGCATCGGACGGGACCGAGCATGTCCATGGCAACTCGAGTGTCGAAGCTCCTGGTTGAAGGACAACGGAAGTCGCAACATCGCAATCCAGTCCAACCGAGGACAAGGAAAATACATCGACGCTGTTTCCTGTGTTTGTAACGATGAGGGTTCCTTGGAGGTTGCCCGATGCCTCCGTTGTTGAATCATCTGCAAAAACAGTGATGTCCGAACCTGCCGACATTGGCTTCAAGGTCAGAATTGCCACATCCGATGAAGATGGATCGAGAGTTGAAGTCGCTACGATATTAATTGGCAATCCGTTTGCATTTGCACCAGCAGCAGTTTCACGAACACTCAAGACCACCGTTTCGGATTGACCAATTCCCAAGACAACAGATGTCTTGGAAAGTGAGAGTTCAAAGAAATTGGATGTTTCTCCAGCACCTATTGAGAGAAGGAACGTGTCTTGAAGTGTTCCAATGTTGGTGACCTCAATTGTCACGTTCGTTGGAGCAGAGGGACCTGCAATGATCTGATTTGTATTGGGGCTGAGTTGAGCCAAGGTTCGGTCAACGACTTGCAATTCAATCGAAAGCAATGCTTCAGGAGAATCGGAGAGCAAGCGAAGAGAGAGCGTATCCGTACGAGAACTCGTTGCTGCAGAGGCACTGACGTCTAACGAAACATTGTATGTCGAACCAGCCGCAAGAACATAGCCGTTGACATCGGGCAGGACAGCATCAACGCCACCAGGTAAACCTGCAATCGTAAAGGTGTCTAGTGTGATGTTTGAGGTGCCGTCATTTTCAATGAGAATTGTGACTGAGGAATCCTCTCCAGATTGGACAACGATTCGACCATCAAGCGGTCCTTGAAGTATCAAACTAGCAAGAGGTTGGACATCGAATGCTAAGGACAAATTTTGATTCAATAGAGAGTCATGAGTAACCGTTACAAGGCGTTCAAAGAGACCGAGTGAACCTTCAACTGCTGTTGCTTTTAGTGTCCAAACAGCGGATGCTCCAGCGTCGACTGAAACAGATGAAGCACTGTCAAGAACGAGGTTGACAGGTGATGATGCATTGCTGTTGATTTGCAACGAAAATGATTCTGTTTCACTCCCAGTGTTGAACACTCGGACTTCGATGGTTGACTCAACCGTAGGATCGAGAATTGATGGTCCGCTTGGACCTTGCAAAACAAACTCGATGTTTCGGTCGATCTCGAATGAGAAATCACGAACAAAGGAAACACTCGATTCCGAATTAAGGGTTGATGTGAGCCGAAGTGAACAGACATCACCAATGTTGGCTGCTGAACCAACATCGACTTGGAAGGGTAGGTCCTCGCTTGCTCCCTGATCAATTGTGGATGCATATGAGAGGAGCGCTGCAGTACAAGGACCGGATAACACACTCAATGCATAATCAAAGGTAGCCGATGTCGTTCCAAGGTTGGTTAGGCGAACAGTTGTGTTGGTTTGTTGAGAAGGTAGGAAGTCATCGTCTCCATTGAGGAAATCGACTTGAAGGTCGTACGTTGCTTGAACATCAATGACCATGAGGGTTGATGTGGTTAAATTACCAAACAAAGAACCAGCATAGAGGCGAACACCTGTTGCCCCTGGACTGGCATCTGAAGGAATGGAGATGCGTAAAGTTGCTGTTTCTTGACCATTTGCAGAGAGATTTTCCACTTGATCGTCCAACCAACGAACTTCCCAGCCTGCAGGGAATGCTGCATTCTGATTCATTGCTTGGATTGCTCCGGAGGATTCCCAAGGATAGGAATATGCTGAGGAACCATTGAACACAACCTCTGCTGCAGTTTGTTGGAGAGTCAATCGCAGGGTAGCATCCATGGTGGTGTTATCGGTCAGTCCCACCGGTGAATCGCCCGTTAAAGCAGCAAAGAGAACACAAGCTGTGAGATAAGACCCTGAAGTTGAGGGGTGACTTCCATCTGCTGTGTAAAGCCCATAGAAGGTCGAAGTAGGGGACTGTGGATTTCCTCCTGATGCAACGATTGAATCGTGTATGTGCTTGAATGCTAGCCCGACTGGAGCGATGTAAATCTCAGCAGAGGTAGAGAGCGAGATGTTGTCTCGATAATCGAGGTACCCTTCTTCCAAACGGTCCTGCATCACGGTGTAATTAGGGTACAGTGTTGGATTCATTCCATCCCCGCTTCGTCGACCCCATGTCATCAGTAGCATCATCGCACCACCTTCAGTGTCAATTCGATCTGCGAGATCAACACTTCCATTCTTGCTGGCGAGCCAATCGGCGTTGGTACGAAGGAAGCCGGGGATTTGGGATTGATCTTGAACTACGATGGTGTCCCAAATTCCAGAAGCCAGCGAAATGTTCTGTGGACTTGCAGAGGTGTTGACATCATCCCAATGGTCTGCAATGGTCATTCCACCGCCAGTGAAATCAGAGGTGTTGCTTGGACTATGTGCGCTTCGCAACAATTCTTCGAGCATGGATGAAAGGCCGTTTGCAGAGGTGTACGAGTTCCCAAACATGAGAACGTCACTCACTGAAGTGGACCATGTTGGGACTGTTGTTGACGTATTCGAACTGTCACTTGAGGAATAATTTGCCCACCATCCACTGAGATCTGGTTCTTCACCGACACCGAGAAGGTAAGAGTCCATCACTGAACCATGGTTGCTGACAGGAATGGAGAGATCAACGGTTTGACCGGGCTGAATTGCAAGTAAACCTTGGTCGCCCACACCTGTTGCATCAAGATGCGGGTTGTATACAACTGCGACGCTGACAAAAACATCAATGGAGGTCGAAGCAACACCATCGCTCTCGTTGACAACAATGGTGAATTTACCGTTATCACTGGGCGTCGCTGTCTCTGCAAGTTGAACCACAATGGTTGTGGTTGCATTGTAGGTTGGTAGCACGTTCGAAACAGTATTCGAACTTGGAGTAGCACTCCACAACGAAGAAAGCCCATTCGTTGTTGTCTCGACATCGTATGTTTCAATCGAGGAACCGTTGTTTCCGATGGTAAGGGTGAGATTCATTGATTCCCCTGGAGTTAAAATCATGTGACTCGCATCTGTTGAGAGTTCGATTTGAGGATCTGCTCGCGTAAATTGGGCAAGTGGAGATGCGCTTGCAAGCAGCATAATTCCTACCAAAACGACTGCACGTATGGAGAGTTGCGACATGGGAACAATACTTGCGAGGCGTTATCACCACTTGAGCGAATCGGTTTCAAGGATGGAAAGTTCACGATTGGAGCAAGTTTTCGATGCGAGCAGAATCGATACGTTCCCATGGGAAATGACCTTGTTCGGTAGGAGGCCTACCAAAGTGACCACCCGAAGAGGTCTCTTTGTAGATCGGGCGAAGAAGATCGAGATCACGAGCAATCGCAGCAGGACGGAAGTCGAACGCTGATTCAACCCGCTTAGCAAGTTCTTCATCGGAAATGATTCCTGTTCCAAAGGAATCGACCATTAGACTCACAGGTTCTGCAACGCCAATGACATAGGCGAGTTGAATCTCAAACTTCGTTGCCAACTTAGCAGCTACCACATGTTTTGCAGCCCAGCGTGCCGCATAAGCAGCACTTCGGTCAACTTTCGACGGATCTTTTCCGCTGAATGCACCGCCACCATGACGACCCATTCCACCATAGGTATCGACGATGATCTTTCGCCCGGTTAACCCTGCATCTGCGTATGGACCACCTGGGTCAGCGAAACGACCTGTTCCGTTGACGATGAGTTTGTAGCCGGGCATGAGGAGTTCACTTGGAATCGTTGTCTCAACAACATGTTTGGTGATTTGTTCACGAATGTGTTCAAGTTCTTTTTCCACTGAGCCATCGAATTGGTCCTTCAGGTGTTTATCATGTTGGATTGCGATGATGACAGTATCGACACCAATGATCGACCCATCTCCACCATATGCAACGGTGACCTGCGTCTTTCCATCAGGGCGAGCCCATGGAAGAATGCTTTCTTCTCGCACAGTCTTAAGACGACGTGAAAGCCGTTGAGAGAGAGCCGCTGCAAGTGGGAAGTAACGACCCTCAAGGTCAGCATATGCTTCGGTTTCGTCGCATGCATAACCGAACATTAGACCTTGATCGCCAGCACCTTGTGAATCGATATTGTCTCGGTCAACACCTTGGTTGATGAAGGTGGACTGCGTGGTAACGTATACCAATACATCACACAATGAAGCATCCGTGGCATCCATTCCAATATCGTGGGAAGTGTAGCCAATGTCTGCCGCAGCCTGTCGAGCAACCGATGCATAATCAGGAGCATCTCCCTCAAGTGAAACTTCTCCGGCGAGGACAATAACACTCTTTTCTGGCATTCCCTTGATGCAGGTTTCGACTGCGACACGAGCGTTCGCATCGATGGCCAGACAAGCGTCAACGATAGCATCAGATACAGCGTCACAGACCTTGTCTGGGTGACCACAAGTTACCGATTCAGAACTGAACATGCGTCGTGTCATGCCTCAACCGCGTGGATTCACATTATCAAAGGTTTGGTTTTTTGAAAGCAATTGATTCTGGCGATTGCTATTTTAGGAACATCACGCAGGAATTGCCATGGCTGACTGGCATCCTACAGCATACCGAACCCATACACTAGGCGAAATCCAAACCAAAGGAGCAGACCTTGTTGGAAGCGAAGTTACCGTCTGTGGCTTCATGGAGGCGAACAGAGGAAAAGGCGCAATTTGCTTTGTTGACCTCCGAGACGGAACCGGGAAACTCCAAATCTTCCTCAAAGGAGACGCAATAGGAGACGAAAATCTTGACCTAGTTCAACGAATGACTCGAGAATCAACACTTCAGTTCACTGGAACGGTGGCTCAAAAGCGCCCTCCTAAACTCAAGGATGGAGAAACACCTCCACCTCCCGCATACGAAATCGTTGCAACTGGTGTGAATGTTCTCACACGAGCAAACGTTCCTCTTCCACTTGGCATCACCGACACCGTGTCCATCGGTCTTGATACTCGTTTGGACAATCGATTTCTCGACCTACGTCGAGCACATGTCAACGCCATGTTTACGCTAAGGGCTCGTGTCTTGCAATATGGACGAGAACATCTCATCACTGAAGGGTTCAAAGAAATCAACACACCAAAGATTATTGCTTCAGCGTCTGAAGGTGGAACCAATCTTTTCCCAATGATGTACTTTGACACACCAGCGTTCCTCTCACAGAGCCCGCAGTTGTACAAACAACTTGCAATTTTAGGAGGAATGGAGCGAGTGTTCGAAATCGGACCTGCATTCCGAGCAGAAAACCACGACACATACCGCCACCTCAATGAATTCATTTCCTTTGATATTGAAGCAGCATGGATGACGGATGAAGACGTCATGGGCGTTCAGGAACGTATGATTCACCACATATGGAAATGTGTTGCAGAAAACGATCAAGAGCACATTGACACCATCAATGAGTACCGAGCAACCCAAGAATTGGAACCAATTGCCGTTGAAATTCCAAGCCTACCCTTCCCTCGAATCGAGTATTGTGAAGCGATCAAGATGGTTCAAGATGCAGGTGAAGATATTCAGTGGGGCGATGATATTGATTCGTCACATTGCGACATTATTGCAGCTAAATATCCAGGATTCCACTTCCTTCCACGATGGCCAATGGAAATGAAACCGTTCTACATCCACCATGTACCTGGAGAAAATGGTTCGACTGGAGAACAATTGAGTCGTGGATTCGATTTAAATTACGGACGCGATGAAATGACAAGTGGAGGTCAACGAGAGCACAATGTGGACATTCTTGAAGAGAATCTACGAAGTAAGGGATTGAACCCTGAAGATTTCGCATTCTATACCGACGGATTCCGTTTCGGAGCCCCTCCTCACGCAGGCTGGGGACTTGGAGTCGCTCGTCTGTTGATGGTGCTGACCGGTTCCCGAAACGTTCGTGAAACCGTTTTGTTCCCTCGCGACCGTCACCGAGTTACGCCATGAGTTGGCTACCATGCCCATCGACAGAATGCAATGGGGCGCTGAATCGTGGCAGTATGCAGATCTGCACATGCCAGACGAACCATCTCCTTTCCAGAACGAACACGGTGTACCGTGCATCATGCTGATTCACGGTGGGTTTTGGAAAAAGGAGTACACATCTGAGTTAATGCAGCCAATTGCAAATGCCTTGAGTGATGCAGGTGTTGCCGCATGGAACATCGAATTTCGAAGGTGGAGCGAAGGAGATGAAGGCGTATGGATGGACACATTATCCGATGTTCTCCGAGCTTGGGGCCAACTTGCACTCCTTCCGGGCATTGACATCACCAGAAGCATGGTCATGGGCCATTCTGCAGGAGGACATCTCGCACTCTTGATGGCAAGCAAGTCCGAGCGAAAGCCATGGTTAGCAATTGCTCAGGCTCCTATTACCGACCTGTTTGGAGCGGATGATGCTCAATTGAGTGATGAAGGAGATGCTATTCGGAAGTGGATGGGTTGTATGCCGTATGAAAATGAAGCCCTATGGAAGAAAGTAAATCCAGTTGATTTACCACCACGCTCCCCTGTTTTGTTGATCCACGGTGAGCGAGATATCGATGTACCTCTTGAGCAAAGTGAATCCTATGCACGTGCGATGAGTGCAAAAGGTTGCGATATCCAAAAGGTTTGGTTGCCAGGAGATCATTACAGCATCATCGATGCTGCAAGCGATGATTGGTTGGTGCAACAAGAAGCAATACTCGATTGGCTTTGAGAGCGAACCACTAAGACAGGGTAGCCATTCGACCGCACATGGACCTCCTTGGAGACCAATCCGTTCTCAGTGACAATGCACTTGCAGGAAAAACAGCGCTTATTTGTGGTGCGAGTCGTGGAATTGGCGCTGCAACTGCGCGCATTATGGCAAAGGCAGGAGCGAATGTTATCCTCGCCTCACGAAGTGAAAATCAACTCAACACATTGCTCTCAGAAATCTCATCGCTAGGAGAAGGAGTTCACCAGATTCTTGTCCTCGATTTGGAAGATACGGATTCACTGGAAGGGCGCATCCAACCGGTTCTCGACCAAGGGCCCATCCATATCCTCGTTAACAACGCAGGTGGACCTCCGGGTGGACCATTGCTCGATGCGAGTGTCGAAGAATTGGCACAACCTTTCACACGTCACCTCCATGCAGCCCACACGTTGGTCAAGTTGCTTACTCCAGGCATGATCAATGCAGATTATGGACGTATCATTCAAATCGTATCAACAAGCGTACGTGAACCTATTCCGAACCTTGGGGTATCAAACACGCTCCGTGGCGCAATGGCATCGTGGGCGAAATCGCTCTCGCGAGAGTTACACCCATCGATTACCATCAACAATGTTCTTCCCGGTTTTACCGACACAGAACGTCTTGGCAGCCTTGCCCAATCCATTCACGAGCGAACAGGGAAGTCTATTGAAGCCATTCATGATGGTTGGATGAGCCAAGTACCGATTGAGCGTCTTATTGATCCACTCGAAACAGCATCAGTAATCGCCTTCCTCGCATCTCCTGCTGCAGGAGCTATTCGAGGTGTTTCTCTACCGGTAGATGGCGGAAGGCTTCGAAGCATCTGATATTCAGGATATTTCTCTCGTATCTGCAAAAGCAGTGCATAGAGTAAAGAGTAAACCACCGCGGGTTGCGACTATGGGACATCTAAAAGACGTTGGAATGGGATACTTTGAACACATGACAAGGGCATTCAAACTAGCGTTTCGCTTCTTGCTAGGAACCGTCCAATTGATCATTCATGGATTTCTTCCAAGTCTATTTGTCGATGCTGGAAAAAATGCATCGGATGCGTACAAGCGATAGTGCATTACTCCGATTCAATTTCGGCACCACCAAACAACGTTTGGAATGGCGTTTGGGTGACCTTTGCATGCTTCCATCCGTAGAGATAGTACGTCAAGAAGCCTGAACCGATTGCCGCAGATGCTCCAATCAAAGCCTTTGTTCCGATGAAATAAATCAAGAACAAGCCTGCAAGGATTCCCCACAATTGCATAAATGGGTATAGGATACCTTTGTAGGACGGATTCCAGCCATGTCGGTCACTTGTTTGACGAAGAATAATAACACATGTGTTGATCATGATGAAAATCATAATTTTGAAGCCTGAAGCTAGTTTCACAACATCCTTCAATGGAACGAAGAATATTGCCAGACCCATTGCAAGTCCCGTAATGATGATTGGCCAATGAGGTGTCTCAAAGGTTGGATGCACTCTCTCGAGGGCAGGTGGCAACAACTTGTCTTGCCCCATTGCATACAAGAAGCGAGATGAAGCAAGAATACCTGCTAATGCCATCGAAATCATAGCAAGAACAGATATGATTGCTGCGAAGATTCCAAACTCAGTCCCTGCGACCTTTTCAGCAAAGACGAAGATTGGGTTTTCGACAACGTTCCCACTTGAATCAAACCACCATTCGCCTGGAATAGCAGCCATCATGAGGTAGGCAATCAATGAATACAGGATTGTGGCAATGAGTAACGAAAGCAACATCCCTGCAGGGAGGTTCTTTTCAGGGTCTTTGACTTCGCCACCAATGGCAGCTACCTTCGTTACGCCTGCATAGGCAACGAAGACGAATGCCGACGTCTCAGCCAGTGTCCAAAGATCCGCATCAAAGGCAGCCTTAAAGGGGCGACCTCCATCAAAATCATCAGCAAAGAAAGCAGCAAAGCACGTGATGAGAAGCATGCTAAGAGTGACGAACAAAACCGGTGTTTGAATGGCCTTGACCTTCTTGACACCAAGAATATTGATGATGGTAATGAGGACCAAAGCACTCATCGAGAGAACCATCATCTCCATGTCGACATCAAAGTACGTTGTTACTGCAATAAAATATGCTGAAAAGCCAATCAGCGCGAACCCTGATTTAAGGAGGAATGAGGCCCAAAGACCAAGACCGCTGATTGTACCTACAAGTGGCCCGTAGGTACGCTCAAGATAGACATACGAACCGCCGCTCGATGGCATTCCTGAAGCCAATTCTGCTTTCGATATTGCTGCAGGTAAAACAACTGCGGCTGCAACGATGAAAGCAAGCCAGATCCCTGCACCCATGATTTCAGCAGCAAAGGTCGGTGTTACGAAAATGCCAGGAAGCATTGCCGATAAGGAAATGATGACAACCCCAGCAAGACCAACGCTCCGCTTAAGCGTTTTTTTGATGGTATCCGTGCCTTTTTCAACCAAGGCATCGAGTTTCGAAATTGGCATAACAAAATCCCCGATATAAGTCACTAACCGTACCTACAAACACCCTCAAGCAAACAAAGGATATATTCTCTTGCCTTTTTTGAGGATACAAACATCCGGATTCCGGAAAATCAAATCTTTGCAATCACTTTCATTTCTACAGCGATTGGTGTGGGAAGGGCGCGAATGGCAAGCGTCGTCCGTGTTGGCCCGTAGTGACCGAGTGTTTCAGCCCACACCTCATTATAGCCCGCAAAATCACGATCCATATCAACAAGGAAGGAGGTCACATCAACGACCTTATCCATCGACGAACCTGCTTCCTCCAGTATTCGAGCGATGTTCTCCACGACGGCTCGTGTCTGAGCTTTGATATCGTATTCGAGTGGCGTTCCATCCGAATCACGAATAGGGCCACCTGGAATCGAATTTGTACCCGGTTGCCGAGGCCCAACTCCCGAAAGATAGAGCAAATCTCCAACTCGACGGGCATGCGGATAGAGCCCTACCGGCTTTGGGGCAGCATCTGTATTGACTGCATCTTTCCCTTCTGCAGGATCCCAGAGTTCTGGCCCCTCATCTGCAGCACCTTGCAATGGATTGGATTCATCACTGGATTCAGCCGCATCAAGAACACCTCGTTCGCCATGATAGATTTCAACGTCATCCTCATCGTACTCTTTGTCACCCATTCCGTTTGAAGTTGGATCGAGATGAACCACAGCACCACCCGCTCCGTGCAATGCCTCGTATGCAAGTACACGTCCAGTGAGATCGTTTCGGTTGTCGTTCATTGCTGAAAGCCACCACATTGGTTTGAATGTGACCACTTTTTGCACACGAATTTGTTGATGAATGGTTCGAGAGAGTTGAGCAACGTCTTCAAGCCGTCCCTCTTCAAGGAATTCCAAGACCTTACGATTCCACTCATCATCCTTCAGAGAGTGAATCTTATCCTCGGATGCATCAATAAATTCCGTGAACATTCGATTTGACATCGACATCGCAGTAACTGCAACCGCTTTCTTTCCAGTTGCGCCAAGAACATCCAAACATGATTTCGCGAGAACGGTTGTCTCCGCACGGTTTGCATACACGTTTGATGATACGATTACCGCGGG
>TARA_B100001113_G_scaffold162737_1_pt1 | contig 12065 bp, 13 predicted proteins | sample TARA_B100001113 | Tara Oceans TARA_B100001113 (sample SAMEA2622402) | marine metagenome | biome: marine biome (ENVO:00000447); feature: deep chlorophyll maximum layer (ENVO:xxxxxxxx); material: "saline water (ENVO:00002010), including plankton (ENVO:xxxxxxxx)" | depth 50 m | reverse complement strand
ATCAAAGATAATTTTGAAATCATCCTTGCTGATACTCGCTAAAGCTTCTATTTTTTCTCTAGAGAAAATCTCTCCGGTGGGATTTGAATGTTTAGGTACACAAATCATTCCTTTTATCGTTTTATCAGTTTCCAACAAACTTTCTATTGAGTCTAAATCAGGTCCATCTCCTTCCAAAGGAACGGATATCATTTTTATTCCTAATTTTTCTAACATTGCGAAGTGTCGATCGTATCCGGGAACTGGACACAAAAAAGTAACTTTATCGAGATCTTTCCAAGCTATTTGCCCATCGCCGTGAAAGATCATGCTATGCAAATAATGCCCTAATAAAGTCAAACTACTAGTACCATTAACAAAAATATTTGCTGGATCAGAGTTAAGGACCCAACCAGCTAATTTTCTTGCAGAGGGAAGCCCTTCTAGAAGTCCATAATTTCTTATGTCGACCTTATCTTGAATAAAGTCTCCTTGCATAACAGTTTCTAAATTATCTGATAAGTCTAGTTGTTCAGGGGAAGGTCTACCCCTAGTTAAGTCTAGGAGTTTTTTTGAATTTTTAAATTTTTTGTATTCTTCCTTTATTTTGGATATATCGTCACTTAGATTCATAAGATTGGGCTATCTGTTAATTATTTGTAAATTGTTATTCTCTGCATGCTTTTTAAGTCTTTCATCAGGTGATACTACTATAGAATTTTTACATTTTTCTACCAAAGGCAAATCATGAATTGAATCTGTGTAGAAGGTAGCCTTTTCTAGATTTAATTTCTTATTTCTACACCATTCTGAAACATGCACTAATTTGCCTTTATCAAAATTTGGCTCTCCTGTAGTTTCTCCTGTCACTTTATCTTCTACGAATTCTGTTTTTGTTCCTAAAAACTCTTCTACTCCAAAATGATCTGCAAAACCCTTTACGATAAAATCCAAAGCTCCTGAGGCAATGAGCAAATCATCTTTTTTATGTTTATCTAATAACTCGAAAGTCAAATCATCAATTAAAATATCCTTTGAAGAATTTATAAAACTTGCAACCAATAAATCTACTTCTTTTTTGGTTTTTCCAATTAACGGATATAAAAGAAATCTCATGTAATCCTTAAAATTTAAATTTCCTGAACGATAATCTTTATCGAACGCTTTGATCTTCTTTAGGTAAAAATCTTTATCCAACATCCCTTGTTTAACAATATATTTGGTGAAGTGAAATTCACTATCAGCACATAAGAGCGTATCGTCTAAGTCAAAAATTACCAGCTTACTCATTTTCTAATTTTATTTCTAAACTCCATTAAAGCATTTCTGTATGCTTCTTTTTTAAAATCTATAACTCGGTTTAATGGGTACCAAAAAGGCACCCAGCTATATTCATCAAATTCAGGAGTATTTTCTACGTTTAAATCTACATCTCCTGAAATAAGTTTTAGTAGGAAATATTTTTGGGCCTGACCTTTGTATTTTCCGCCAAGAACTCTAGATCGAATACTTTTTGGAATATCGTAGTAAATTAAATTTTGACTTACTGCTTTTATCTCAACATTATCCTTTTCTAGACCTACTTCTTCATTTAATTCTCTGAACATCGCGCTTTTGATATCTTCGTTTTCATCTACCCCACCTTGCGGAAATTGCCAATTTTCTGTATTTCTTCTTTTGCAGAACAAAACCTTGTAATCTTTGTTAACAACAATCATTGCAACATTCAATCGATAACCGGCCTTAATTTCTAAAGTCATGTTATCTTGAGTTTAAATTTTTTTGATTTAACTGTTTCTCTGACTTCATTGAAAGCAGTTTCCTCTATTTCGGCTTCATCGTTTTTATCAATAATTATGGATGTTGTTGACCTTGTTCCATAAATGTCAGTAGCTATAAATCTATAAGGGAACTCTCTACCATGATTTTCTTTAGTGAAGGCTTCGGAGAATTCCAATGGTTTATTGACCGGTGCTTGCATCATCTCAAAAAGATTTTTTCCAGAAATTTCAGAAGATAAGATTTTTTTAAAATCTTCTTCTGCGCTTTGTATTTTTTCAGATTTTTGTTCTATAGGTTTATTACCTATTGCAAACGTTTTTCCTTCAGAAAGTTTTTTCTCAAAGCCTCTGTTCGAACAAATCAATCCATCAACTCCATCAAATAAAATCAAATTAAAGCCTTGATAATTTAGACAATCAATTTCATTTAGATACTCTGATGCAGAATAGTTTGATAGCACAAAATCTTTAACCAGATCTCCCCTACTTGCTAAGTCACCTAAAGATTTTTTTTGAGTACTCAATGAAGTAAATTCTCTTACGTTTGTAACAGCTGCAAACTTTCCTTTTTCACTTAAAGCCATCCAAGTTCCATCAAAGTTTTTGTCTTTGCCTGCTAAAACTCTCGGGCTTGAATCCCACCAGTGCATACTCTCTGTTGGTCTATCATAAAATTCATCTCTATTTGAAGTAAGAACTAATTTATAGTCACTTTTTGGATTGAGGGCTAAGACAATTAGGCACATAAAAAAAGGAAAAAGTTTATCAGACTGTTCTAATAAGGGATAATCATACCTTTACATGTTTGAATTTTTTCTAGGCTTAGTTTTATTAGGCATTTTAGCCGGTCTTTTATCTGGTTTCTTTGGAATAGGAAGTGGAGTTATCTTAGTTCCCGCCTATGTCTTTTTATTTAATTTATTAGATCTGCCTCCAGAAATAATTCCTGTATTAGCTACTGGCACGTCTATGACTACTATGGCTATAACTATTCCAATGGCAGCATATATTCATTTTAAAAATAATAATGTAGAGATAGAAATTGTAAAAAAAATGTTTTGGATGGCATTTGCCATGACTTTGTTTGGTAGGTACATAGCATTATTTATAGAAAGCTCAACTCTTCAAATTATCATTGCAGTATCTTTATTTTTAGCGGCACTTCAAATAGCTTTTGATTTTTCGCCAAAATCTAAAAATCTTCATAAAAGTTCAATTGAATTAATTTTTGTTGCTGGATTGTTGGGATTAGTAACTTCTTTTGTGGGAATTGGTGGGGGAATTCTTATGGTCCCTTATTTCTTATATAAAGGATTAGATCCTCATAAGGCTATTGGTACTTCCTCTTTAATGGGTTTCGCCCTTGCAGTGTCTGGAGCCTTAGGAGCTCTATTGTTTGCGCCCATTGCATCAAAAGATATTGAATTTTTCGTGGGATCTGCATTCGTGCCGGCTGTTATAATTACAGGATTATCGAGTATTTACTTCGCTAGACTTGGAGCCAATCTTTCTGCTAAAACTGATAGCAAATATCTTAAGTTGGCATTCTCTGTTCTTATAATAATTGCAGCTTTAAGAGTTTTTTACATTACATTTGTATGATTGTTGAGATTGATCCTATAGCGTTTTATATACCTCTTCCTTTTTTTGGTTGGTGGCCAATTTATTGGTATGGGGTTTCTTGGTTAATAGCAATTTTATCTATTAATTACATAGCTAGATTTTATGCACCTGCTAATGGAATTGTTAATAAAAATCTCATCGATGACTTTATTTTTTATGGTGTTTTGGGAGCGATAATTGGAGGAAGAATTGGCTATATGGTCTTTTATGGGTTTGACAATCTCATTAGGGATCCAATGGCTCTCTTTAAAATTTGGGAAGGAGGTTTATCCTTTCATGGAGGATTGATTGGTGTACTTATAAGCTTTTTAATTTTTTCTGAAAGAAGGAGAATTTCTTTTTTTGATTTAGCTGATCACATGGCAATTTATCTTCCATTGGGTCTTGGTTCTGTGAGAATTGGAAATTTCTTAGGCGGCGAACTTCTTGGAAGGCCAACTGAGGTGCCTTGGGGAATTATTTATTCCAATGATCCTTTGGGATTAGTTAGACACCCTTCACAACTTTACCAAGCTTTTTTTGAAGGGTTAGTAATGTTCCTGATTTTATTCTTTGTCGCAAAAAATAAACCCCCAAAGATGTTTTTATCTGGGTTATTTTTAATTCTTTATGGATTATTTAGGTCTTTTACGGAAAACTTTAGAACTCCAGATGCTCACATTGGTTTCGATTTATTTCAGACTTTAACAAGAGGTCAGCTCTTATCATTACCAATGATAATTTTTGGTATAGTCATAATATATTTCAGTTTAAAAAATAAAAATGCAACAGTATCTTGAGCTTGTAGAAAAAATTCTTGATGAAGGAATAGATAGGTCCGATAGAACTGGAACCGGAAGGAAAAGTATATTTGGTTATCAGATGCATTTTGACCTTGAAGAAGGGTTTCCTTTAGTGACAACTAAAAAAGTTCACTTGAAATCAATTATTCATGAACTCATATGGTTTTTAGCTGGCTCAACAAATATAAAATATTTGAAAGAAAATGGTGTTTCGATTTGGGATGAATGGGCAGATGAAAATGGCGATCTTGGTCCTGTATATGGAGCTCAGTGGAGATCTTGGCCAGATCCGAAAGGAGGCTCTGTGGATCAGATTAAAATACTGATAGACAATATAAGAAACAATCCTAATTCTACAAGACACATTGTTAGTGCTTGGAATCCAGCTTTAGTTGATGAAATGGCCCTTCCTCCCTGTCACGCTTTGTTTCAGTTTTTTATTGCTGATGAGAAGATTTCTTGTCAACTTTATCAAAGAAGTGCCGATGTATTTTTGGGAGTGCCTTTCAATATTGCTTCCTATGCTCTTTTAACTATGATGATTGCCCAAGTCTGCGATTTAAAGCCAGGTAAATTCGTTCATACTTTAGGAGATGCTCATTTATATTTAAACCACCTAGAACAAGCAAAACTTCAACTTTCTAGAAAGCCATTTAAATTACCATCTATAAAAATAGACTCTTCTGTAAAAAACCTAGAAGATTTTAAATATTCAGATTTTGAAATTCTTGATTACGAAAGTCATCCTGCTATTTCAGCTCCAATATCAGTTTAATGTCTATTAAGCTCATTTGTGCAATTTCAAAAAATAATGTGATTGGAAGAGAAAACAATCTTCCTTGGAATATTCAAGAAGATTTAAAGCGATTTAAAGAGTTAACTAGCAATAATATTATTGTAATGGGAAGAAAGACTTATGAGTCTATTGGTAGACCCCTCCCAAATAGAAGAAATATTGTTTTAAGTAATAATTCTGACTTGAGAATAGAAAATGTTGAAGTTGTAAACTCTTCGCAGGAGATACTTGATCTCTACAATAAAAATATGGACGAAAAAGATTTATATATTATCGGGGGAACATATATTTACGAGTTATTTCTGAATAATTGTGAATATCTCTATCTCACATACATTGATAAAGAATTCGAAGGAGATGCTTACTTTCCTAAAATCAATTGGCAGGAATGGAAATTAATAAATGAGGAAAAAAAATTTGATGATGTTGAAAAATCAGATTTTTACTTTAGAGACTATAAAAGAGTCTAACTTTCTTCTTCTAAATCTTTAATTCTGAGTTGAAGCATTTCGACTCTTCTTTTTTCTTTTTCAGTGTAAGTCAACCAGTTTAGTGCTTGAGTCCTTAGTTTATCTTGCTTTTTCTCTTTAGCTTCTTTGTCTTTGATTTTAATATCTGACAGTCTATCTATAGCAGTTCTAAAGAATTTTGTAGCGTCTTCAAAATCTTGAAGTTCATAAGCAACTTGCCCTAAGAGAATATTCACCGTAACAGGATCTTTTAGCTTTCCTTTCTTTAAACCAAGCTGAAGAGCTTGTTTAGCTTTTTTGTATCTATCTGTAGCTAGATAAATCTGTCCAAGAAAAACGTACAGCTCTCCTTCTTCCGATTTTTTGGCAGCTTTCTCGTAAACAGGCTCGGCCTTATCTAATTCTTGGGCCATATGCCACCCTTGAGCAAGATACTTCAAATGTTTTTCGTTTTCTTCTACATATTCTTTTTCTAATCCATAAGAGATGACTCTTGCTGCTTTTAGAGGAGCTTCAGCTCTCATTAGCAATTGATAGAGAGATACATACTCTGTTTCTTTGTCTAAAAGTCTTTGATCATGTGCGGCTTCTAACGCTGACAGTTGTTTGTTTTCTTGCTTGAGCTCTCCATAAACGCCTGAAAGTTGAGTCCAATACCTTTTCTTTGGATAAAATCTTACCAACTCTTCAAACAAAGGTAACATGTCGTTAACTCTCTCATTTTCGTTGTACAGAGCAACCAATAAATTATAAGTTGACTCTTTTGGTTTTGATTTGTTTGCCTTAGCAACACACAGAGCCCTTTCGGAAAATTTAAGAGCCTTCTTTTTGTCTTTTAACTGCCAATAAGAAGCAGCAATGATGTCAAAACCTAAAGAGCTTGGATTAGACTCCATTGCAATCCATTGTTCCATGTAATCAATTGCAGTTTTATAACTTCCCTCAGCGTATGAAAGTTGTCCTAACATCGAAATAACATTTGATTTTAGTCTCGGATCAGCATCCTCTATAGAAAGGAACTTTTTGTAATTACGTTTTGCTGATTTTAAATCGTCATTAACTGAATCAATGTAAGCAAAGTAATAATACATCTGAGCTTTATCGGATTCAGTTAGACTAGTATCGCCCTGCATTTTGCTAAGAACATTTTTTGCCTTTACTAAATCTTCACTTTCAGCCTGTAAAAAAGGAAAAAGTTCTTTGAGGTACCGCTGAGCTTGTTTACTAGGTAACTTAGCTACTTGTCTTTTTGGCTTAGATAATTCTGCGCCTAAGCAACCTTTTAAAGTATATCCAGGAAAATCAAATTTTGTTTGTTCTGTACTTTCTTGGTTTTCTAAAAAAGAATAGTTTGAAAAAAGAACTACCAATACAAATAGTTTTATCATTTTTAACCTTGTACTCCTTGGCAATTCGGTGGAACGTATCCTGGACCCTTTCCTTCTCCTTCTAGAACGAAAGTAATTCTTTGGGTAACTCCCTCAACTTCCACAGCATTACCATCTCTTATTAGCGGTTTGTATTTATATCTTAACGCAGCTCTGATTGCAGCTCTATCAAAAATTCCTTGAGGAATTGATTGAATTACTACTGGATCCCTCACCGAGCCAACTTCTGTTACAACATATTTTAAGACCACACATCCTTCAATTCCTCTTTCGGCAGCTCTACGTGGATATTGAGGAGGAACCTGGAATATTGGAACATACGATCCATCCATAAAAACTCCAGATCTCCTTCTTTTAAAATTTAAATTTGGATTTACTGATTGATCCAATAACTCTTCGATATTTTCAATATCGACTTCTGGAGGAAGTTGGTCTGGCTCAGGCTCTGCTTCTTCGGGTCTTTCAACAGAGTCAATTAATTCAGGATCTCTTACCGGCATTACAACATCAACAATTTTTCTTAATTGAACATCATCTAGAGATACTTCTCCGGTAGCAATCAATAAAGCCATCAGAAGAATTGAAGCAAAAGAAACTACCGTCCCTCCTGCAGCAGCTAATCCGTATTTTTGGTAAGGGTTATCGTCTACGATTAGCTTCTTTAAAGAAAAAGAACCATCTTCTTTTACATTAAAAAGAGAAATTTCTCTAAATAATTTCGAAATTAAATTTTTGAATAATCCTTTCATTAAAAATTAGGTTCAGAAGCGATTGATATATCCATAACACCAGCTTCTCTGACTTCATCCATTACGTCGATGATAGTATCTGCTGTTGATTTCTCGTCAGCCTGAATTACAACCGTGCCTTGAGGATTTTCTGCAATCATTCTAATAACGTTAGCTTTAACCTGTCTTACATCTATTCTTCTTCCGTCCATATAAATTTCCCCTGCAGAACCTATAGCAATTAGGATTGCTGCATTTTCAGTTACTTCTGCAGTTTCAGAGTCGGGTCTGTTAATTTCCAAACCAGGCTCCTTGATGAAATTTGCTGTAACAATAAAAAATATCAGAAGGATGAATACGACATCCAACATAGGAGTAATATTCGGTTCGTCTTTTTCTTCTACTGCTTGACTGATTAGTGATCTTCTCATTTTTTTTTACTCAAAAGTTAAGTGTTCTTGTAATAAGTCTGATTGTTTTTTTGCTTTTTCTTCCAAAATCCTTGAGGCAAAAGTCGCAGGAATAGCAGCCATCAATCCAGCCATTGCGGGAATAGTTGATTTTGCAACACCGCCAGCCATTGCCTTAGCATCCCCACCACCAGTGACAGCTAAAATGTGAAAAACTTCTATCATGCCTAAAATGGTGCCAAGTAGTCCTAATAACGGAGCTAAAACTATAGCTACTCTTATATATTCTAAATTACTACTAATTTTAACATTAGCTTTTGAAATCAACATTGCTCTTATTTGGTGACCAGACCATGATTTATGATCCGGCGTTTCCTGCCAAGCATTTTGAATATCCTTTTCCACATCACTATGTATGTATTTAAAGTACCAAAATCTTTCCAAAATAAAGCTCCACATTAAGATAATTAAAAAGCCTATAAAAACTACTACTCCTCCACCTTTTTCAAAAAAGTCTAGAAGAGTATCTTGTAGTCCAAACAGGAAAGCCATCTTGATTAAGATTTATTTTCTTCTGAGGCTGCTGCAATCATTCCTGTACTTTGTTCTTCAAGAACAGTAAGAATATTTTTTGCATAATTAGCCATAATTGCTGCCATAAAAGTAGCAGGAATAGCAGTCATTAAACCAAGCATGGTTGTTACTAAGGCCTCGGAAATTCCATTAGCCATGGTTTTTGGATCTCCTGTGCCAAACAAAGTTATTGCTTGGAAAGTATTTATCATTCCTGTAATTGTTCCAAATAAACCTAACAACGGAGCAACAACTGAAATTAGTCTAACTAACCAAATACCTGTATCAATTGAAGATCTTTCAAGCAAAATTTGTTCAGCTAGCTTTAATTCCAATGTTTCAACATCTGATCCTTTATTTTGTTCTGCAACATCAAAAATTCTTGATAGAGGGTTGTTTCCTAATTTTGATCCTGAGGCTTCTTTCTTAACATTTTTATCTAAATTGAAAAGAATATATGTCCTCCAACCAAATATTCCTGTAGCTAACAGAAAAAGAAGGATGATTGTATAACCTGTAATCCTTCCATATTGAATTTGCTCAAAGAAACTCGGTAAGGAAATTAAGTTTGTCAATAAAGCTCCACCTTGTGGCCCAGTAGGATCAATTGCAAACTCTACAAATCCAGTCGAAGTATCATGAACATCATATGTTCCACCGAGATATCTTCCAGGCTGCCTTGGTAAGGTCTCATAGGCACCCCTTGCAGGCAGGTAGGTCAAATACTCTCCTTCTGTGACTGCATTAAAATTTCCGACTCTTACAACATCTTGTTGCGATGTTTGGCCTTCATTATCCACAACTGTAGCTTGAAATTTTTGAACATTTCCAGAAGCTATCAATTCTCTTTGTAATTCATACCAAAGTCTCTCTAGTTCTTGTACAGAAGCTAAACTAATGCCTTCTCCCATTCTTTTAGCAAGGTCTTTAAGGAAGATCTCTCTATCTTGTCCGAACTGACCGGAAGTAACAGCGGACTCAAATTGCTGTTGCGTATCTGATGCAACGCCCTGAAGATGTCCAAATGTCTCATATAAAGAACCCAGTCTTGTTTTTAACTGTTCTTCCAACACCACTAGCTTTGCGTCATTTGCTTCAAACCTGCCTTCTAACTCTGTAGCTATAGCCTCAAGTCGTGCTCTTTCAGCTTTAGCATTAGCTAACAAAGTAGCTTGACGGCTTCTCTCTCTTGCAAACTTCTGTTCTCTTTCTGAGGCTTCTTCCGACTCGGCAAACTTTCCTTGTTGTACAAGCTCTAAAAGCTCTTCCAGTGATAATGCTGTGTCAGGCTTTTCATCTTGCGTGAAAGCTAATGGTAAAAAAATCGAAAAAATAAGTATTAAAATTTTTGTTTTCATTGGACCGCCTCCGCAGCTGGAACTGGTAATTCTAAAATATCAACAGTTTTTACCTTTTTTGCCATTGCAATTCCGTCTCTAATAGAATTTCTGTATCTTCCAGGAAGAGGTTCCCATGATTGTGTATCTTTATTATAAATACCAGTTTCTGACAAATCAGAGGTTTGGTAGGCAAGGACTAATCTTCCAATTCTTAGAATGTTTACATCTCTTTCTTGGCCATCAATTAGGATTGTGTCCTTATATGTATCTATCTTTCTACCATACTCGGACTCAACAGCATATCCGTCTAAAACCTGTCTAAGTTTTTCCGCCGGCGATACTACAGGGTTATCAAGGGCGGCTTGAATAAAAGAAAGTCTTTCCGTTCTTTCGCCAGCCCTAAAAGGTATGTCCAAGGCTATAAACTGCTTTAGTCCTTCAAACATTCTTCTGGCTAAAGGCGGGATTTGACGCTGGAGAACGGTTGAGTCTTTCATCGTTTTTTCAATTTCTTTCATTCTCTCAACTTGACGCTTGATTTGTTTTCTCTTTTGAGCGTTATAAACCTTCAATCCCTCTATTTGCTTGCTCACACTTTTATACTCTGCAGAGTCTTTGTCGGTTTTTTCTTGGAAAGAGTCAATTTTTTGTTGAGAAGCTTGTGCGATTAGCGATCTTTCTTTGTTAACTTCTAACACTGGCTCTAATTGAGCACTTAAATATAATGATGCAGTTAATAAAAAAAACGTTAAAATTGCTCTATTAAACTTAGTTATAAACATTATTAATCCCCTGGTATTTTTAAGATTAAAGCAAAAAAAATGGTCTAAAACTAGCAGTGTTTAGACCACAGAAACAAACTTTATGGTTAAAACAAGATATTTGCAACTTGTATTATTTTTTAAAAAATTTTTAGGTACAAAGATTTAAAATGAGTCAAGTTAGTACAAATGAATTTAAACAAGGATTAAAGATCATTCTTGATAATTCACCATGCGAAATCATAGAACAAGAATTTCATAAGCCAGGAAAAGGCCAAGCTGTTATGAGAATAAAATATAGGGATTTATTGTCTAATAGAGTATTAGAAAAAACTTTTAAAACAGGTGAGTCTGTTCAAAAAGCAGAAATCTCTAGTAAAGAAATGCAGTTCCTTTATAGAGAAAACGAAAAAGTTGTTTTGATGGATACAAAAAGTTATGAGCAATTCGAGTGTGATCTATCAAAAATTGAAAAGCAGATGCCTTGGATGAAAGAAGGAGCTAATTATGAAATCATTTTTTGGGAAGATACTTTAATTTCAGTGGAAATCGATAATTTTGTAAATATTTCAGTAAGAGACACTGATCCGGGTTTAAAAGGGGATACTGCTACAAATACCTTTAAGCCAGCTATTTTAGAGAATGGGATTGAAATAAAAGTTCCTTTATTCATTTCTCCGGGAGATTTCATTTCAGTAGATACTAGAAATATGGAATATCAAGGAAGAGTTAATAAATGAAGAATAAAATTTTTGGTTCTTTACAAGACGTCTCTTTAAAAATTTTTCCAGAGTTTGATGGTAACTTTCAGGTTAAAAAGCCACAAGACTCAATTCATGGAGATTGGTCTTCAAATATAGCCTTGATTATGGCTAAACAAATGAAAAAGAACCCACAGGAGCTTGCAGTTGAAATTATTAATTCTTTAGAAGATTTAGATTATTCAGAAAAAATAGAGGTTGCAGGACCTGGATTTATAAATTTTTATCTCAAAGAGGATTTATTTTTTAGCCAAATAAAAGAATATGCCTTAGGAAATTTTGAAGGGCTTTTGATAGAGAAAAAACCAAAAAAAATCCTCTTAGAGTATGTTTCTAGCAATCCAACCGGACCTATACATGTTGGACATGGCAGATCAGCAGCATTTGGCTCTGCTCTAGCAAATTTACTAAAAATAGCTGGAAACAAAGTCACCCAAGAATATTATGTAAACGATAGAGGTCTTCAGGCCAAAACTTTGGGTTTAAGTGTCTTTATTAGAATGCAAGAATTGGATAATAAAAAAGTCGTATTACCTGAAGGATGTTACGCAGGAGAGTACATAAAAGATCTTGCCATAAAGGCAAAAAAACATTTTAAAGAGAAATATCTTGTCAAAAAGGATGAAAATCTTTTCTTTGAAACACTTAACGAATGGTTTGAGTATGTAGATGC
>TARA_B100001113_G_scaffold325783_1_pt1 | contig 12068 bp, 9 predicted proteins | sample TARA_B100001113 | Tara Oceans TARA_B100001113 (sample SAMEA2622402) | marine metagenome | biome: marine biome (ENVO:00000447); feature: deep chlorophyll maximum layer (ENVO:xxxxxxxx); material: "saline water (ENVO:00002010), including plankton (ENVO:xxxxxxxx)" | depth 50 m | reverse complement strand
ACGCCCCAAGGTTACGGTCACCCGGGCATGCAAACGGTCGGGGCGGTCCCGGGCACCTACGGTGCACCTGGGATGGTGCAAGCACCCGTTCAGGCCATGCCCGATGCTGCAGGCATCCTTCCCGCTCAACCCGTTCATCCAGGGATGGGAGCCGTCGTTCCCGGCGCCGTGGTTGGCGCGTACGCTGTGCCTGTGGTGCCACAAGGCACCACGGTAGTGCAAGCGCCCATCCAACAGCCGCAGCCACAACCTATGGCGATGAACATGTCCGCTCAGGCCGCCCCCGCTCCAGTCCAACCCGCGCCTCAACCCATGGCCAGCCCGGCGCCTGCCGATCCCGTCCCCGTGGCACCGCCCACAACGGAGAGTCAACCCGCGCCGCAGGCGCTCGAAGGTGAAGGGACGTTCTGGAACAAAAACGACAACGAAGAGGCCGCTAAGAACGTGGGCGACGAATTCATGTCGTGACCGCCACATCCGAGATGCTCAAACGTCGACGGCTCTTGGCCCGTACATGGGGCGCGTCCTCACGCTCGACGACGTCGAGGTCACCGGACGCACCGTGCTTCTTCGGGTCGACCTGAACAGCCCACTTGACCCCACGACGAAGGCCTTCCTTGACGACACGCGCATCCGTGCTGTCCTCCCGACCCTGAACCGACTGAGCCAAGCGAAGGTCGTCCTCTTGGCGCACCAATCTCGACCGGGGAAGGCCGATTTCACCAGCACCCTCGGCCATGCTCGTGAACTTGGGCGTTTGCTAGGGCGACGTGTCGATTGGGTGGACGACGTGTGTGGCGAACAAGCCATGGCTGCCATCGAAGCGCTTGAACCCGGGCAGGTGTTGATGCTCAACAACGTCCGTGGACATGAAGAAGAGACGGCGGTGAAAGGCAACCACGCCATCACCGGGCAAACACAATTGGTGGAACGTCTTTCCAGCGTGGTTGATCTCTACGTCAACGACGCCTTTGCCTGTGCACATCGCGCAAGCCCCAGCATGACCGGTTTCGCGCACCACTTGCCGTGCCTGACCGGGGTCCTGATGCAAGAAGAAATCGAAGCGCTGAACAAAGCCCTGCACGAGCCAGCCCGACCCTGTTTGGCCGTGCTTGGTGGCATCAAAGTCGACGATTCCGTCCAAGTCGCTGACAACATGCTCCGAGCAGGCACCGCCGATGAGGTGTGGTTTACCGGTGGTGTGGCCAACCTCATGATTGAACTCGCAGGCACGGACATCGGGGCGCAAAACCACGACTTCCTCGTCCGAGAACTCGGACCGGCTTGGCACCCAACCATCGAGATGGCCAAGGCGCTCCTGCTTGACTTCCAGGATCACATCCATCTGCCGGTGGACCTGGCCGCCAACGTCGAAGGCAACCGGGTGGACCTGCCCCTCGAAAGCCTCCCTGTGGCCGCACCCCTCTTCGACATGGGGTTGACGTCCATCCGCCGGCTTTCCGCGGCCATCAAATCCGCTGGAACGGTGATTCTCAACGGCCCTGCTGGTGTGTTTGAGATGGCGGATTTCGCCCTCGGCACCGTCGAGATGCTCAACGCCTGTGCGGAAAGCGAGGCCTTCACTGTCATGGGCGGTGGACATACCGCCACCTTGGTCGTCAAGCGCGGTTTGGCTGGTCGAATGGGCCACGTGTCCACGGGAGGAGGGGCCTGCCTCGACTTCATGGCTGGACGACCCTTGCCGGCCATCGTGTCCCTCGAGGCCAGTGCAGCGCATTTCCAAACGCCGAGCCTTGGCACGCCAGACCAACGGTGAAACGCGCACCGCTCGCCTTATCACCGAGAGGTGCACCCCTCGGCTCGCGCCAACGTAGCTTAGCTGGTAGAGCACCTGATTCGTAATCAGGAGGTCGGGGGTTCGAGTCCCCCCGTTGGCTCCTTGCACGCCTGACCGAAGGCGACGCTTCATGTGGACGCGCGGGCTCGGGTGACTATGGCGGTGCCCGACGACCCGGTCCGATACACGGACACGGTGTTGGTCGACGATGAGCAACGCTTCCACCGTGGCGACGTGCTGTTGCACCCTGATGGGCGGTGGACCACCTCGCGTGGCGATGAGGACGTGGTCGAAACCATCGACGGTCGTGACCGCCTCATCACCCGGAGTTTGCAAAACTGGCACACGCACCTCGCCATGCAACTCAACGCTCGGGATTTTTCTGACGGGTACCCGCTGCACCGTTGGCTCGAAGAAGCCATCTTTCCCACCGAAGCCCGCCTCAACCCGATGTACGTCGAAACAGGAGCTCGCGCGGCTGCAGCAGAATTGTTGCGCACCGGATGCACCTTTGCTGCGGACATGTACTTCCATCCTGAGGTCACTGGGAGCGTGCTGAACGACGCGGGTATGCGCGGTTTGGTCGGCGGTCCAATCTCTGACCGCGCCTTGCCCTCGCACGACAGCGCAGAAGCGGCCTTGCGCGACTTGGAGCGCTTGCTGGCCAACAACGACGACGATGACCGCGTGCAGTACGCCATCGCCGCCCATTCAGTCTACTTGTGCTCAGACGAGACCCTGCTCAAGGCCGCTGAAGTGGCTGAACGCCATGACGCTCGGATCCACATCCACGTCAGCGAGACCAGGAAAGAGGTTGCAGACTGCCATGCTCGAACAGGGCATTACCCCGTTGAACACCTCCACCATCTTGGTGTGCTCAACCAAGGAACCATTCTCGCACACGCCTCATGGGTGAAAAAAAGGGAGATTCGACTGATAGCCGAAGCCGGATCGACCGCCGTGCACTGCCCGTCGTCGAACATGAAACTCGCGTGTGGTGGCACGCTTTCTTTGCCGCCTCATCTTGAAGCAGGCGTGGACGTGCGTCTTGGGACCGACGGCGCAGCCTCCTCGGGTTCTGGGCTCAACCTGTTGGCGGAAGCCCGCTTGGCCAGTCTCGTGCAACGGCATGACCACTGGGATGCAACGATGATGACCGCACAACAGACCTTCGCCTTGGCCACCAAGGACAGTCAAGATTGGGTGACATGGAACCTCGACGACATCCGAATGCATCCACGTGGCCGTTCCGACAACCGCCATTTAGCGAACTTGGTCTTCAACGGGGCGGATTGCCTCGACGTCTGGGTGGAAGGTCACGCGCTTCGGCGTGATGGAGCAACGTTGGCCATTGACGAGCGGGCTGCAGCACGTGCGTTGAACGAGGCCGTCCAATCGTATTACGACGGTGTGGAATAATCACGCCTTGGACGGCCGTACAGGATCAAAGCGACCCCAATGAGCATCAGCAAAGCCGTCGGCGCACCGGCCAACTGTACGTCTGCTTCCCATGCCAAGTCAAGCGTGGCCCCTGAAGGTGTGCCTACGCTGCCGTACCCTGCCCAATGCACCCCTTCGGTGACGTCCCACACAAGGCCTTCCTCGCCGGTGCCTGGAGTCCCCAACACCTCGGCCCTCAGGTCGTTGGAAGTGCAGATGCCAAAGAAGGAGGAGGCAGGGGCGTCCCGGCAGCGTTCCCACTCGGCCTGGTCAACGACCGCCACCCACACGTCGTCTCGGTCCCACGTCACGGTGGTCTGGACACGAAACAGGGCGGGTGCGGGATGTTCAGGAAGAGGATCAGAAGCGAAGACGATGCGATCGTCCGAGGGTGGAGCGGGGATGTCGTTGAACGAGCCTTCTGTGGAATACCCCATGCGCCCGAGGCCGGCAAGCAGGAGCAGGACAAGACCACAAGCAAGGGCCACGTTGAGCCATCGGCGGTTCGTCACCCTTCACCACTCCGCGGAAGGTGGAGAATCAGTCCTCGCTCTTTCGCTTTACGGCGCGACGCTTGGGCGGTGTTCGCCGCTTTGACGCTCCACCGTCGTCGGAGGACTTTGAGACCGTGCGGCGCTTTCGAGGCGGTGAACGCTTCTTCGGCTTCGCCTCTTCGAGGGCTTCCATGAAGCCGTCCTCTTCGTCATCGTCGTCCTCATCCTCTTCAGGTTGCGAGGACTTGCGCCGCCGGCGCTTTTGCGTGGGCTTGTTGACCGCGAACGGATCGTCTTCATCGTCGTCATCGTCCAAGCTCTTACGCTCTGCCTCGGGCTCTTTCTTGGCCTCGGTTCCGGTGATGGCCGCCATGTCAAGGTCCTGTGAAGTTCCAATGAACTCGGACATCCAATCGTCGTCAGCGTCCTCGTCCCCATCGCCCTTCTTCTTGGCCTTGGGGCTCCGCATGCTGGTGATGACCACCATGAAAGCGGCGACCATGGTCAGCAGCAAAAGTCCTGCAAGACCCCAGATGATCACATAAGGGGGGTCGGTAGCACCCGGGAACACCTCCACAGGGTCAGGAATGCCTGCCACCTCGTTCTCATAGACGCACTGTGTGGTGCCGTCCGCCTTATGGTTGCAGTAATCGATGGTGAACACCACGGTCTTGGAGCGAACGTTGCCTGCAGCATCGACCGCTTGAACACCAACCTGATGCCTGCCAATGGCAAAGTTTCCTGAGGGAATCGACATCGACATCACCGCAGTTTTGTTGTCGTCCATCCAAGTGATGTCTTCGGTGTCGGTCCAAGGCAGCGACAGGGTCTCTCCGTCGAGGTTGTAGGTGATCTTGTATTGCATCCGGTCGATTCGAACGTCGTCCGTGGCGCTGGCGGTGACGGTTACCTCGTTTCCATAGAGGTACTTCGAACCCTCCTCGTCCGTCGAAGACGACGGGGAGAAGACCGTCACTTGCGGGGATTGCGCGTCAACGAACCATTGGTCCACGCTTTGCAACTGGTTGGTGTTGGCCGAAGCGTCCTGCACATCAACAACGATGCCAAGTGCACCGGGTGCGGTCGTGGACTGGATGGCGAAGTCGATGGAAAACACAGGGCCCTTGTCGGGGTTGTTCAGGTTGTCCTGAATCATGCTCATGATGGCGTTTTCAGAGGTGATGGCGGTGCCATCTGCGCTCGAAATGGTGATGGTGGGCACAGGCGCATCGCCGATGTCCTGACTTAGGGACACCAACATTGAGTAGTCACCTGAGACGAGAGAGGGGGAGTTGTGGGGCGCACCTGTCGCGTCGAGCATGGTGAGTTCAATGTCGGGAGCCAACGTATCCTCCAAGACACGCTTGGTGTTGTCTCCCTCGAAGATGGTGGGGTTCACGTTGCCATAGGCGTCTTCGGTGATGACCGCGTAGTAGACTTCCCTGTCCAATCCAGGTTCCACCGCAACGTCGCTGACCAAGGTCAGACCATTGCCTTCCTCAATCGGCCCGAACATGTATTCCCAGCCCTCGTCGGTGAGGTTCGACACCACGCTTTCCGCAAAGGGGTCGCCAAAGTGCCGATAGATGTAGTAGCGTTCACCAAATTCGGTGTCCTCGTTGATCCATGTAATGCGGGCCAACAATTCGTCACCGAAGACCTCGACGGTCGTGATGTCGGGGGAACGGGGTGACTTGGTGTCCTCGTAAACGGGGCCAGCGACGTTTTGCACCAACCCAGTGTACATCGCCGGTCCAGTGAGGTGTCCATACAAGGCTTCGCTCGTAACGTAGTAGAATGAGTCGTCGCGATCCATACCAGTTGGGACGGTGACGTTGAACACGCCAACGCCCTCATCAACGGTTCCGAGCCACGTGATCGTCTGGTTCTCAATGAATTCCGCACCGTTCAGCCGATCGTTTGCATGCCAAATGTGGTAGCGCTCGCCTGTGATGCCAAGTTGGTCAACCCATGTGACTTGCGTCGTGCTCTGGCCCAAGTAGGCCGCTTCGACCAACGTCGGTTCCTTGATCCAACTGGAGAAGGCGTCCTCGTACACGGCGCCCGTACAACTGTTGGACGTGGTGCCTGCGTTGTACACGCCGAACGAATCGACCGTCACCACGCAGTAGTGAGCGGAACCAAACCGTCCGGTTGGAAGGGTGTATGCGAAGGCCTCGACGTCCTCAGTCACCGTACCAACAAGCGTCACGTTTGGATCTTCAATGGTGGAGAAGCTGTTTCCAGACATGTAAATCTGGTAGGATTCGCTGACTTCACCGAGCGCGTCTTCCCAATAGATCCACGTGACGGCAGTGCCGTTGTTGACGTCGCTTTGGAAGTTCGCGCTGACGCCTACTGGTGAGGCAGGGGGCGTGTTGTCCTCAAGGATGGACTCTGTCATGGCGTTGTTGGACAGGAATCGGAAATCGACGTAGTCAAACGCTGGGCCGTTCCAATTTGGCAGGTAGTAGGAAATGGCATAGTAGGCAGAGCGCTGTGTGCCTGCGTTGATGGTCACGTCGTAGGTGCTCGTTTCTGCGCTCAGGTTGGCGATGAGTTGGGCTTGGTTCGTGATCAGCATCGTGGTGATGTTCGAACGGGTGATCGGCATGTCTTCCGAGCGGTAGACGAGGATGGTGGCCGCATCTGGCCCTTCAGTGGGGATCACGTCTCCTCCGGGGAGGATGTGGTACGGGACCCACGTCAGGGTCGTCGTCGAAGTCACGCGGTCAAAGGAGCCGGCCAAGTTGTAGGGCGTGCGGATGGCTTGTGTTGACTCTTGCACACCGACGACGGTGACCGAATCACCGGGGAGGAACATCGCGTAGACCGTTCCGTTGCCCATTTGGGTGGTTACGGTGTAGTTCACGAAGGCGTTCTCGCCGGGGGGGACGGGGTACTCGATGACGTGCCCTGGGTGGATGGAAGACGATCGGCAGTTGAGATAGTTGGTCCCGCCACCGCCACCGATGGTGTCCGCACATGCTTCGACCGTGGCCACAAGGTCAGCTTCGGCCAAGGTGTTGCTGTTGAGGGGGCCTTCGTGACGGTACACGGAGTATGTTGCATCAAGCAATTCAGCCATCCTGTTGTCAAATTCGTCGATGTTGTCCCACGTGATGGTGGTCACTTCAGTCTGAGGGTCGAACGTAGCGCTGAGGCCCTGTGCTTGGTACCAAGACATCTGGTCAACATTGGGGTCAGCCATCGCCGTTGGCGAGACAACCAACAGCGTGGACATCAAAAACAACAGGACGAGTCCTGAGGCCGTTGCGGAACGGTTTCTCACGTGCATGTCGCCACCCATCACTGAAACGTGCCACTCGGTGGTTATGAGGGCTTCTCAACACGACAGAGCATTTCGCCCGACCTGAGACCCATGTCACTCGTCCGAGACGTCAGGTTGTGGGAGCGGATCTTCAGCGTCCATTCGACGGACGTCGCCGGCTGCTTGACGGAAGCGCGTCAAGAAGGTCCAGACGCCGCCAAGCATGGAGATGAGGACCATGATGCTCATTGCCGTAATCGGCACGCCACCCAAGACGTCAACAGTCCCGAAGATGGCTGCATCGAAAGGAATCAAGGCGGCGGTTACCACCAAACTGACGAGCGTCAGCACCATGCGGTCTGCCCTGCTAAAGCCGCGGTAATTCCTCAACCCGGTCACTGCTTGGGCTTGGGTGCCCATGTATGAGCCGAGGAGGGTGAACCATGCCGCCGTCCACCCAAACGATGCTTGGCCGCAAAACACAGGGTTGAGCGCCAGTGCGAGGACCCATGTTGCATCGAGGAGACGGTCGATGGTGTGGTCGAGCATGTCGCCCCACCGGCTTACTTCGCCTCTGGCGCGGGCGACAGCTCCGTCCAGGCCATCAATCAGCATGGCCAGCGCCATCAGGGCCGCTCCGCCGACGAGCATCAGAGCGCCCTGCTGATCGTAAGTGGCCGTGGCCATGAGGTAGGCACCGCCGATTCCTACGGGGAGGGCAGACCAAGTCAGGGCGTCGACGGAAATTCCGTCAAGACGACGAATGAGCGGAGGGAGTGCTCGCTCCCAACGGCTGCGAAGTTGCTCCAAGGCCATGGCACGCCTCCACCACGACGTCACATGAGCGCATCGGTCAGGAAAGCCCTCAGCCCTCAGGATGGGAGGTGGTTGGGATCAGCCAGCCAATCGATGAGCGGCTCGATTTGTCGAGCATATCCTCCGTCACGCCAAGCCAAGACCTGCGCGGCCAGAGCGTCGGGTCCAACCGAGGTTGCATCAAGTTCCAACATCGGAACATCAGCCCCTGCATCGCGAAGTTCGGCATGGACCCCACCAAGCAATTCCCATTCCGCATTGGCTTGGATTTTGGAAGCACCGTAGCCCCGTAAACGAAGGCGTTCGCTGAGGATGAGGGGAGCACAACGCAAGACGACAACGGCATCAGGGCAGAGATGGTGGCTCAGATGGCCTTCCACCAACACATTTCCTTCCAATCGCTCAACATAGGTGGAAAGAAGGGCGAGATCAATCGGATGGGCTCCATCGCCTTCGACCGTTCCAAGGGCCCCACAAGACTCCGCCAGTGTATGGACAGCGTGCACGTCGTACGCAGACATCAGCAAGCCAGCCAACGTTGTTTTGCCCGTACCGGGGGCTCCGGTCAGCGCCAGACGCACGGTCAATGCCTCCCATCGTGGTCAGTTCACGAACTCGATGTTGCGGTTTTTCAGTGCCTTCAACTGCTGCGTTTCATTTGAACCATGAATTTGTTCGGATTTCACACCGGTCAAGACAAGCATGACTCGGAGCTCGTCACCGAGTGATTCGTCGACGGCCGCCCCCCAGATGATGCGGGCGGTTGGCGCAACCTGTTGTTGAATCATCTCCGCACAGCGTTCGGCTTCGCCCAAGGTCAGGTCGGGTCCGCCGACCACGTTGATGAGCGCGCCGCGTGCATCGGAGACGTCAAGATCCAACAACGGCGAATGAAGCGCTTCCTGCGTGGCTGCTTCGGCACGGCCAGGACCGCTCGCAGAACCAAGTCCAATCATGGCCACGCCATGACCGGATTGCACGACTGCACGCAAATCTTCGAAGTCGAGGTTGACCATCCCATCGATGGTCAGCAGTTCCGTCACGCCAATGATGGACCGAACAAGCAATTCGTCACCGACACGGAAGGCCATGGCCAATGGGAGGTCACGAACGTCCTCGATTTCCAAGAGGCGTTCGTTGGGAATGACGATGATCGTGTCACAGAATTCTCGAAGACGTTCAAGCCCCCATTCCGCATTTTGCTGGCGCAACTTGCCTTCTGAGTTGAACGGATAGGTAACTACGGCAATGGTCAGGGCGCCTTGTTGCTTGGCAAGTCGGGCCACATGACCTGCAGCGCCCGTGCCCGAGCCCCCACCCATGCCGGCCGTGATGATCGCAAGTTGGGTATCGCTCGTGATTTGGCGCAAAGCCATCTCCGATTCCAATGCGGCGGCTTCGCCCTTCGTTGGATCTCCCCCTGCGCCTCGGCCACGCGCCGTGCGTCCGATGAGCACCTTCTGTTCCAGAGACGACATGAGCAGGGCCTGGGCGTCGGTGTTGATCGCGTAACCAGTGACGTACGTGTTCTCGAACAATCCTTCGTCGAACAGACGGTTGGCAGCGTTACATCCTGCTCCGCCGACGCCATAGACGCCGATCCGTGGTTGAAGCGACTCGAGCAGGGAGCGCAGTTCCTCGACCGTGGCGTGGCCTTCCACTGTGGGAGGGGCTTCCACAGGCGCCGCTTGCTCTTCCTCGGTCAATTCCAAGACCCGTTCAATGAGATGGCGCATCGTACTGATGTTCCTCCAAACAGGCTTGAAGATGCCGCTAGGAGCCCGGCCCAAGGTCCCCCTTTGCAGGGGTTCGTCCTGACGCCAATCAGTCGCGGAGGCCTTCCTCTGTCACCTGGTAGATGCACTCGCCGTCAGGGAGGTTGGGGGAGTCGACCAGCCGAGCAATCCGGCGGCCGCCCTTGGCCTTCCTCAGGTAGAGGCGGAAGGTGCTGGCGTGGGCCAACACGTGGCCACCAACAGGCTTGGTGGGATCGCCCCACATGGCATCGGGCTTGGAGTGGACTTGGTTGGTCACCAGCACGATTGCATTGTTGATGTCGGCGGTTTGCTTGAGTTCCTTCAAGTGACGGTTGAGCTTTTGCTGGCGCTGGGCGAGCATTCCACGGCCGACGTACTCTGCACGGAAATGGCTGGTCAGCGAATCGACAATGATGAGCTTCACGTTCATGCCGCGGCTGAGACGCTTGATCTCGTCCACGAGCAGAATCTGATGAGCAGAGTTGTAGGCTCGCGCCACGTGAATGCGGCTCAAAACGGCGTCTGGGTCCAATCCAAGGCCCCGTGCCATTTGCGTGATGCGCTCAGGGCGGAAGGTGTCCTCGGTGTCGATGTAGAAGATGTCGCCGTCAAGGCCGCCTTCCGACACGGGAAGGGTGCAGTTCACGGCGAGTTGGTGCCCGATTTGTGTCTTGCCAGATCCAAAGGCGCCGTAGACTTCGACAAGGGCTTGGGTTTCGAAGCCGCCGCCGAGCAGGTCGTCAATCGACTGGACCTTGGCGGAGAGCTTGAGCACCTCCCGACGGCGGTCGAGCAGGGCACCACCAGAGACGAAGCCTCCAATGTTGGCCATTTTCTTGGCGCCTGCAATGATTTTGCTCGCAACCGCTTCACCAAGTTCTGCCTGCTCAGCGAGTTCGGAAGGTGACATGACGGCGATGGCCAAGAGCTCATCGAAGCCGGCTTCCCGCAACTTTTCTGCGGTTGCGGGGCCAACGCCAGGGAGGTCTTCGATGCTGACCTTGACCTCGGGTTCTTCCGTCATCAGAAGGTCGTCTTCATCGGAGGTGCTTTCATTCTTCGTCTTGCTTGCTGCGCGCTTGGATTTGGTCGCCATGGGTTCACGTTCCTTGGCCATAGGATTGGGCGTCCACCTATGAAGGACCGATGGACCCCGAACTGTGTCTGGAAGGTGCTCAGGCACTCTTGAGGGCCCGACGTCCGCGTTTGATTCACTTTCAGTTCAGATTTTGTCCACTTCAGACTGATCGGAGGTGAACGGTTGAGCTGAGCTTTCTGACTCCTCATGAAGCACATCGATGACGCTTGTCACGGTGACTTGCTCGTCGTCTGTGTCCAAGGTGATGCGAAGCACCCAATCGCCTTCCGCCGCTTCTGCAGGTCCGCTGGAGCCCTCCCAGGTTTCCTCCTGCCCGTCGGCAATTTGTGCGCTACCCGTAGCGCGCAATCCATCGCTGCCGTCGACCAGTTCCCACGTTGCAGACACGGCGCGACCGAACACGCCACCGACGTTCCCAATGTTGGCGACTGTGGAAGACACGGCCACCCGGTCCACACCTTGTGTGCCGTCGGTCATCACCCGGATGGTGGCGTCGTCGGGGTTGGTGGTGCCCGTGTCTTGCCAGTCGATGCGAAGGTCGATGCGAACGGTGATTTCCTCCGAGGCCTCAGCTCCGCCTTCGGTGCGAGCGCCATAGGTCAAGGCGTAGAGACCGTGGGTCGCGTACTCCACATCGATGCTTGCGGTCTGGTTAGCGTCCGTGACGATCTCGTCTCGACCGTCGCCTGGCGCGACAAAGAAGGCCACGAGCGGGTCGTCTGTGGACGTGACGCGAGCAAAATCGAAGGTCAACGTGACCGATTGGCTGCCGGTTTGTTGGCCGTTTCGCCATGTCTGCTCCACTACTCCGACGGTCTCGTCGTAGTACACCTTGAGGTCGACGCCGTCCGCCGCCGCTTCGTCACCAGAGGTCCCGGTGCACCCGGCAAGGGAGGCGCTGATGAGGAGTAAGGTCAGAAGAACCCCGTTTCGCATGAGGGGGAGGTGCACGTGAAAGGACAAAAATGCCCCGCCTCGTGCGACCTGCGCCGGTCATGTTGTGGCGGTGGGTTGAAGTGGAGGGGGCTTCGCCTTCTGGTCAGCGAGGTGGGGTAGTCTGGATATCCCGTCGGGCTCATAACCCGGAGATCGATGGTTCAAATCCATCCCTCGCTACCAATCAGCCGTACTCGTAGTAATCATGCGTGGGCTCCAATGAGGCGATGGCCGCCTGGAGTTTGGCCTGCGCCTCCGCCTCTTTGTTTCTCAACGACGCCCCTTCGGCTTGGAGGAGCGCATGAACCTCCGAAGCTCGACCATCCTTGCAAGAAGCCAAGGCCGCTTCGACACGGGCAAGGTCCACAGCCGATTCTGGGGCAGATGCGGGGACAAGATGGAGCCCCTGTTCGGTTTGTCGGATCGGCCTCGCTGCATGAGCCGCATCGGCCAACCT
>TARA_B100001113_G_scaffold100861_1_pt1 | contig 12101 bp, 14 predicted proteins | sample TARA_B100001113 | Tara Oceans TARA_B100001113 (sample SAMEA2622402) | marine metagenome | biome: marine biome (ENVO:00000447); feature: deep chlorophyll maximum layer (ENVO:xxxxxxxx); material: "saline water (ENVO:00002010), including plankton (ENVO:xxxxxxxx)" | depth 50 m | reverse complement strand
TTCACATTTACCATGCTGGAACAAACAGGATGGTAGATGGTTTAATCACTTTTTAGATGGAAGTGAGTCCATAATCGCGAGGGCAATAACACCCGCGATAAAAAACATGACAACGTAATTACATTCGGTATCGTCTTCGCCTAGGAAGGAGGATCGTTGTCTACGACGCACTACCCGAGGTGGCGGAGGGGCCGATACCTCCTGACGCCAAGAAGGTCTCTCAATAGGTTCCTCATCTAAAGGACAATACCCTATCATTTATACTATGATCACAAATTAATTTCGACCGATTTTTTCTTTTTACCACCGCCTCGTTTTGATTTGGTCTGGGTAACTTTAACTTCTCTAACTTCACTATCATCACCATTTTCGTTTCCTTTATTGGTATCGGCTGGTGGTTCAGCTATGTCCGAAATATCGTCTTCTATATCAATTTCGTCATTCATTGGATTATCAATTGGAGGTATACTCGTCGTACTCATGGAAGGTTGAGGAGGCATCATAATATTACCCATGAGACTCGAAATGTCTATACCTGGACCCTGCATTTCGTGTCTCCCATTAGCATCCGTGGATGGTCCCGCCGCCTGTTGTTGCGACTTTGGAACGGTATTCTGTACTGCAGAAACCATGTTCTGAACGAGTCCTGGGTTCTGTTTGATAACATCGTTCATATTAGGCATGACCGATTTAAACATACTATTCGTCAAGTGGAACATCATCGCAGATCCACCAAGCATCATTATGAGTTTGACTTCTGGTGCAACGTGCATTTTCGTTCTGTACTTTACGTATAACTCTTCGAATACCTCGTCGTAATCGTCAACGTTTTCCATGACGTTCTCAGACCATCCATCGAGCTGAATTTCAAACGGGTTATACTTTTTATTCAAAAATTCAAGACCTGTTGTACACGCCACAAGCATACGTCTCGAAAATTTAATCGATTTATCAACATCTATGCTATACGTAATTCGCTTAACTTCGTTTCTAAGTTCGTCTATGGGAGAATATACGTTCAAACGTTTATTCACGGTGAACCCTTTTTTTTCTAATCGACCAAGTTTATTTACAAGATCCGCCTTCTCCTCGTCTATTGTTTTATACCCGGGCGATGGTTTCTCTTCCTCGTATCCACCACCGCCGTATTCATACGTTGGTTCGGGTTCACCCACATCATCGTACTCGCCGTAATCAACGGGTTCTTCTGGTGGTGGAGCAGAAGGTCTGGTCTGTTTATCCGGGTTCGCAAAAGAATCTATGTCTTCCTGGAAAGTTTGTGTCTCTGGGGGTGTAAACTGTGTAGCCATACGCTTAGGCATTTGCTTTTTTACAGGCTGAGGTCTGGGAACTGTAATTTCAATCTCATCCATCAAGGCTTGTTCGTTATCGTCAAGTTTCATGACGTTCGTGTCATTCCTATTCAGTATGATCTCACCGTCCATATTAATCTTTATATTGAAACTATTATAATTTCTTTAACGCACTTAATAAAAAAATATTGGTTCAATACAAATGATTAAACTCAACTCCACTAACAAAAATACCCTCAAGGCAATCGTGATTGTCTTTGCAATTTTATGCGCCCTTGCTGCCTTGCGAACCAGTAAGTACCAGCCCGTCGATATCGAAACCACCAACGAAGGGTCGCTCTTCGATCTCGAATCCAAGGAAGAGTGTCTCAAAGATTCGTACTATTCGGATAGTAGAGGTGGTGTTTGCGGTGGTCAAAAGTTGGTTGCTGCACAAGCGGGATACAAGATGAAGTAAAATCTCCAGTATATATAAATGGCATTAGTGACTAGCCAGTCAACTTTACCCGATTTTGAATACGAACACCACACGGTTATACTCGATAATTTGGATCACGGTTCAGATAATACAGATTTTACGTGTTTTTTACCAACACCACTCGAAAATGTCGTCCAAGCACAATTAGTTGCCGCGAGTATTAACACAACAGGTGATGCTCAGAGATGTATACACATTGGTATCGAAGAACTTAAAAGCAATTTTTCCCAACGTGGAAAAAAGGATCTCGACGATGCCGATAACCATCTTAACGGTGTTTTTGGAACCATTATTTGCGAACATTTATTGCACGCCGGTAGTGGTGCTCAAAAAGCTGTGTTTTTCAGAAACGAGTATCCAATTATCCAACAGTATTATAGCCCACTTCGAAAAATAGATAGATTAACTTTCAATTTAGATAAACAGGACGGTGGAGCAGCAGCATGCGGAGACGTCGTTTTCATTTTTAAATTCGTTTGCAAAAAAAGAAATTTGCCCTTCAATTAATTTCAGGGCGCCACACACGTATAATTTAAACCTCTTATTAATATAAATGTCTTCTGGTGTTGTTCAACTTATTGCCATTGGTGCTCAAGACGAGCACATAATGGGCGAACCAGAAATTTCATTCTTTAGCTCCACATTTAAGCGTCATTCTAATTTTTCACAATCCGTCGAAAAGCAAACGATACAGGGAGCTGTGAAAAATAACGCTATGTCATCTATTAAATTTGAACGATCTGGAGATCTTCTAGGGTACACGTATCTTGCTATAGATAATAACGTAAAAGCACTCGATGTTAACAGGTGGGATAATCTCATAGATAAGGTCGAACTACTTATAGGAGGTCAGGTCATAGATACACAAGACTCGGCTTTTACCGAAAAAATAGCCATAGATACATTCGCAACAAACATGTCTAAAAGCGCCATGGGTACACACCCAGGTATCAGCTCCAGATCATATTTTTACCCGTTCAGGTTCTTTTTCTGTGAAGGTGCCCAGTGTGCTTTACCAATTGTTTCGTTACGGTACCACGACGTTGAACTCCGCATTTATTGGGGTTCACAAGCGAGTAATTATAACTTTGAGTGTTATTCGAACTACTATTACTTGGATAACGAAGAACGCGGAAACCTCGTTTCCCGAAACCATAATTTACTCATTACACAAGTTCAAAAAAGTATACCATCAAATGAACTTATACAAGAACTTACGTTCAACCACCCCGTTAAGTATCTCGCGTGTTCGGATACAACAACAGAAGGTGCGTTAACATCTGCAACGAATAAAGTGAAAATCGAAATTAACGGTCTCGATTTGTGTAATTTTAAATTCGGAAAACCACACTTTATGGAAATACCCAATTATTACCATACGACGTTCGTCACGTCCCCCGATTTCTTTTTATACTGCTTTTGCCTCTCGACGAGCTCACTCCAGCCGACAGGAACGCTCAATTTTAGTCGATTAGATTCCGCTAAGGTAATCAGTCAAACCACCAAAATAAATGACCCAATATATGCGGTTAATTATAACATTCTTAGAATTGAAAATGGTATGGCCGGATTAACCTACGCAAATTAAAATACATACTTATATTAATATGGTTAAAAACTTACCTACCATCGAGCGGTCTACCAAAATCCGGTTTGGTAAACACGCTAATGATGATCAGGCCGAAAACACGATCGTGTTCAACGCCTCCGATAGTTCGATTACAGCCGCTCAAACTGGTTCCGTGTACATGACACCAGTTAGAACCGCAGAAATTTCAGGGTCTACCTTTTTAGGGTACGTACCAGGTACAAAGGAAGTTGTGAATACGGGTGTATTAACATCACTGTTAGGTGGTGTGACTTTGGAATCTGCCGCAGATCAAGGTAATACAGTATCAAACGTCGTTCAATTTAAAAACGAAACAACAAGTTTCATAACATCGTCTAATGTTGGTATATCAAATACTGCACCCACACACGCCTTATCGGTAAAAGACAAGGTTTTTATAGGTGGTCCTACAGGTGATACATTTGATCTTCGTATAGAAGGTAATACAAAAACCAATAAATTACAAACGGGAACAGAAGTTACCATCGATACAAACGCCACGAACAAAATTCAAGTTTCGGGTATTGTCAAAACAGATAAACTTCACGCAGATTTTATAGGTGTTTCAAATATAGCACCTACAAACTTAATAAGTATAGGTCCCGATGGTCAAACCACGCTTAATATTCCATCAGATACCGCATATGCACTTAGTACGACAGGGAACGTTAACGCACAAAATTATAGAGGTGATGGTGGTCTCTTATCAAACATATCGCTACAAACGGTTTCGGATAAGAGTAATATAACGTCAAATACCATTATTTTTTCGAACAATGATGTTGGCGTAGAAGCACTAGGTTCGATAGTAGCAGAAGGTGGTTTTTTTGGTCGAATTAAGGGTTCAAATGCAATAGTCGCAAGTACAGTTACGGCAACTTCGTTTACTGGAAGCGGTGCAAATATAACACAGATCGATCCAACTAATATTAATGGTTCTATTGGTGTTGGTGGCGGTGGTACAGGTTTGATTTCATATAGTCAAGGTGATATAATATACGCAAATGGTTCAGCTTCACTCGCTGTAATAGGTACAGGTTCGGCAAATCCGGGACAGTTTCTTAAATTGAATTCGAATAAAACGGCACCCGAATGGTCCGATGTTCCACTCACATTAGACGAGGTACTCGCATCACAAACTGGTGTATCTAACGTTTCCGACGAAGTCATAACATTATCCAAGGGGTCGGGTGTAGCCATGGAAATAGAAACAGCTCAATTAGCATTAAACGGGTCTGGAACCGTATTAAATGCACCAAATGGTGTTATATCTGCAGATACGTTTGCAGGTAATGGATCGTCTATAACACACTTAGATTTGGGTGATGCTACTAATACCGGTCAAGTTGCTGTTACTCGAGGTGGTACGGGTGCTACTACTACAACCGGTACCGGTGATAACGTATTATCAGGTTCTCCAACTATCGACGATCCAACTATTACAAACGGTGTAGTAATATCTTCGGGAGGTCTTAAACAGGATTCTCTATCTCCGTTAAGTACACCATACGTGAACAGTTCCGGGGTATTAGAGGATAGTAAAACATCTTTTAACCCAGGTACCATGGTCACGTCTATTAGTTCAAACGTAGCCATATCCGGAAACTTAAACGTAACCGGTAATATTACGGCACAACACACGACGGATCACTTCATAACTGATAATATATTTGCAGTCGCACACAACAACACCATAGATGCTAAAGATATGGGTCAACACATGACGAGACCAGCCGCAAACGTATTTGCAGGTTTCTTGGGACAAACCATGGCTAATGAATATACAATCGCTTACACGGATAGTAAATCCGAAAGTCAAACTATCGTACCAACTCTTACTACACCAGACGGGTATATTACCGCAAACGTTTGGGGTAACGTATTAGCGGGTAATGTGACAACTACTGGTACAGTAGATGCTTCATTACTAAAAGGGTCCGGTGCTAATATAACAAATATCAACCCTGCTAATTTTAGTACTGTCGTAGAAACTGGTAAAGGTGGTACAGGTTTAACTTCGGTAGCAGAAAACGAACTGTTATTAGGTCCAGCATCTGGAACTGCTTTGACTAAACTTGCGGCTTACACGGGTCCAACAGCTACTACAGTTCCACCAAGTGGAATGTCAAGTACTACACAAACCATTGGTGGTATTCAGTATACATCATCCGCTTCTTCTACCTATTCAGGTACGACAACCTACAACGCTTTTGATCATAATAATACTACCATATGGCGATCTGCTAACGACCCGGGTAAGACTTATGCGAGTATGGATGGTTATTATGAGGGGTCTAGCACCACTGGATCTTATTCTGGTGAATGGATACAGTTATATAGAGCAACTGCATTCGCACCCACATCTATTCAAATAATTCCATCGCAAACAACCTCCATCCCCGCACCAAATATATGGAAAGTATTCGGAAGTACCAACGGTTCATCTTGGACTGAAATACATAGCTCATCTACTGCAGTCGCATGGAATAGTGGAAATGGTCATACAGGGACAATATCGGGGTCTGCTGCATACAACTATTTTAGACTTGCTGTCTCTGCAACGACGCTGACGAATAATACGGGTACGGTCGCTGTTTCTGAACTTAGATTTTCAGCTCCAGGGACTGGTCCAACTGAAAAATTCCTTAAAAGTTCATCCGCGGGTATATCGTGGGATTCAGTTTCTTCGACTTTACAGGCTATTACAGATGGGGGTGCAACGACAACACAAACAGTCGCGTTTAATAACTCGACCACAGGTTTAACGTCTGCGGGTGATATCGACATCGCCGCTACAAAACAAATCGATTACGCGGGTGATGTTTTACTTAAATCGTCGGCAGGTGCAATAGCATCGTTCAAGGTCGATAACGCTATAAAACTCGACCCGGCGCATGCATCACCTACAAATAACGTTTTATCGTTTAATACGTCCACGGGTGAGATTTACGATTCGGGGGGACAAGGTGGTTCGACACTCGATAATGTTCACGAGTACAAGGCAAATGTTTCTATAGGCCCATCAGTCGCATCCGCTAATCTTACAGTTAACGTATTCGAATCGAATGTACTCACGGTTTCGGGGAATGTATCAGCGGAGAGCATTACAATAGGTTCTTTACACGTCGCCGCATCGCCGTTTAGTTTGGACGATGTTGCCGAAGCACATGCAACCGCAAACGTAACATCCAATGTTCTTCAATTTACAGGTCCAGTAAACACGGTTTTACACGATAACGCATTTGTTACGACGAAAAGTATTAAAATTGGTTCAAACGTTAACGCTACAGGAAACCTCATATCTCAAAATATACAACTCACGAATCCAGATATAACTGCAACAATGTCCAGTACAAATACCATAACCATAGATGCTAAAAATAAAAGCTACGGAACAGCACCTCTCGTTGTTTTAGGAGGCGATCTAGAGAGTCTCGTATATTCAAATCTTATAAACGGTGCACAAATAGTTGTACCATTATTAGCAAATGGTTCAAATAGGAGCGTATCAAAAACCGTATCGAATGTTAACTGGTATGTCCAGACAGCAGATGTTTCGATACCACAAAATGATCAAGCGCTCATGACCGTATCAAATGTTGCAGGGAATGTATACATGAATGCAATAACATTTACTTCAGGATCGTGATTTTTTTTAATTTTTACTCTTTCATATTATACATGGCTTAAAAATAAAAAACCTTAGTATAATATAAAATATGTCTGGAGGTATAGCCCAACTCGTTGCAATCGGTGCCCAAGATGCGCACCTTGTCGGTCAACCCGAAGTTTCCTTTTTTAGATCCAACTACAAACGTCACACAAATTTCGCCCAAACTGTCGAAAGACAGGTTATCCAGGGCAACCCAGTCGCTAATGGTATGTCGACCGTTAGATTCGAGCGTAAAGGTGATATGCTCGGTTATGTCTACATCTCGAACAGAGGTGCGGATATCACCGATTGGTCTAACAGAATCGCCAAAGTTGAACTTTTGATTGGTGGTCAAGTCATTGATGACCAAACTGACGAGTTTATTAGAACGCTCGCACCAGTTACCACGAGTCAAACGTACTCCAAGTATAAGTTTAACAACCAATACTTCTACCCACTTAAATTTTCGTTCTGCGAAAATGCTCAGTCCGCGATCCCATTGGTCGCTCTTCAATACCACGATGTTGAATTGAGAATCACATGGGGTTCGTCGGCGACTGGCGACGCGGAAGTGTATGCCCAATTCATCCACCTCGATACGGATGAACGCACGGTCTTGTCTTCCACTCCACAAAACATGCTTATTACACAAACGCAAAAATCCATCAAATCTTCTGCCAAAACCCAAGAAATTAACTTTAACCACCCAATGAAATACTTGGTTGCCGTTAATGCTATGACGACTGCTAAGGTCAAACTTCAAATTAACGGTACGGATGTCACCGATGCGAAGGCGGTTCGACCACACTTTACATCGGCACCAGTCTACTACCACACACAAGCCGCGGATACAACAGCCACTGCAACGTTCTTGCAACCATTCTGCCTCGATACGGCTAAGCTTCAACCAACTGGTTCGCTCAACTTCAGTAGACTCGATTCCGCGAGACTCGTTTCTGACGATACGACGTGGGCTAACGACATCTACGGTGTTAACTACAATATCCTCCGTATCGAAAACGGTATGGGTGGTTTGATGTACTCGAACTAATTTAATTTAAATAGCCAGTTATTATAAATGTTCTGGCAAATAGTTTTTCTCGCAGCTTTTATTTTTATAATTACCTACGATCCCAAGTCCGGAACTTTGAATCATCTCGTCGACTCTAAACAAGAACCCGCTCAAAATGCAGAGTGTAAAGAAGGTCACTTCCAGGAGATTCAATTTGCTCAACAAGGATACGAATGCCCCAGGGAACAAAGTGTTCATATGGGTGCGATTATACGAACTTAAAAACATAATTCTACATTTCAGTATAAAATGCTTACGTTCGATCGTGATACCGCAATAATTGTAGCTATAGTAGTGTGTATTGCTGCTACTGTTTATATGTATTTAGAACTCAAAAACACAAAAGAAGAAATGGAAGGAGTCAAGGGTGTTAATGGTAAAATAACATCGTTTTTATCAAATATTAGACCAATCCCAGCACCACAATCTGTTCAGGTACCAGAAAATAACGATGTAAACCAAACCCAAGTAGAACAGGAAGATGATGAAAATTCAGAAAGCGAGGAAGAATCCTCAGAATAATCATCTCGCTAAATTGTAACTTGCAAATGTGCAATGAAGAAATACAAGGCTATTGCTATTCCTGTATCGTTTACTGGTGATAAACCAAAGTTTCTCACCGTCCGGGATCGTAGATTCAAAGATTGGATTTTCGTCACCGGAGGGTGCAGGCGGAGAGAAATACCGAACCCCATACGGTGTGCCTTACGTGAATTAGACGAAGAAACACGTGGGGTCGTTAACCTAAAAAAAGGTGAATACACGGATTTTAAGTTCATCGTGAAAGAAAGTCCAGGTGTAGAATTAGAATATAACGTTTTCATATTTTACGTAAATTATACTAAACAAGAACAAGACGAACTCGTAAGAAAGTTTAACGAAGAAAAACAAAAAACAAATTTGAAAAAAATACAAAAATTACCCATCAAGCGAACGCACGATGAAAACGATTTTATGAATTTTGAAACACTAACCGATTTTAACAAGAAGAAACAGTGGGATAGGATTGTTAAGAATGTTCTTAATAACCCAGAATTCTATTCGTGTGTGACTTCTATCCATAGAAAAACCTTCTCTATTAAATAATGAAGTCCAAGTCTTATATTTTATCTCAAATAAAAGAACTTCTCGTAGAAAGGCATGGTTATACCATGGCAAGAGCAGAAAGGTACGCTGAATTACATAAAGAAGATAAAGTTTACGAATTACTCGTTTTAAAGAAAAAATTATCAGAAGAGGAAGAGTTTCCAGAAATTTCTTACAGAAGAACAGTTTGGAGACACCACTACGATAGTGAATGAATATAAAAAAATAAATATAATATTTGGTAAGTAAGACCATGTCTAATTTTAAACAATGGTGCAAGGAACAAGGGTTCTGGCATGGCTCCAATATATCACATGTGCTCATGGACAAAGGCGTCCTTTCCGTGCCATTTGATAGATTGAATGATTTTTATGAAAAATGTGTAGAATCCTACAATTCAGGTGAAAAGATATACGTCGTCGAACAAAAAACAGAAAATTATAACTTTTTTGTAGATCTCGATTACAAAGACGAAGAAGCATTATCCCCCGAATCCGTAAAAAGCTATTGTCAAGTTATATGCGATAAAGTTAAAAAATTTGGTGGTAAAGACGCACTCATTTCATACGCACTACCAAAACCAGGTGGTAAAGACCTTATAAAAACAGGTATTCATATAAATTGGTCAGGGTTCGTGGTAAACCGATCATCCGCTTTAGCTCTTAGAGAACATATTATAAACACTCTCAATACTGTTTATGGTTCAAAAAATTGGAGTGATATCGTGGATATAGCAGTATACGGAAGTTCTTCTAGAAAAACACAAGGGAGTGGTTTTCGTATGCCTTGGTCTCACAAAATAGGTAAACACGAAAAGTGTTCGGGAAAAGGGTGTACAGAGTGCAATAACACGGGGAAAGAAACACAGGGTGAATATAGACCAGTTTTTATGTACAAGGCCGGAAATGATTTTACCATGTTAGAAGAAATAAAAAATAAGGCTGTTGCCAATGTTGATATGCTACATATGGCAACTTTACGAACAGAAAGCGACGATCCAGTATATGTCGAAGGCGCCGAACTAAAAATACAAAATGGTTCGTTCTCACCCGAACAAATAAAAAACGAATTCAAAGATCAAGAAGTACTTGGATTAATAGAAGATTTTGTAAGGAAGAATTTAGAAGGTCAAAATACAGCGAGAATAACAAAGATATACGAAAGTAATAAACACTTTCTCGTTTCAACAACCTCAAAATATTGTGAAAACAAAAGATGTGATCATAATTCCAATCACGTGTGGTTCCATATAATAAACGATACTATTTCACAAAAGTGTTTTTCAACTACTGACATAGTACGACATTTTGGATTTTGTAAAGATTTCAGGGGACGAAAACATAAATTACCACCTAGAATAACAGATAAACTATACAAGGATATCGAATTTTCAAAATATACAGAAATAAAACCAGAAAAAATCGAACCAGAACAGGGAAAAACAGAAGAAATTGATGTAAAAGAAAGACTGGAAAAGTTTATCAAAAAATATTTAGTAAAAAACAATGATTTTTATATTACAAAATTGGAAAAAAAGAAAAAGGCAAAAACGTATACGGTTCACGTTTCATCATACCCATGTGAAGTATGCAATAAAAACGTACATTTTCAAATTTCTAAAAATAAAATAGAAAAGAAATGTAATTGTATGAATCGAACGCATATTCTCTCAGATAAAATCACAACTAAATTATAGAATGCTAGCTATACTCTTCTTAGCGATTGTAATATTCATGGTATCTTCTTTAATAAAGAATGAACCAGACACTAAAAAAATACATGATTTAATAAGACAAACCCATAAGTATTCAGGTCTAGACCAGACCGCATACACAGATTTTTATGCAAACATAAAACTTGCATTAGTTAACCTAGATCAAGAGGACGTTTCTAAAAAATCTCTACACAGGGCCCTTTCAAATTTAGATGAAATTGGTCTAAGTACAGTATCAGGAGATACAGAAGTTCAAAAAGAAATTAATAAAATTAATGTACAATTAGAGGCATATTTCAACGAATTATACATCAGGGAACGCATAAAATCAATAAATGAGTAAAATACTTAAAGGAAAATTGTTTTATTAAATTATAACATGGCTACAGGTGTTAAAACGCGATCGGGGAGAATCTCTAAAAAACCAAATAGACTAGAATTATTTGAAGAGGTTGAAGACGATTATAAAGAAGATGAATACGATTCCGATGTTGATTTACTACAAACAGATGACGAGGATTTTTGTACTGATGATGAAGAAGACAATTCGGAAGACGAATACGACTCGGAGGAAGACGAAAATGGAAATCTGAAAGATTTTGTCGTTGACGACGACGATGACGACGAAGAATATTCAGATGAAGAAGAGGAGGAATATTCAGATGAGTAATAACGGGCTTAAAAAAATAATTTTAGAAAATATAAATGGAAGCAGACGTTGGAACACCAATCGAATACAATCCAGATGAATTTTCAAAACCAAATCATTTACAAAATGAAATCGATAACGAAAATGAACCGGAACGTGATGATAATTATTACATTCCGCCTCATCAACAATTATACCCACAACACCAACAAATGCACCAAGAAAAATACGATATATTCGCAAACCTTGATAAAACGGGGTATGTTATAATATTCGTAGCGTTTCTACTAGGATTCTTTATGGGTAAGACCATGCAACCAGTCATTCTTAGACCTGGATAGGTTTACCTTTAACCCACATGTATTGCGATTTTGTTTGTTGACCCTCGAATGTACCTATACTACCATACGTAGTACCAGTGAAATAAGACCTACTTACAATAAGTGGATCATCCATAATGTCAGTTGCTACATCTGATGCCGTAACAGGTTCTTCGGATTCTGATTTACTTTTTCGATCTCTATACAA
>TARA_B100001113_G_scaffold265939_1_pt1 | contig 12143 bp, 24 predicted proteins | sample TARA_B100001113 | Tara Oceans TARA_B100001113 (sample SAMEA2622402) | marine metagenome | biome: marine biome (ENVO:00000447); feature: deep chlorophyll maximum layer (ENVO:xxxxxxxx); material: "saline water (ENVO:00002010), including plankton (ENVO:xxxxxxxx)" | depth 50 m | reverse complement strand
GGAATTTACAGAAGATGGAAAACTATTTTAAAAACCTAATAAAATGAAAGACTTTAATTTAACAGATGATGATATAGAAACAATCATTGAAAGCTTGATTGATCACCAAAAATGGTATGATAAGGATGAAAACCAATATAAAGATATAGAAGAAGTATTAAATAAATTATATAAATAAAATGACTATAAAAGAATTTAAAGATGTTTTGAAAACTTACAATGATAATGATGTTGTTGTAGTAGAAGTACATGATACAATTTTAAGTGAAGATTTGTATGAATTTTACATTGATGACACTATCCACATTGATGATAGAAAAGAGATACGGATTTGTCCAATTAAAAACCAAATAAAATGATAACAAACGAACAAGTAATTAAATATGCGAATTGGGTATATGGCGAATGTGATACACCAATTAGTGAAATAGAATGGCTAAGCGAAATGATACTTAGCGATAGAACAAAAGAGGATATAAAAAAAGAATTTATTGATTATTTAAAAAAACAAAGTAATGAAATGACAGAACTTAAAGAAAAACTAATTCAATATCATGAAGTTGATCTTAACAATTGTGAAATGTCTCACGAAATGTGGATAGATGAACTTACAAAATGTATGCTCTACGATGGCTACAAAGAAAGTTTTTTAGAGCAATACGAAGAATATAAACAATTAAGATGTGAATAAAATGAAAGATATAAAACTATATAAAACAGACTTTGTTCTGTACGATAATGCAAACGATTCAGTCGTATGTTTTAGTGATGGATACCCCATAATATATGGAATCAAAGAAGAGGCCATCGAAGATTGTTATGGCAATGAAAGTGTAGTTTCTTGCACCGATTTACCTAAACACCAACAAGAATTTATAATAAATAAAATTAAATTAAATAAAACAAAATGAAAGCAAGTAAAATAAAAACATTTCTATCAAGGATAGAAGAGGAACTAAAATATAACAACAGAACTTTAGAAGATGTAGATGTTAACTTTAGATTCTGTGATGATTCTGATGTTCATCAGATCAAGTATGTAGAAGAAGATTTATTTGATTCTACAACCAACAATATTGTAGAGAGTATAATTTTTAGAATTAAATAAAATGAAAGACATAAAATATAAAACTTGCGATAGATGTTCCTATGATATCCTAGATGATGATGGGAATGTTATGGAACATTATTGTGTAGATGATAACTTAAATTAAATAAAATGAATAAAAAGATAAACCAACTTAAAAGTCTATTAGACAAAAACAATATTCCTCCACTAACCCAAGAGCAGAAACATCAACTGCTCTTTGGGACAGATGAAGAGTTAAAAAAAACTTTAATAAAATTATTAGAACTATGAAAAAAACAAGAGGAACTTATCAGAGGGAAGAAAAAGATTATACTCTTTCTGTGGACTATACTTATTATTGGGATAACGGAGATTATTACACTCCTCCAGAGACTGATCTGGAAGTAACCGATGCTTACATTGATTCAGATTTATTACCTTTAGAATTTTATTTTGACTTTATACATGAAAAGATTGAGGAAGATATACATGAATATGCTCAAGCCAACAGATGAAAGTCATAGAAAATTTTGGTAGAAGAAAAGGATACCACGAACTCCATATTGCCTTTATTATAAAAGCAAAATACAGAAGGAGAGCCGGAGTAAATATGGAGATTTTTGTAGAGGCCACTCTTGATGCAGATGGTGTTCGCAACATTTCGTTAAGAGAAAACGGAACAAATAATATGTTGTCTTTAGACCTATTGGATGAGAAAGACAAACTATATGAAATAATATTGAACAAAACATTATGAAAAACTTTCTGCGATTCCTAAAACTCAAGCTAGTAAAAAGAAAAAGAAAAAGAAGCAGAGAGTCTCTTTTATGGTCACAGATGATGAAGAATGAGAGAGAGATAAGAGAACTGATAAAGCAGATGGTAACTCGAAACAAATATGTTTCTGCAAAATCCAGGTATAGGATTACGCTTTCAAAACCTCGTCAAATTGTTTATCTTTATAAACAGAATGAGGAAATTAGAGACCAACTCAGAACAATTAGAGCCAATAGTAGCTCCTAACGATCCAGAATTTCTCTGGCATTCTAACATTGCTTTAAGAAAAAAGATAAAAGAGTTAGAGCAAATAATAAAAGATCTTAAAAATTAATTCTGTTTGTTCATGAAAGAGGGTAGCAGAAATGTTGCCCTTTTTTTTAACAAATTGTTACAAATGTAACATCAAATGTTAAAGTTTTGTTAAAATTGTAAAAATATTTGGTCATGTCATATATTATTTTATAGCTTGAATGGAAAGACAAAGTTCTTTGAAATTTTGAATTATTAATTTTAAAACCAACAAATATGAAAAATTATATTTTTAATGATGGCGGTCGTAGTAAATTCGGTTATAAAGGTCAAACAGGCGATTGCGTAACTAGAGCCATCGCTATCGCATCAGGCAAACCCTATAAAGAAGTTTATGATGCTATGGCAAACGGGAATGCCAATCAACGACTAAGCAAGCATGATAACAAATCATCAGGTAGGCGTACTGCAAGGAATGGTATATATACCAATAGAAAATGGTTTAAAGACTATATGAAGTCCATAGGTTTTAAATGGGAACCAACTATGGGAATAGGCACAGGTTGTAAAGTCCATCTTAGAGCAGATGAATTGCCAAAAGGTAAAATTATTTGTTCTGTTTCAAGACACTATGTAGCAGTAATTGATGGTGTAATAAATGATATTTACGACTGCTCAAGAGGTGGCACAAGGTGTGTTTATGGATATTGGCACATTTAACAAACAAGGGGAGGCAGAAATGTCTCCTTTTTTTTTGTATAAAAAAAACATAAATAAAGATTAGGATTTAAATAAATAAATTCATATCTTCGATCATATTAAATTAAATTAAATCAAATGCCAACACTAACCAACAACCCAAACTTTGACCAATTCTTAGACGATGACTATCAGTCAAGAGGATACGTTGAAGCAAGAAAAGTGGTCGATAACTTAAGGGCCACGACATTCAGAACACTTAACAACAAAGAGCTAGAAGATTTCCGTAAGGAAGTAGCTTCGGCTTTTGATATGACACTTAAATAAAAACATGAAAGAGCATATATTTAATAAGTTTATCGACAACATCCTCAAACATACCGGCTTAAGCCGAGAGGATTTTTTTTCAAAGTCTCAAAATGGAGAGATTGTACTAGCAAGACAGACTTTGTTTTACCTATGCAGCAAGAGAGGTTTGACAACTGCCATGATAAGACAATACATGGAGAACAATGAATGTCATTTAACTCGGCCACCTATAACTTATGGTGTGTCTATTGTAGAGGGATTACTAAAGGAAGATAGTGATCTTCAAAATGTAATAGATAAATTAAGCATCGTTGACTAAAGAGCAGTTAGATATGATATTTCAACAAGCTAAATCAGACGATTCTAGTAAGAAGATCAGCTCCTCTCCTTATGAGTCTTATATGTACAAAGGAATTAAAATATTGAAAGACGAAAAATCTATCCGGATTCAGACCTCTGGTATGTCTTACTATCAAGAGCTTAATGAAGAACAATATCGTTTCTTTGAAAATGGATGGGTAGAAGGAAGTTGTCGTTTATTATTAAAGAAATATCAGAATCAAAAAAAAAATTTAGAACTAAAAATCCGTGACGAGATAAACGGAAACAACTCTATGAAGGTCTTAGCAGGACACAGGATCCGTAGAGAAACCATTAATACTAAACATCAAGAAGTGTCCAATAAATTAAATACTTTAACCAACAAAAAATGAAAAATTATTATAAAGCACTCGCAGGATTTCAGCAAGAATGTCCTGTGTTATTAAAAGACACCGAAGGGTACGGCTATAAGTACGTAGACCTTACAAAGATTATTCATTCTATTAATCCACTAATGAAAAAGCATGGCCTGGGATTTACTCAGCTCTTAGGGACTAACCTTGAGAGTGGCAACACTTGTGTTACTACCACTATTTTCCATATAGACAGTGGGGAATATAGTTCTAGCACTGTAGACGTTCCACTCGTAGATTTGAAAGGACAAAACTCTTATCAATCTCTCGGTAGTGGTTGCTCGTATTTTAAAAGATACCAATTGAGTTCAGCTCTCGGGATTGTAAGCGACAAAGATTTAGATGCATACGGAGAACAGGTAATTCCTGTAGCTAAAAAAGAACTTGATTTAGGTGTGGCTAAAAAACCAACGCCTAAAAAAGAACCTACTCTTGTGACATTAGACATAGGGGATGATCATTGGGCGGATGTGTTAAACAAAATTATTTCTTTTAAAAAACAAGGCCATCCTTTGGATAAGATAACCGAGGGATTAAAAAAGAAATATAAGTACACAGAAAAAGTTAATAAAGAAATTAAAAAAGCATACGATGGATAAAACACAATCAATAACTCGTGTCATACCTATAGAAACTACTGATTTATCAAAATCACCTAAAGCGTTAGAAAAAATTGAAAATAATACTTTTGAGAACGAACGATCAATAGTTAATATGTGGGGTATATGTAATGGAGATCCAAAAAACTATGGTGTTAAATTAGCAAAATGTGTTAAAAATATAAAATTAACAGCCAATGAGAAAGCAGGATGTTTATCTGCGCAAATTGTTTCTTATTTTAAAGTTGATCAAAGCAACTATTTTTTAATGACTCCAAAACGTATGGAATATGTGAAGGCAAATACTAGCTTTGATTATTATATATATACAGTTTATGTTTTAGGCGTACGTTCTGAATATAAAGGGGTTATAATCTGCATTGATTCTAGACTAAAACAAAATGAGTCAATAAAATATTTAGAAGATACCAGTATTGGAAGGCTGGGGTATACATATAGGGAGAGCCAACATAAAGTTTATTTAAATATTGAAGAAATAATAGAAAAATATGAAAACTAGAGACATAATTAAAAAACTCCGTGAGGATAAGCATTATTATGGGGAGTTTGGCAGAAAGTATTTATCTAACTCTGACATAAAAAACTTACAGCCCTCTACGTTTAAACAATTTGGAAAGGTAGAACCCGACAACGAGAACTTTGTTAAGGGCAGATACTTTCATCAATTAATTTTAGAGCCCGAGAAAGTAAAAGACTTTCCTATTTGGACAGAGACAGAGACCAGAGGTAAGGCATATAAGGAATTTTTAGAAGAAAAAGGTTTAGATTTTGTGCTTAAAGAATCAGAGGCTATATTAATTCAAGACATGGCTAAAGAAATTGTCAGCAGAAACGATCAATTAACTGAGCTGATATTAAACAAGAAAGCATTAAGAGAAGAGCCAATAGTGGGGGAGATTTTTGGTCACCCTTTCAAAGCAAAAGCAGACCTTCTCAGCCAAGATATTATAGTTGACTTAAAGACTACCTCAGCTAAGACTATCGAAGAGTTTGTATGGCTAGGCAAGAATAAATATTTCTATGACACACAAGCTTTTATTTATCAGACTTTGTTTAATAAGTCAATGACTTTTGTAGCTATAGATAAAGCTAGAAAAGAGTATGGAAATACAGGAGAGTTCTACCATGAAATCTATGTCTGCCCTGTGAGTGAGGAAACGGTACTCCAGGGAAAACAAAAAGTAGAACGAGCCGTCCAAATCTATGAGAACTATCATGGCAAGGACAAGAAAGAAGACATAAGAAACGTAATATATAATTTAAATTTTTAAAAAATGAGTGAAAAGTATGTACACCCTAACGGGAAAGGAAGTTTATTTATTAACTCCTATAAAAAAGAAGGAGATAATCAGCCTTATTATAAAGGCACGGGCACTACTATAGATGGAAAGCAGATAGAGATTGCCGGATGGAAAGGCCAAACACAAAATGGAGATGAAAAGATTTCATTACAATTTAGTGAGCCTTATGTGAAGCCCGAAGAAAAATCAACACCCTCAGAAAATAAGGAGGATGATGGTTTAGGCTTCTAAAACACTAGCATCTCGAAGACAGGGGAGGTAAGAGCTTCCCCTTTTTTGGGTGTTGAATGTTGATAATTAGTTGCTATTTTATATATATATATTTATTATATATTATATTTTAGAATTTTTTTTAAGAAAAAAATCAACATTTTTAACACCTTGTAGGAAAAATAAGGGTTAATAATATAAAAACCAACATCAAAATGAGCATCAATCAAGAAAATATCGTCACTATCTTTAAAAATATTAAAGAAACCGACACCCCATTTTACAGAAATGTAGATTCAATTCTTAAAAGAATACAAGAAGGGGCTTCTAAAGATTTGATAATTAAAATCAGATCAATAGACAATAAGAATAAGCGTAATGATTTGAAAAAAGAATTACCCTCTATTTGTTTCAGCGGTAAATTTAATAAAAGAAGTGACGTTGCTCTTCAAGAACATAGTGGATTAATATGTTTAGATTTTGATGGATACACTACAAAAAAAGCATTACGTTCTGACAAAGATAAATTTAAGGATAACAAATATGTCTATAGTGTTTTTGTTTCTCCATCGGGAAAAGGGTTGAAAGTCTTAATAAAAATCCCCAGGGATCCCGATAATCATACAGGTTATTTTTTAGCATTGGAAAAACATTTCAAGTCTGAATTCTTTGATAAGACCACAAAGAATATCAGCCGTGTGTGTTATGAAAGTTTTGATGAAGATATATATGTTAATCCAAAATCAAAAGAGTGGACCGATGTAGAAGAGGTGGAGTATAAAGAAATAATAAGAAGTCAAGGTATAAAGACCATACCTATAACAGACGAAAGTAGGATTACAAATTATCTTGTCTCCTGGTGGACCAAGAATTTTCCTATGGTTGATGGCCAAAGGAATAATAATGCTTTTACATTAGCAATGGCCTTTAATGAGTATGGTATATCTGAAGCAACAGCAACTGTGGTTCTTAATCAATATGCTTCCTCTGATTTTACACCCAATGAAATAAATAAAACAATAAAAAATGCATACTCTCACAAGGACAAATACAACACCAAGTATTACGAAGACGAAGAGAGAATAGATCAAATACAACAACAATTAAGACGAGGAGAGTCAAAAAAAGTAATCCGCCAACAGTTATCTGAGTCGATGTTGGACACGGAAATTATAGACTCAGTGCTTGAAACGGCAGAGGAAAACAACTCAGTAAAGTTTTGGGTTAAAAGTAACAAAGGAGTAATTAAAGCTTTGCCGTTAATATTTAAAAAGTTTTTAGAATCAAATGGTTTCTATAAATATTGTCCAGATAATCAGAACACTTATGTTTTTGTAAAGGTCACTAATAATCTAATAGACAACACTACAGAAAAAGAAATAAAAGATTTTATATTAGGCCATCTTATTGAGCAAGATGATATGAGTGTATATAATTATTTTGCGGATCAAACTCGATTATTTAAAGAAGAGTTTTTAACTCTATTAGACACTATTGATATATATTTTAACGAAGATACTGTAGATACTAGCTATTTGTATTACCAAAACTGTGCAGTAAAGATTACCAAAGATTCTGTAGAAGCTATAGACTATTTAAGTCTTGATGCTTTTGTGTGGAAAAATCACATTATAGACAGGATATATAGCGACTGTGAACTGAAAAACCCTGACTTTCGTCAGTTTGTTTCTAATGTATCTGGTAAAGATCCTGCTCGCATAAAGTCTATGGAATCAACAATAGGATATTTGTTGCATGGACATAAGAATGTTTCCTACTGTCCTGCAGTTATATTGAATGATGAAATGATTTCAGACACTGCTAACGGAGGAACAGGGAAAGGAATTTTTTTTCAAGGTATAAGTGCTATTAAAAAAGTAGCTACTATTGATGGCAAGGCTTTTAATTTTGAGAAGTCATTTGCATTTCAGACAGTATCTCCGGATACGCAGATTGTTTTGTTTGATGATGTTAAAGAAAGGTTTCAATTTGTAAGACTCTTTAGTGTCATTACAGAGTCTATGACCATTGAGAAAAAAAATAAAGACGCCATTACGATACCTTTTGAGAAGAGTCCAAAGATTGCTATTACTACAAACGATGTTATAGAGGGCACGGGGAACTCATTTAAGCGTAGAAAGTATGAATTAGAACTTACTGACCATTACATTTTAAAGACTCCCGTTGAGGAACACGGACGTTTCTTTTTTAGCGGTTGGGATGAAGACGAGTATTGTCAGTTTGATAACTATATGATTTATTGCTTACAGTTATATTTAAATAAAGGCCTCATAGAAAGCGAGCAAAAAAATATAAAGCTCAAACAATTCTTTGTGCAGACCGACAAAATCTTTGCAGAGTGGTGTGGTCTTATAGACAATCAAGAAAATACTTTATTAAAAATAAATGAGAAAATTTATACCGATCATTTGTTTGGAGATTTTGTTATGCTCAACCCCGATTTCGGTGCCACTGGCAAACGTAAACTTTCTAGGACCAGGTTTAATAAATGGCTTTTAGCTTATGGTGTATATACTCAAAACATTGAACCGGAAACTAATAGGGATAAACAAGGCAAGTGGATTAGGATTAAACCGAGGGAAGAGGGAGAGGTCCAACAAGAACTTGTGTTTTAAATGGAGTTTAGAGATTACCAAGAGGATATAATAAAAAAGGGTAGTAATGTTATAGCTGAGCATGGTTTTGTTTACTTAGCTATGGAGGTTAGAACGGGAAAGACGCTTACAAGTTTGGGTATAGCGAAAAAAATGGGAGCTCAGCAGGTTCTGTTTATTACCAAAAAGAAAGCCATCAGCTCTATTGAAAATGACTATCAACTTCTTCAACCTAACTTTACTTTAGAGATTATTAACTACGAGAGTTTACACAAGATAGAAGGAAGTTTTGATTTGGTTGTCTTAGATGAAGCGCACTCTATGGGAGCTTTTCCTAAACCAAGCAAGAGAGCTAAGCAGGTTAAGATAATTATCCAAAAGAATAACCCTTTAGTAATTCTATTGTCAGGAACTCCTACTCCTGAGTCTTACAGTCAAATGTACCATCAGGTGTATGCTATACCTAGCAACCCCTTTAAAAGATTTATAAACTTTTACCGGTTTTGTGATCAGTATGTTAATGTTACTCAAAAACCTATCAACGGAATATATATTAAAGATTATTCTAAGGGCCTACCTACTATAATGGATGCCATGAAACCTTATTTTATTTCTTATAGTCAACAAGAAGCAGGTTTTAAAACCGTAACAAGCGAGACCATCATGTATGTAGAGATGAATCCTTTGACCTACAACATAGCAAACAAGTTAAAAAAAGATTTAGTTGTAGAAGGGAATAATGAAGTTATCCTTGCCGACTCTGCAGTTGTGTTGATGCAAAAACTTCATCAAATATATTCTGGGACTGTCATTTTTAAAAGCCAATCTTCAAAAGTTCTTGATTACTCCAAAGCTATATTTATAAAAAAGAAATTCAAGAACCAAAAAATTGGAATATTTTATAAATTTAAAGAGGAGCTCAACGCACTAAAAGAAGTATTCCAACAAAATATAACTACTAAACTAGATGAATTTGTTAACACTAATAAATCAATTGCGCTTCAGATTGTAAGCGGAAGAGAAGGCATAAGTCTTCGACAAGCTGCTTGTTTGGTATATTATAACATTGATTTTAGTGCTACTAGTTATTGGCAGTCGCGTGATCGGATGACAACTAAGGACCGCACAAAAAATGAAGTCTATTGGATTTTTTCTAAAAGAGGTATAGAAGATCAGATATACAAAGCTGTTGTTAACAAGAAAGATTATACTCTTAATCATTTCAAAAAAGATTTATTAAATTTATAAATGACCGAGCAACAAGTACAAGCCAAAAAGATTAAGGAGTTAGAATCAAAAGGCTATTATGTACTAAAGCTTATCAAGACAAATAAAAATGGTATACCAGATTTAGTTGCTCTACACCCAGACAAAGAAGTATTGTTTGTAGAGGTGAAAACTAAAAAAGGTAAGGTTTCAAAGCTCCAAGCGTATAGGTTAAAAGAATTAGAAGAGCATGGATTTCAGACAGAAGTACACAGAGGTTAGTTCAAGTTATAATGAAGGTGTGTTATACACTTTTGATAGCGACTTTGTGTTAGAGCTGATGCGTCATGACCTTATGACTTCTGTTCCTATTGTTATGCAAATAGAAAAGTATGTAGACCATAATTATAACTACCCTTTAGATGATGTTGTAGAATTAGCAGGTGTAATAAAACACGAAACTCCTTTTTACTTTGTAGTAACATTATCTCACTATGACGAGATGATTTTTCAAAGCTTATACCCTATAGATTCTGACGAATATTTAGATTATTACAACAAAAATCAGCTCCTAGTCAAAACTTAGTTAAAAAATATTTATTATTTGTTCTTTTATTTATAAAAAAATATTTATAATTTAGAGTTCATGAAACTTAGAGTGCCTCAAGTCGAGCAAAAAAGAATACAACATATTAATTTTGTAATGGCTGATCTTCACTCTTCACTAAACAATATTTACGAGTTGCTTATGGATAAAGAATATACACCTCTGCGGACGGAAGTAAATTTATTATCTAAAAAACTTAAAAGCGTAAGCGATTCTGTTACTGATGAAATTTAATACAGACATAGAGTTTATAGCTGCTATAATGATAACTGTTTTAGTTTGTTATATTCTGTATTTATTTATCTTCTAACTTTTCTTCTTCTTCTTCGCTGTGTCAACAATGACCTTTTAGGTTTCTTGGGATGTATTCTTTTAGGTAAGACTCCTGAAGTCGTTTCTTTTTCCCACTGCTCTGCTATTTCAGGTAGGTTCTTATACATGTAGGCTCTTTGTGCTTGACTTTTAAATGGCATAATTATTTTCTTCTTTTTCTTTCTTCAGCTTTTCTTTTTTTATCTCTTGCATAAAAACTATTAGGTCCATATTCTTGCTCCCACCTTCTTCGATTAGTTCGTTTTAACCTGGCTTGATCCTTAGCGTTTAAATATTTAGGTGCTTTAGAAACTTTTCTTTTGATGGTCCTTATGTTGTATCTTGCAATACTCCCAGCTTCAGCTGGCAACCCACCGATGGTATATAAAAATAACAAAATAAAATTATTTCGCACATCCTTCTTTTGATCATCCGACAAGCTATAGGTTTTACTTACTCCTCCAAAAGGATTTTCTTTTTTGTACTCCCCCGAAGAAATTAACTGTGCAACATCTTGTAGTTCCTTATATTTTTCCATAGAGATACTAACTAACCCTAAATCCTCCATCATCCTTTTATCACTTTCAAAAAACTGAAAGGGATCTTCATCATCCGACATCATCTCAATAACACTGTTTATTTTTCTAATAAACTCATCGTCAAGAGGAGGGACAGGATTGCCCACATCTAAAATTACATTTTGTAATCTTCCTTTTAGCCTGTTTTCTAAATCTTTTGCAGCTTGCTCTTCATCATCTTCCCCCATAAGATAGTTTGAAGCCGCAGCGGTAGCTTGGGTAAGCATTAAACCTAAATAATTAAATACGCCGGTCTCAACCACAAGACCACCTAGCGATCTTAAAGCTTTAGTCTTGTCTTCTTTTGTAGCAGTTTTACTAATTAAAGTTCTGCCGTCAGAATACATTCTTGCTTTTTGATTTAACAAAAAGTTAGAAAAGGGTAATAAAACTTGTCTTGTTATGGTAAGCCAAGGATTATTAGAACTAAATAATTTTCCTTGTAAGTCACGATCCGATATGTTTTGTTGTCGGTCAACTTGTTGTTGAGCATAGTCTCCAGCTTTTTTATTTACTTTATGATTTTCCCAATCAAATCCTGGAGCAGTAATATCTATGCCTTGTTTCTTCATGTCTTTTGCATAATAAGCCATCCATGATGCATTAGCAGCTATTTTATCTGGCGTTACTAATAGCTTGTCAATCCACCAATTTTGTACATTTTGAAATCCGCGTCTAAGTTTTTCGGGCTTACTGTTAGCGGCTTCATCTACTTTTCTACTTAAACTTTCCAGGTTAGCTGACGCTGAGATTCCTCTATTAGCTATATCGTAACCACTATTTTTCAACCAAGTTATAACTGTAGGATTAGTAAACAATCTAATCCCATCAATGGTATTTACTCCTCCCGCATT
>TARA_B100001113_G_scaffold212901_1_pt1 | contig 12216 bp, 14 predicted proteins | sample TARA_B100001113 | Tara Oceans TARA_B100001113 (sample SAMEA2622402) | marine metagenome | biome: marine biome (ENVO:00000447); feature: deep chlorophyll maximum layer (ENVO:xxxxxxxx); material: "saline water (ENVO:00002010), including plankton (ENVO:xxxxxxxx)" | depth 50 m | reverse complement strand
TCCTTATTGGTTCGCAGGTTCGAATCCTGCCCCCCGCACCACGTTTTTGTTGCGATTAACCTCAGAGAATTGAAATATTCAGGATTGAAGGACTCATCATGAACACCTGGATTTACTTAGGAATTGCAATACTTTCTGAGGTCATCGCAACGGCTTCTCTAAAATCGACGGAAGGGTTCACCAAACTATGGCCTTCAATGATGGTTCTCGTTGGGTACTCGGCGGCCTTCTACTTCCTCTCATTGACGCTTGAGGACATTCCTATCGGCGTAGCCTATGCCGTATGGTCTGGTGTTGGTGTTGCAACAATTACGATTGTTTCAGTTGTATTTATGGACCAGAAAATCGATCTCGCTGGTGTGTTGGGCATTGGGCTCATCGTCATCGGAGTCATTGTCCTTCGCTTGTACAGTGGAAGTTCAGTAGAAGCGTGATGACAACATCGGGACCTTACTCTTGATACCGTTATGATTGAGAACTTGTTCATGGTACGGAAAATATGGCCTCTGAACTTGCCAACTACTGGTCTCTTGAATCTTCGCGTTTGTTTCTCAATCATGGCTCGTTCGGAGCCTGCCCAGATTTTGTGATTGCTGAACAGAGAAAATGGCAGGACTTAATGGAACAGGAACCTGTTCGATTCTTTGAGGAATTGATGCCAGAACTTCTTCTGAAATCGAGGCAAGCATTAGGGGCATTTCTCTCCTGTTCAGCTGATGATTTGGCCTTGGTATCGAATGCTACCTCAGGCGTGAACACGATTCTACGGTCATTGCAGTTCGAGCAAGGAGATGAAATTCTTGTCCCCAATCACGCCTACCAAGCGTGCCGGAACACCATTGATTTCGTTGCAGAAAGATGGAGCGCAAATGTCGTTGAGGTTGCTATCTCTTTCCCAATCGATGGCCCCGAAACGGTTGTTGAATTGATGAAATCAGCGTGTACCCCTCGGACCAAATTGGTCATGATCGATACGGTCACAAGCCCAACTGGGCTTCGTATGCCGTTTGAGGAATTAACTGAATTCTTTGAAGGAAGAGGCGTTGAAGTCCTTCTTGATGCTGCACATGGAATTGGAATGATTCCACTCAACCTAGGAGATCTCGGTGCATCGTATGTCACAAGCAATTGCCACAAATGGCTTTGTGCACCGAAAGGAAGTGCTTTCCTGTACGTCCGAAAGGACAAACAAAGCAAGATTCAGCCTCTTACCATCAGCCATGGACATACGTTCCCACTCGGAGGTACGACTCGATTTCGACATGAGTTTGATTGGACAGGAACACAAGACATCTCAGGTTGGTGCGCTCTTCCTGCTGTCATTGAAGGAATGGCTAAACTGGTGGAGGGGGGCTGGGAAACAATCATGGAACACAATCACGACCTTGCAATTCAAGGTCGAAACATCCTGTGTGAACGACTTGGTATCCAACCGCCTTGTCCTGATGAAATGATTGCATGCATCTCAACAATTCAGTTGCCTGGGGAATTGGTCACTCCCGAATTGATGCATGAACCCGATCCTTTGCATCAAATTCTATCCGAGACATACAACATCCAAGTTCCGGTTTGGTCATGGCCATCGCCTGCAGGGCGTTATCTACGGATTTCCGCACAATTGTACAATTCGATTGAACAGTACGAACAACTTGCTGACGCCCTTGTGAATGAGTTGAAGTAGGTGTCGTGGATGCACGATGCATGACCAAGTCATTTAGCGACAGAGTAGCCGAAGGAAAAGCCAACCATGGGACCATCACGCCCGCAGAGTTGAAGGAAAAAATGGATGCAGACGAAGAGGTCACAGTTGTCGATGTTCGGGATGCGAACGCACTGGGCGGAGGTGTCATTCCTGGTGCAAAGAATGTCTCACTCGGAACACTGTTCTACAAGGCAGACCCACAAAGCGCCTTCCATGACAAAGAGACCTTCCAATCCACAGACCAACCCATTGTTTTCACATGTGCTGGCGGGGGACAAGCGTCCATTGCAGCAAGTGTTCTTGCCGAATACGGTTTCACCAACGTAACGATCCTTGAGGGTGGCACCAAGGGCTGGGCCGCAGAAGGTCTGCCGACAGAAGAACCGGAGTGAAATCGGCTTTCACACGCATTCTATTGTCTAAATCATTAAGTGCTCGGGGTTACGTTTTCGACATGACGTGAGTGTCATGGAAGTAAATGAAGTATTAGAACCGAAAAATTTGTTGATTGCTGTTGGATTAATGGTGATTGTATTGTCTTGCCTAGGTATGGCAAACAGTGAACAATGGGCCGAATGGGCTTGGGATGACGAACCCGTTGGCGAACACGATGCCGCTTACGAACAAATGTGGGCCTTGCACATGTTGCCACTGGGAATTATGGCTATTGGAACTGGGCTGTTTGTGAAGGGTAAACCTCTTGCTCAAATGTCAATGCTTGCATCTGCATCCATTCTTCTTGTCATCGGCGGTGGAATGGGAGGATACATGACAGGCGAACACGGTTATGATGGTACACCTCCTGTAACTTGGTTGATCATTCCAATTCTGTCGTTATTGCTAACACTAGTATTGGGGATTGTTGGGTTCTTGAAGTTCAAAGAATTCAGTTCTGAAAGCGAGATTTGATTCGTATGATGGATACGATTCTCGATCCTAAAATCTGGTTGATTCTTGTTGCCCTAGTTCACGCCATTGTCGGAATCATCATTCCTACGGATTGGTCCAAAGACAACAACAAGATGATGGCAGGATTCACCTTGTTAACTTCGGTTACTATGCTCTATGCAGGTTTCTGTCTCGATGGAGAAGAACAGGCTCGGCTTGCTTTGGTCATTGGCGGTCCTGTTTGGGTTTGGTTCGTTGTCTGTTGCTCGATGGAACTTGAATTTGATATAGGCAAGGAGCCGATGAAGATGACTTGGAAGGAAAATGCACCTCCACTCGTGCTTTGGGGATTGGTTGCATTAAGCGGTCTTCTCGCATCAGGTTGGGTTTAAACATGGACCAGTTAAAGAAAATCCTAAACCCAAAAATTTGGCTACTTATAGTCGCCATTGGGCATACTTTAGCAACCATACTACCAGCGTTGAGCGAAAATGGACTCGACATGGGTAAAACAGAAGTTGAATACGCTGTTTGGCGAATTGTATCAATGATCATTCCGATGGTATTTATCGCACTTACTTTCACGAAGGAGATACAGGCAAAACTGGCAACTGTCATCGCAGGACCAGTCTGGGTTATGTTTGTTGTTTGGATTGCATTGGAAGGATTTGAAACACTGCTCATTCCACCGTTGGTTCTTTGGGGACTTCTCGCACTAAGTGGCGTGTTGCATGGTAACTGGCAGACAGGTGAAACTGTGGAAGAAATGCAATGATTTTTCTTTCTGAATGAAATACATTCATTGATGAAGTATAACTCAGCCCTGTAAATATGGACACTCGTTTTGCGAAGTTTTCCAAGGGCATGGTTGCCCATCGGAAACGTGTCCATATCGCAGTCTTCATTCTCACCCTGTTCATGATTCCTGGTGCTCTAACGGCGTTGCAGCCTATCGATATGGAATCCTATGAAATGGAATCTCCAGAGCTTACTGCTCAGAGCATCATTGACAATGAATTTCCAACGAGTGAAATCATCCTTGGATTTGTTGTATCTGTTCGAGATCCTTCAAAAGTCGAAGACATCACCACATGGGAACCTGCACCAACAGTTGACGGAGGAACACCTGATTACACAAACATTCCACCTGCAGGTCAAATTGTCGAAGCCGGTGAACCGTGGGTAGGAATTTCGGAGCCAAGTGGGGGAATCCTCAATCTTACCATACTCAAGGAAATCGATTCCAAGGCAAAACTGGTCGAAGAACACCCTCTTGGGCAATCCCTTAAACCACTGGTTAACGAAGTCACAGGACATCAGACAACCGGTGTTATGTCGCTTGCAGACATCTTCAGGGGCTTCATGAACAACACATCCATACTTACACAACCAGGTCTATCACCTCTCGGAGTTCCGACCCCTCCTCCCACAAATTGGTCGGATTGCTTCCCTCTCGTCTGTTTGAGTTTTGATGATGTCAACGTCACTCAAGACCACATCGATATGGCTGCAGCACGAATGGCTGAGGGCAGTAACAACGACTTCCTGCGTTGGATTTCTCTCGACAGAGGTTTTGTTTCCGACCCTACTTCAATACAAAGCGGTCCAATTGGAGGGTCGCTGGATTCCGAAGGAAAGTGGCAAAATGAGATGACTGGATTTGGGCGATGGAGTGGTTCAGCATCTTGGTTACTCGTACAGCTTGATCGAGCCTCGCTCGAAGAAAGTGGCTGGGAAATCGTCTGGAAGGATGCAAAACAGGAGAAGTCAATTCGAAACTCTGACGACGGATTGGTCATCGGGGGCTATCGTCTTGCGAATAGTGAACTGGTTCTCCACCCCCCTCAGTATTCTGAAGAATACTGCCTCGAACTCAAGGAGGAGGAAGGCGCTGGTTGTTCTGTCGAATGGACGTACATGGACTTGGAAGGCCATCTGCGATCGCATGACAGAACTTCACTAACCCTCCTAGTTGGGCAAGGCGTCAATGTCGAAGTGAATCGTGAATTGCAGTCCTCAACAGGACTGATTGCATTGATGGGACTCATCATTCTTGGATTGCTCTATATCAGCCTGCGACGCTTGAGTGATGTTGCCATTGTAGTCGTTGCTCTAGGAGGAGCGCTCTTGTGGATGCAGGGGTTCATTGGCCACATCTCAAATCTAACTGGGTTCTTTGGCTGGGACATCATCGCACGTTCTCAATTTTCCAACCTTCTTCCAATCCTTGTTCTAGCACTCGGAATCGACGATTCACTGCATGCCTTACATCGATACAAAGAGGAGCGTAAACTTGGAAAGAGTGCTGCTGAATCAGGGACAATCACGTTGACTCGGGTTGGCCGGGCTATTCTTCTCACCTCCATTACAACAATGGCTGCTTTTTCGGCCAATCTCTTCTCGGATATTGCCGCATTGCGAAGTTTTGGTATTGAAGCGGCGATGGGGATTCTTGCTGCTTTCCTCCTGACTGGTTTGTGGGTTCCCTTGTTACGAATGAGTTTTGATGAATGGATCGAAAAGCGTAAAGGGGCCATTGAGGAACGTGACATTACACATCTTGTACCCGATCGATGGCTTCGTGGATTAACCATCAAGAGCGGCCGATTCAAGAATTCGGTTGTTATCGCAGTTCTTGCTTTGCTTGTAACCGTTCCAGCGAGTATTGCCATGTCCAATCTTGAAGGTGATTTTGCTGTTGAAGACTTCCTTGATGAATCTTCAGACTTTGCTCAAGGCGTGAACATCGTCAACGAACGATTCTCGGATGAGGGTGAGCCAGCAATGTTGCTGGTCGAGGGTGATGTTCTTGATCCAAGAGTGTATGCTGCTATTGAGGAGTTAAGGCAACGGATGAACACGCCGCAAGAGGGTATTCCGGAAAAAATCACTAAGACTCCAGATGGAAACATCGACTTGCTTGCACTCGATGAATTGGTCTTTGCAGCCCAGGGTTCAATGGTACTTGACGACGAACCGTTTCGAGCACGTGGCTGGAATCCAGATGTTGAAGGAAATGGCGTTGATTGCAATACAACTCAATTTGGGTTTATTGATACAGAAGACCGTGATTGTCTTGCCTTCATGTATGGATTCCTAACACTGGAAGGCGTACCAGGCATTGGGCCAATTCCTTCAATTCCGCCGAGCATCGTCAGTCTCTACATCATGCCAAAGGTGGAACTCGCCCCTGCAACACCTTGGCTTGACATCAACGGTGAACCCGCTCAATACAACCACATGTTGATTCGATTCGGTATCACTGGTCCAGAGGATTTCCCAAGCCTTGCCCCTGCCATGGAGAAGCTTTGGAGCGATCTTGAGGTCTTTACCAATCTCTCAACTGGAACGCATGAATCCTCCGGAACTGCGCCTACAGAAGAGAAACCCCTGACTTGGGTCATGACGACAGGGCGCCCTGTAACTCGATATGTTGCATCCACCGAAATGCAGGATGAAATGCAATCCTCCCTCGTTTTGGGTTCGTTATTTGTGTTTATTTCGCTAGCCATCGGGTTCCGTTCAATCAAACAAGCTCTCGTTACCCTCGGCCCAATTCTTCTCGTTGTTGTGTGGTTGTACGGATTAATGGAAGTCTCAGGTGCGAGTCTCAACATTGTCACTGTTACAATCGCAACCATTTCTCTTGGTGTTGGTATCGATTATTGCATCCACGTTACCGAACGGTATCGAGAAAGTCGGGAGAAGGGCGAATCTCACAAGCAAGCCTTGCATGCTGTAGGTGGCGCATGCGGACTTGCTCTGATTGGAAGTGCAGCATCCGATATCGCTGGCTTTTCAGTTATCGCCCTTTCTCCAATGGGCCTATTCAGCAATTTTGGAATCTTTTCCGCTGCGATGATTTTCCTTTCCCTGATCGCCAGTCTTGTCCTCACTACGGCAGCACTTGGGCTACTTCATCAATTTACAAAGAGTGATTCAGAAGAAGAATAGCATCGGTGTCTTCTTGAAGGATGTTGATGACGGAAGGTTGCGGTCGAATGGGTTGTCCTGTCGGCGGTAGGTGATTCGATGGTTGAAGATTCAAAATCTGAAGACGACGAAGATTGGATGAAATACGCCAATTCTGGATTTGGTTCGACCGATTACTCCCTCTGGGATGATGTCGAGGAAACGGAGGATGAGCCTGAACAACTCGACGAGCCTGAACAACTCGAATCCCACACAGAAGAAATTCCACGAGCCCCTTCTCCTGCTGGGTTGAAACATCTTGTTCGAATGGGAACATGCGACTCCTGCCTTGGTCGACTCGGTGGGAAACGTTCTTTTCAGCAGACAAACGAAGCATCAGGCATTCAGATTCGAGAATCCATTATTGAAGGTAACCAACGTCTCCTTAAGATTCGTGAAGAGATTCCTCTTTGCCCATTTTGTGAAAATCTTTTCGAAGAAGCCGATCTTCTAGCAGACGTCATTGCCGATGCCTTGCAAGGTTACGAGATTGAGAAATTACAAATCGGCGCTCGGTTTCCAAAAGATCAGATCGAAGGTGAAGAAGGGCTTCGTAAGCGATTTGCTGCTGGTGGCTCGGATGCGTTGAAACCATCCCTTGTTGGATTGATTTCAGGAAAGGTTAAGCAACGGTTGAGTGGTGTTTCAATCGTTAACGATAAGCCTGATATTCTTGCGCTCATCGATGTCCTTACCTTGACCGTTACGCTCGATGTTCGAAGCGCTTACATCTACGGCCGTTACAAAAAATATGAACGGGGAATTCCACAGACTCGTTGGCCATGCCGAGCCTGCAAAGGCCGAGGTTGTGAGAAGTGCAACCACACTGGGCAGCAATACCCATCAAGCGTTCAAGATCTCATTGGCAACCCATTGATTGAATTCTTTGAAGGTCGCGAACATGCTTTTCATGGCATGGGTCGGGAAGACATCGATGTTCGATGTCTTGGCCGGGGTCGTCCTTTTGTTCTTGAAATTAAGGAGCCAAAACGATGGAAGGTTGATTATGATGGTGCAATGAGGGAAATCAATGAACGAGCCAACGGTTCAATCGAAATTACTGATGTGCGACGTTCAAATCGAAGTGAAGTCGTTCGGGTCAAGGATACACCTGCCGAGAAATCATACACGATCCGATTCATCATTGAACCGCTAACACAACCGGAACTTGATGTTCTCACCGCACCTCTTGATTTGACCAAGGAAGACGTTCAACAGCGTAGTCGTGGTCGGCGAAAGCATCGTCGTAGAGGCGACAGAAAGGATAATCCAAAGAAGCCCTTAGAGCGCGTTGAGGTGTCAATTCTTGACGAATCCGAACTCAAGAAATTGAAGAAAGCAGAACTCGTCGAGCTGTGTACAGAACGAGGCTGCTCAGAAAAAGGCGTGAAAGCAGATTTGATTGCAAATCTTCTTGCTACCAACCCGGAACCGGTCGAAACCCTGCCTCTTCCTGATGAAGCGACCATTCTTGGCATTATTGAGAAATTGGAAGGGGTCAATCTTGCTCAAAGAACTCCGGAACGAGTCGCCCATCGTCGAGCTGATCTCGTTCGAAGGCGAAAGGTCATCGAAACACGGGATGCTTCGGTTGAAAGCGATGATACTGGACCAAGGGCTGTGGAATTCACTCTCCGCTGTGAATCTGGGACCTATGTCAAGGAAACCGTTCATGGTGATGATGGTCGCACACAACCCTCGATTGCATCGCTCATCAAAGCAAAATGTACAGTCGAATGGCTCGATGTCGGAGATATTCACGCAGATTGACTGGACTTGATTCATCGCGGTGCTTATATGCAGTGGGTAGGTCGCAGAGATGCCTCGAATCAGCGTAATGCAGGATTCGAACCGTGGAGGTCATTGAAATGAAGCGATCCAAGGGACTACGAGTAGGGACACGAAGCATCCTACGTCGACGACGAAAAGACCGTTCTCGAACGTACATCAGCCGAATTATGCACAACTACGACGAGGGTGACCGCGTCGCAATTGTCTTGGACGGCGGCCAACAAATGGGTATGCCTCATCGCCGATTCAATGGCCGAACAGGATTCATTCAGAAGCGCCAAGGTGTTGCTTGGGTCGTTTCCGTGAAGGACGGTAACATGCAAAAAACTGTCATTGCTCGTCCAGAACACCTCCGCCCTCTTGAGTGATTATCATGCCAGAAGAAGAAAAAATCGTCGATTTTGCTACCGTTCGCAACCTTTTGATGGGTGCACAAGAACGTCGAAAAGATTTGACCTATGAACAGCGAGCCGCTCTCTTCCATGCTGAGTGGGCTGCGAGCAAACAACGAAATGGATACGAAACAGATCCCGAGGTTTTCGCTGCATTGAAGGATGCTATCGCTGAACTTTCTGCATTTGAGAAATATCCTGAACTTGCCGCAAAACTTGCGGAACTCATGCCATTGAGTGCAATTGAAATCAAAGCCGTCATGGCAAGCCGCCGTGCTTCGATCGATGATGGAGACATCAACGCTGTTATCGAACTCGTTCGACAGCATGTTGACGTCGAATGAACCGCATAACCGGAAGTGATTGCCATGAGCCGCCCAGGCCGTGATTATACCCCTCGTAAATTCAACAAAGCGAGACCGAGTGTTGACACCTCGATGCCGCCACCTGCCACGGGTAGAGAGGAAATTCCCAAGCCACAAAAAAAGCCTGAGCAACAACCTCAGCAACGACAAGAGCGCCCTCAACAGCGTCGTAACAACCGTGGCAATCAACGACAACAGCGTCCACAACAACGCCGTCGAGATGGACAGCCGCTTTACGAAGCAACGTGGGTGAGAGTGGTTGAACACGATATGAGCGAAGGTGTGATCACTGGATTCACCGAAGATACTGTGATTCCTTGTCGAATTGCCGTTGAATCTAGTGAACAACTTATGCCAAGCACTCGAATCTACGTCCGACCTGATGGCAAAGAATCTCCACATGGTTCGATACTTGGTGGTGCTAGAATGGACAAAATGTCCAATTCTGCCAAAATCGATTTCCCATTGATTATTCAACTCTTTGTGGAAGAACATGGAAAACATTTCGTTGATGCATTCTTTAACAAAGCAGGGAACCTCTCACGAAAACAACATGCCTTTGAGTTGTTGGCTGGAATTGGTAACAAAAAGGCCCTGCAAATGGTGGAATTGAGAGGATCTGCTGGCTTTGCTTCGATGGCTGAATTGAACGAAAAGTGTGGTATTGATTCAGCAGAACTTCTCTCTCGTCGGTTCTTTTCTGAAGTCGAAGACCGTACCTTACAGCCTCGACTCATCGATCATCTGTTCCCGGTGAATGCATGAAAGCTGCACGTGAATTGGTCGATCGTCTCCGGGCCTATCAACCTCCAAATACCGATTTAGGTCAACATTTCCTTATCGATGATGCAATGCTTGAACGCATGGTGAACATTGCTGAAGTGACTCAAGAGGATCATGTCCTCGAAATTGGGCCAGGGCCCGGAACCCTCACGCAACATTTGCTGGCCACTGGGGCAACAGTAACTGCAATCGAAATTGATGATGCACCTGTTCTGCATCTCGATGAAGCATTTCGAGAAGAGCAGAACTCCAAACAACTTATCCTCCATCATGGTGATGCATTAGCCCTTGATTGGCCAACGAACATCACCAAAGTCGTAGCAAATATTCCGTACCAGATTTCATCGCCACTTATTGAGAACCTCACTCGCCACCTAAAGAATCAAACGACAACAATTGCAAGAGTCGTTATCATGGTTCAACTTGAATTCGGTCAACGAATCTCCATGAAACATCCTTCAGATGTTGGTTCACTTGGATTGACCGTTGCACTCGATTGGGACGTTGAAGAACATCATCTTGTTCCACCTCATCATTTCAGTCCGCAACCCTCTGTCCAATCTCAGGTGATTGAATTGCGACCTCACGACCGTGATTTTCTGGTTGACAAGCGATTGTTGCGACAGATGATCCACCATGCTTTTGATCAGCGCAGAAAGAAGATTCGGTCGACGTTGAAGAGAGCCCCCCGCCGCATCTCTCGTATCAAAGGATGGCATGCTCAGCGATGGAAGGATGCCATCCAATCACTACAGGATCTAGAGATAATGGATGCTCGACCTGAAGAATTGACGATGGACGATTGGGTTGCTCTAGCAAAGAAGGTTGAAATAGGCTCGAATTGAATATTTACACTAAACAGAAGCGGGGGAGGGTTTTCTTAGGGAGGTCCCCTCGCGTAACATTGTCGGAGGGGATGATATGGCAAAGAAAGACACCTACCTTGCACTACTTCGTCGAGGAATCGACGATTCAACCGCTCAACTGCTCGCTGATGCTGGCTTGAAGATTGGTGATTTAAAGAAAATCGACGCTGACAAGTTGGTCGAGAATTACGGTCTCAAACAAGACATCGCTGAAGGTGTCATCAGCATCATCGCCGCTGGGCCTCAAAGCCACGGAAAAGAACGGTTCCTCGCAAAGGTCCTCGCTCCTGATCGAAAACAAGAAAGCCGAATCGAAGAGATGCGATTCAAGCGTAAGCAAAAGGACGTTCTGAGTGAACTCGCAGAACAGAAGGAACGTGTCAAACTCGCAAAGGTCACTGCATTCAAAGACAAGAAACTCATCATGAACCGTCTCGGTAAGACCGTTGAACTCATTGTAAAATTGGAAAACAGTCTTGATGACGAGGGCAAAGATGACCAGAAGGTCAAGATTCGCGACCAACTCGAAACCCGTGGACTTGAAGCTGCACGTGACCATGAAATGCTTGAGTTGGAAGGCACTCCCCAAGACATCGTTGATTTCCGACGTAAGCACGTCCCTGCCCTCATCTTCCATGCATGCCCAGAATGTGGCGATGAATTGGATCCTCGACAATCTCGAGACATGGATCGAAGCGAAGAATTTGCTCTAATTTGTTGGGAATGTGAAACAAGTTTCACCCCTTCTCTCAGTGACATGGTCAACACACGACTCGAAAATGGCACGCGTATCACAATCGAGATGGATAAGGCTCCTCGAAATCCTGTGCCGCCGAAGCCTGCAAACATGGGATTCGCAGACGTCAACGAGCAGTTGCGCAAGGACTTGGAAGCAACCGGAGCTACTGCTGACCTCATTAGTGCTGAAATCGAGTCGACTGGCCTTACTGGCGGATTGATGGACATTAACGACTGGATTGATCAAACCCTTGCAGTCAAGGGCTACATCCAAGCGCAAGAAGATCGTGAAGACTTCATTCTCCGTACCGGTGCAGGTGCAACCAAATTCAACAAGTGGATGAAGAAAGCAGGATTGTTCTTCAACAAGCAAACGGGTCGATGGACTCGAAACAAGCCAGGCCGTTGAGGTGGAAGCATCACTCAACCAGCCGTGGTTCGATTCTTCCGTGGCGTCCAATTGCTTGGGCAAGCAATTATTGAACCGGGCGTACCTCTCGCTGAACTTGCTGAAAAGGCAGGCGTTAATATTCCCACAAACTGCACATCGGGCACGTGTGGGACCTGCATGATTACACTCCTAAGCGGCGATGTTCCTCTTCCAGAGGAGCTCCCTCCGGGTCTTGACGAGGATATGGTTGAGGATCAAGCACGTCTCGGGTGCATCGGTTACCCTTCTGGTGACGTTGATATTGATGTTCGACCCCCACTATGAGGTG
>TARA_B100001113_G_scaffold349673_1_pt1 | contig 12245 bp, 9 predicted proteins | sample TARA_B100001113 | Tara Oceans TARA_B100001113 (sample SAMEA2622402) | marine metagenome | biome: marine biome (ENVO:00000447); feature: deep chlorophyll maximum layer (ENVO:xxxxxxxx); material: "saline water (ENVO:00002010), including plankton (ENVO:xxxxxxxx)" | depth 50 m | reverse complement strand
GAGTCCACGGGAACGGCAGTCACTGTGCCCCTCTTCTTTCCTCTTGGTTTTCCCCGATCTTCTTTTCCTTACACCTAAAATTTCTAAACTACGTATGGATAGACGTAACTAAGGTGAAGGTCATGCCAATCGATACTCTAGACATCTTGGGTTCCGATCAAATCGGAATTCATCTTGCTTCAGTTGGTAAAGTCCTCTTCCATCCCCGAGAACTTCCTGATGTTGTCATGGAACAACTTGAAACCACACTGCAACTGGAAATGGCTCCCATTTCCATTGGCGGATCAAACTTAATTGGTGCACTGTTAGCGGGAAATTCAAATGGACTCGCTGTAGCAGACATTGCATCCGATACCGACATTGATGAATTGACCGCCTTTGGTGACGTTGTCGTCATGGAAGGTGGTGTCAACACCGCTGGTAACCTTCTCTTGGCTAATGAACAAGGATGCGTTGCATCACCTAGCATCCCTCAAGATGGATTGGAGATTTTAGCAGATGTACTCGGTGTCGACATTATCGCAACCACCATCGGAGGGCAAGATGTTGTTGGAAGTCTTGGTGTTGTTAACGATCAGGGGGTTTTGCTTCACCCAGATGTTGCTAGTGATGAAGTCTTGCTCATTGAAGAAATTCTTGGAGTCCCCCCAATGGTTGGAACTGTATCATTTGGTTCTCCATATGTTGGTGCCGGTATTTGTGCATCGAATGAGGGTGCAGTTGCAGGTAGTGAAACGACTGGACCAGAATTAAATCGAATTGAAGATGCTCTTGGCATCATCTGATTGTTGAACACGAATGTTCAAGAGCCTCTCTTCATGATTTTACTCCATGGGAGAAATGCTCTATCAAGGAAAGGTTAAGCAAGTTTGGTCAACAGATGACCCAGATGTACTCGAATTTCGTTTTACTAACCAAATTTCAGTATTTGATCAAATCATTCCTTCGTTGATTCCTCGGAAAGGTGAATCACTCAACCGAACCACGGCACACTGGTTCAAACTCGTCGAAGAGGAAGGAGTGTGTGGTACGCATCTTGTTGAAGTCAATTCAGCTGACCGATGTCTTGTTCGTAAGGTCGAGGTAATCAAAGAACCTGGAGCAATTCCCCGAGACATGGAATGGGTATTTGTCCCATTGGAATTCATTTGTCGACATTATCTCTCCGGGTCTGCATGGCGACGTTTTCAACGAGGTGAACTCACTCCTGAACAACTTGGTGTTTCTGCAGATTGTGAATACGGTGCTAAATTGGAGAAACCATTCGTTGAAGTTACGACGAAATTCGAAGCATATGATCGAAACATTGACCGCAATGAAGCATTAGAAATCTCAAACATCACTGATGAAGAATACGATTCAATTGTAACGGCAGTTCTGAAAATCGATGAAATCATTGAACGTGAGGCAGCAAAGAATGGTCTTATCCATGTTGATGGAAAGAAAGAATTCGCCCTCGGCCCTGGAAGAAAAGTCGTTCTTGTCGACACCTTTGGTACACTTGATGAAGACCGATGGTGGGATGCTGAAGCATATGCGAACGGTGAATGCATTGAACTCTCAAAGGAATTCGTTCGAACCCATTACATCAATACGGGTCATCAAGCAGAATTGAAAGCTGCACGTGATGCTGGGACAACGGATCCTCCGATTCCTGCTCTTCCACAATCCGTTATTGACGAAACTGCAGCTCTCTATGGCTCTATGTATGAGAGGCTCACTTCTGAGACATTCTAATGTCAAGCATGCATACGATGTATAAGCCCTGCACCATTGCGTTCAGCAGCCAAGAGTAAGGCGCTCAAATGCCGTACAGCATCGCGAACACCTCCGTCAAGAGGCTCATCCTTTGCAACAGACCATCCACCGCCAAGCAATGTCGAACGTAGTGTCTTAACTTCATCAGCAGTAAGAAATCCCATGATGTTCAATCCAGCCTTTCCACGCATGTATCGTTGATCGCCTACAGCGTCTGAATCACACCTCGTAAGTAGATAATCGAGATGTATGGTTAGATCTTTATACAGATCATTAGTTTGAGAACTAACATTTCGCACATTCTCCCTAACGTACTGAACTGCTGAACCCGAAGGATGGGGGAATCGACCAAATCGTTCCCTGTTCTTATCCTCTCCCAACATGATTGGTAAACCATCGCGATCAAGCATTCTTGTTAATGTAAACAAAATTGTGGGGTCATCCCATTGAATCCCATCTCTTTCTCCATAGTCCTCGAGACCTTGGGTTCGAAAACGCTCCTGAATACGTGGGTGTTCGCATACATCATTCCATAGTTTGTGTGAATTGTCCTTCCAGTGGTTCAATGCATCAAACACATCCAAGACCAACTCTGAATGGCATCCATCCAATGTGTAGAATGCAGTTGTACTCTGATGTGAGTTCTTCATAGAACTGCCGAAAGCATCTACTCTATTGAGGTATGTGATGTCACTGGAAGAACTTCGACATTCGTTCTTCAATACTTGACTGTTCTTGGTCTTCTTCATCAGGATTCAATTCTTTTCGTATTGAATCTAATCGCCCTGATGCAGTCTCATCCTCCTCAAGTGGAATCTCTTCAATCATTGCCTCTTGCAATGGTATGTCCTCTACAACTTCCTGTTCGAAAGAAATGTTATCGTTTTCTTCTTCTTGTTGAATTGGCTCTTTTTGTTTTGGTTGTGGTTTAGAATTCTTTGCAGGCTTCTTGTTTTGTTCTTTCATCATGTCGCGGACAATTTCATTATCCTTCCTCTTAACCATAAAGAGGTACATGCCAACGAGTAGAAGTGTTACTGACCCACCCCACACAAGGTTTGTCGAACTAATTACTGAAGCAGCCTCAGCCTCGTAAATGATTGAATTTGAATTATCGCTCTCATCATCATCAACATCGAATGGGCTGTTGCATCCGATTGTAGCTTTGAGTTGTTCCTTGTCTTGAAGCCCATTGGCATCGATTCGGACATTCGGGGAGAATTGATTCCCGGCAAAATCGATCAGGACTTCAGCTTTGTAATCGCTTTCCAAACTTTCCACAACAAGCACACATACTGCCTCTTCGAGAACTGCGTAGTTGGTTCTGGATAATGCCACATTAATATCGCCTTTAGCGGAGATACTACTAATCCCTATGTTCCATCCTGATTCTCGAGATGTCAATTCTTTGCTGATTGTTGAAATGGTGTTCCCATATTCATCATATCCGGTCACGTGAAGAGTGAAACTGCCGGGTGATGGATCCCAATTTTCTACGCTTAAATTCGCAAACATCGTTTGATTAAGTGGAATGGCAAAAGACGAGGATTGTAGAGGAATAGTATCTCCACGGCTGGTTGTAACTACAAACGAAAGCCTCGTGTTTGCTAAAGAGTCACCTTGGACATCACACGTTATGAAATCACCTGATATGGCTGTTTTTCCTAGGTCATTAAACGCCTCGTTGATGAACGAACATGATGCACTCATCTGTGGAGAATCTTTACCGATGAGTACCAATTGAATCTGGTCTTGACCATCGGTAAGATTCATGTGTTGAATTCCAGATGGAATTATGAATGAATACGATGATCCAGATTGGATTCCATTTGTTTCTTCGATGGAGGATGTTCCTTCATTAGTGACATCAACGGATAACTGCATACCGCTTCGAGACCAAAGAACAGGCGTCGAATTAAACGACAAGTTCGAAGAATGAACAGTGAACTCTTTCATCTCTTGGCCCAATTCAGAATGAGTGATTTGAAGGTTGATTGCAAAGGATTCCTTGTTCCAATCCTGTGGAGGAATGAGATTAATCGGCAATCCTTGTACTTCACCAGGAGTTAGCATCATTGGAGAGTCAAGATTTGCCACCCACCCCTGTGGTAAATTCAGAACTTCAATATCAATTTCTGGTACGTCATTTCCAGTGTTCTCAATCCAAGCAAGAGGGTATCCTCCAACGGATGATACATACCAATCAATCGTTGCTTCAAGGTTGTAATTTGATGCTCCGATGACTCGTACAGGTACTTCAAAGACTTCCATTCCTTTTCCAGTTGCATCCGAAACTCGAATTTGCAATAGGTTGACATCGCCTTCTCTTGCATTGTCTGGTGCGTCAACAAAGATGTCAATCGAAGCCATCTGGCCAGGTTCCATAAGAGTGCCTTCAGGAAGTGATATGTTCCATCCTTGGCCAAACTTTGTCATGAATGGAACAGATGGACTATTCCCTTTTTGTTCAAGCTCAACTTGAATATAATCTCCTCCAGGCATAATCTCAAGATTACTGTTCGCAAGGTTGAATCCCCATTCTGCATATTCTTGGACAATCAGATCGATCTCAAATTCTCCTAATTCATATCCTCCTGACACGATAGTGTAGGTAATCGTAGCCTCTGCGTCTTTCCAAGCGTAGGGTATTGATTGAACCACACTTAGGGTTGTGGAACCGTTAACACTGAGGGTTGAGGAACTGATTGGATTATGAATTTGCCAAATCGACGTATCATTGTCTGATGAAGTAACGGAGAGTGTCGGAATCAGTTGAACTTCGTCAAGATAATTACCGGTGTTTGTTATGTTGTATTCTAGGAGGTGTTCCGACCGAGGATCAACGGATTGTTGATCTCCTCCTAACGGTACGATAATCCATTCATGTCGTTGTTCAGCCTCGACGAGAAGTGTTGTGGTCGCAACAACTGACTTGTTAATGATCGATGCCCATTCGAATTCAATTGTGAAGGGTTGTGCTGCTGGAAGTGTTTCACTCAGCATTATGTCAAGTGGCATTATCGTCGTAGCAAGTGGACCCAATGTGCGTTGAGGGTTGTAGTACGTAAACACAACATCTTGAATTGATATTTCATCGCTCGGAATAACCCGCGCCTCAAACATATACGTGTCTTCTCCGTTTCCTGGATTTTCCAATTGAATGAGGATTTGATGCGTTGTACTCACATTGAATCCTGCAGGTTCCATAGATGGTTGCGGATTGATGACAGACAAACTTGCTCTGTGAATTTGGAGGACATGGACACTCATGTCAAAATCATGATGTGCAAGGGAAGTTGCCTCTTGTGTGATGAAACTAAGACGCTGCGGCGGTGCGTTTGGTGGTATGTACACTTCGAGTGCTACGGTATGAGCGGAATTAGAGGGACCTGTAGCGGAAAGAACCCCATTCTGTATTGTTCCGCCGCTTGTCGCATTCCATTGCCAGTTTGGTAGTGCGATGTTAGCTTGATTTAGATCCCAACTGAGTGTCCCAGATTGCGGTAAAATCATCTTAATTTCAAATTCATGATTTGTTGCGGGTTCAGTGCGTATGTGTGTAGGCGTTGTGTGGGCTCCAACAGCAGAGAAATTAGCATCGAGTGAACGACAAAGTGTGTCTTCTCCACTACCGATGCAGGTCGTTAGCGTAGTTGAAGTGACACTTCCTAATGGTTTTGAACTCGGAACGTCAAGGCGGATGGTCAATTCTTTGATTTCTCCTGGGAGGAGTGTAATAGAGTATACGTTGCTTGAACCATCGTACAAGACTGGAGTTCCTCCCCATGAAGGGTTTGTCCAATCGATTGAGGTTGTGGTCTCAACTGCATTGCCTAGATTTTCGATGAGAACATATGCCTCTGCGCTGAAGCCTGGGATCCCGTATCCTTCTGATGAGGTTAGTCCATCAGGGCCAACCAAAGATAATCCACGTGTGCGTAGTGCCTCGATAGGAATCCATGAGGTGGTATGAACGGATGAATCGCTAACGAGTGTTGCTGTGACTTCGATATATCCGTCTTCGTCACCAAGTGCGTCCGCAGGAAGTGATGCTATGAATGAGAAATCAACAGGTATTGAAGGGACTAGCTCAATGTTCTGCAGTGCTGTTCCGACTTCTGGTTCGACAACCCAGTCTTCTGGAAGATTGGATGTATCGTATGATATGTTCCAATTTGCAGTGCGTGAACCAATTGCAGTAATGCTGATATCCACAGAATCGGACGCCCCTGGCTCTATTCTAGAAACTAGTTCTGGGCCCTGAATCAATACCGAATATGGTTCGACAACCGTAAGTGATGCGTATTCTATATTGTTGTCTTCTCTAGCCTCGGTTAAATTTTGATTAACATCGAGAATCATCTCAAAGGTATGTGTCCCAAGTGATGCGATGACATCGACGCTAAAGGTTGCAGGTCCACCTTCCCCAGTGGGTGATAAGGGTTCGAGCTCATCGACACGAATTCTCGTAATTTCTTGACCATCCATGTACAATGCACAATCGATACTGTCATCGTTTTCCCATGTTCCTATGTTGGCAAATTGACCGGTTACAGTGAGTGTTTGTCCCGGGTCAGGGGATGCTGGATTGAACGATATTCCGTTGTTATCCGGAAGGGGGGCAAGGTCGAGCATACGTTGAGACACGAGCGTATCTCCGTAAAGGATGTCCAGATAGCCATCTCCATCCATGTCTGCAAATGCTGGTGCAGACCATACCCTGTGGGGCATAGAAAGTGGATCGTCCCATCCCTCCGAGATTTCGTTTGAATAGCCAGTATCACCCTCAAAGCCAAAAATTCGCTTTCCGAAAGCGATAACAATCTCTGGATCTCCTTCTCCGTCAATATCCATCCAGGCAGGGGGTGAAACAGCGATTTCATCGTTGTCGTTTCCTGATGCGCCACGATTCATCACCTTGCTCCATTCTTCGGTTGGCGGATCGTTGTCAAGATTGTGACATCCAACCATTCCTTCCCGATCGAACGTGACAGATGATGCGGAGTACCATGTTGTCCAACACAATCTGTCATCGACACCATCCATGTTCAAGTCAATGGGAAGTGGGGGGGCGTCAGCATACCCGTTAACTGTACGGAATGAGAAAAGTTCCTCTGTTGAGGTTAGTTCCATCCCAATAAATCGAGCGCCAAGGCCAACTGTTCGACCATTAGCGTCTGTCGGGATAGTTAGAATCATTTCTGGGGCGGCGTCGGAATCCAATTGAGCAACAACTGGGCTCGGTAGGCGAAGACGAGGAGCATCAGAATCAGTATCGGTACCGGATAATGAAACTCTGCCCCAATCATTTGAACCAGTGCTCCCATCAAGTCTCCAAACCCACATGTTGCCTGAATTTTCGTCGATTGTTGTTGCTACGACGACGGAATTTTGGCCATCAAGTTGAGCCCAGGCAGGATCGCTTGGATGTGTACCACGGTCCAACGTAACATCCCAATTTTCTGTTGGACTGTTGGACCCCAATGGGAGGCTGAGTATGTGTGGGTCATCGGTTGTTGTATCGACAACGGTCAGAACCAATTCGGGTGTTCCATCGAGTTCTAAATCGGCAAGAAGAGGTTGTGTCACGGACAGATGGTTGCTTTGGCGTGTTTGAAAGTGTGGACTTGTAATTCCAATACGATAATCGGTATTGGTCCATGACCACATTAGTTCGTTTGAATGTCCTCCTGTTTGCCATCCAGACTCGTCACAATAAAGTTCAGGTGACCAGACGTCTACTGTGAGTGAATTATCGGTGTCATAGACAACAACAATCTCAAATCTGCCGTCAAGATCTACATCCACAAGAACAGGAGTTGACCGAGCTGCTCTCGTATCGCCTAAATCAACACGCCATGCGGTAGCAGCATCATCTCCTGCGATGAGAGACAATTTCGTTGATGAGGTGGTGGTGCTGTCGTGTAAAATTACAGCAAATAAACCAGAGGGAGTACATCGCTCCACTGCTCCAGAGCTAACAGTAAGGCTTCCAGAGAAGTTCCCAATTATGGAGCCGTAAGCATCTGAACCGATGTCATCATCGAGAGCAACCCAGTTGATGACAGGGTCGTCGATACTAAGCATATTTCCCGAACTGGAATTGTGGTCTGGCATCGATCCGTTGCGAGAGGCTGATCCTCCGTATTGACCCCATGGTTGTTCTTGATCATTCCAAGGTAGTTGGTTTGACTCAAAGACTGAATTGTTATCTTTAAACTGAGTGAACTCGATGTGAGTAAACGATACCATCAGCATCAACAAAACGATGATGGATGCAGAGAGACGACGCCCTGCAACAGAATGGCTTACGCTACCCATTGTTTCTATTGCACCGTGAGGGGTTGTTATTGTTTTGCTCTAGAAGCATCACTACACCTTCTTTTTTGCATCAAATTCGACCCTTCACTCGTGTATTCTTCAAAGCGCAGTCGCTTGAATACATCCGTGGGCTTCATATAGGGGCCGACAGTGGGCGAAATGACTTCGGTCGACTTCTCTCCCGAGGCGCAAGCCGGTGAAGGACGGAAAGGTGTTACCTCTTCCCCCTTCATCAACCGATGAGAGAAGCCAAAGGAGAGGAACAAGATGTACAAAATTGTCACAAAGGAGGATACCATTCGTATCCCTGCAGAGTACATGAAGAAAGGACAATCACTCGATCAACATATCGACCGCCTGGCCATGACTGCTTTCGAGGGTCGCTTCGATGAACAAAACAGATTCATTTTGGTTACGAGTAACCACACTCCACTCGGCCGTGGACGTATCATCCACGGTGACGGAGCAATCTATCAGCGAGTTCGATTTGATGCCCTTTTGTTCTGCATGGACGATTACGAAGTTGTCGAAGGCGCAGTTTCCGAGGTTAACGAGTTTGGTGCATTCGTGCGCATCGGCCCAATGGAAGCCCTGCTTCACAAGTCTCAAATTTTGGATGATCAAGTAGAAGTCAACGTCGGAGCGGGAACAATCTCCGGACGTAACGATGACAAGCGACTAGGAATTGGTACTGCAGTTCGTGCGCGAATAGTTTCACTCTCTCCAGATACAAGTGACCCACGACGCTCAAAGATTGGTCTTACATGTAAACAACCAGGTCTTGGATCTCTCGAGTGGCTAGGCGAAACAGGTGAATAATCATGGCTAAAAATCCATACGCATGTGCAGATTGTGGCCTAATTCTCCAAGATGGAGTTGACCAATGTCCGCGTGACCCTTCAGCACAAACCACCACTGATTGGCAAGGATATGTCATCATCATTCATCCTTCACGCTCTGAAATTGCCGAGCGTTTGAATATCGACCAACCCGGTCGATACGCTTTGAAGGTGAACATCCGGTAAGGAGGACGAAAACATGGAAATTGTAAGTCGAACTGAAAACAAACTACTCAAGCGAGTTGAAATTGATTTTAAATGGAGTCACAAGGGCTCAAAAACTCCGTCTAAGAAGGAAGTTATGGATCTCGTCAAGACACTTGAGCCAGGTTCAAACCCTGATTTCATCGTTGTCAAAAATTGCAACACGCGATACGGACAAGCTCTCACAACTGGTCAAGCATTGATTTACGAATCTGCTGATGCAATGACTGTTGAACCTGAATACATTCATGAACGACACAAGGGATTCCGAAGTGGAAATGCAACTGAAGAATCATCTGAAGAATCATCTGAAGAATCAGAGGATGGTGGTGAATAATGGGCGAACCGAATCCAAAAGCAAAGTGGTCAAAATACGGAATTGCAGAGGACGGTACGCTCGAGCGCAAAGCTGAGCATTGTCCTAGCTGTGGACCTGGTGTTTTCCTTGCAGCGCATGCTGATCGCAAGTCCTGTGGACGATGTGGTTACTCAGTTAAGATTGAGTGAGCAAGCAACCCATCGTTCGTGAGCAACCAAAGTTGCTCCTCTTTGATGATATGTTGCATGACAACTTCATTTTGCTGAACAACGTTGACTCCAATCTCATTGAGAACAATTTCTTCTCGCCATCCAGCCAGAATCCATGTTGTTTGATCTTTGTTCAGCGCATGCTGAATTGGCCCCTTTGTTGAGAAATTTGCGACTCGTTGACCTTCCTTGTAAAGATAGCAATGTCCATCAGAGAGGGTGAGGAGACGTTGCGAGCCATTTCCGTAAACGTTTGCAAGGCCACCCTCAAGTTGAAAACTACCAGTTCCAATCTGTGTGCCATTTGTTTTTGAAAGTCGAAGACACCCACCTGCTCTTGACCATACTTCGATCGTTGTATCTGTTTGGTGAAGTGTAACGGTTTCTTGACTCATCGGAAGATGAGACAATTCCGGCCACTCAGGGGGAGGCGCTCTCCAACGCTCGACTCCATTAGTGTCAAATCCATACACGCCTCTATTCCATAAAACAAATGCAAATCCATCATCCATTGGTGTGAGGGCCAGAGGTTCAGCATCCAAAACGTGAGCCCAAAGAGACCCTTCAGGCAAATGTGCATGCTCTATTTGTCTTGCGATTCGTAAATCGCCTCGTTCAACACCGTCTTTGAAGGGTTTATCGAGGGGTAAACATCCCATTCTTGCAAGGAGTAACTCACGGTCAATCCACGTTGCAATCAAAACATCCTTGACAATAACGGCGTGCTGGATTGCCATAGGAAAGGGTTTCGCGAAGTGTTCGATAGCATTCCATTGCTCATCGAGCCTACAGAGTTCACCATCAACTCCAACTGCGATGGCATGTACTCCCTCAACCTCGGGTGTCTCCAAGATTTTTATCGCTCGAAAAGGGAGCTGAATGGTATCCCTTCCTTCGACCATGCCAAGACGACGCATTGCCTCTTTGTCAATACTCGCTTTGAAGAAGGCCAATACTCTCGCAACACTATGGCCGATGTTGTACTTATTGCAATCAACAGCGACGACATCGCTTCTACAAATCAGGGTAAGTATCTCATGGAACTTATTTCATGGGATCGACGCGCTGATGTGGAAACATATCCCAGTTACGAATTGAAAAATGTGAGATTATGGTACTTGCCTAGCCGGATTTTATGGGAGGATCATCTCGACATTCGTTGGAAAGAAGCTACTGGGGAAGATGTCGCTGAAGTTATTTTTCCATCACGCCATGCTGCAAAAAGTGGGAAACCATGTCTGACATTACATCCCATTGGCGTCCCTCATCACCCGATTGAGGAAGAGCCACCATTCGGAGGCCAATCTGGTTTTGCCCCTCCTCCGAATCCACGAATTGCTCCATGGTGGAGGCTTCTTCACCAAAAATGGAATGAACACGCTATTCCCGACTTCTCCTTATCGTTAGAAGTGACGCATCATGGCCCTATTCTGAATGTTCCATCCTTGTTTATCGAAGTTGGTTCAACAGAGCCATACTGGCCAAATGAAAGTGCTGCAAAATTACTCGCTGAAGTAATTCTAGAGGGTCTCGGGCTTACCAGTGATTCCTCGAAAACATGGCAATCGTATAATCGTGGGGAACCGGTATTGGTCACGTTAGGAGGCGGTCATTACGCGCCCAAAGCCAACAAATTGGCATTGCAACCTAACGTATGGTTGGGTCACATGCTCGCCAATCATTCTCTTCCATTTGAGTCACAAAAGGAACCAGGTGTCTTATGGAAGCAATCCATTGATGCAGTTATCGCGTCGACCCAAAGAGCATATCCAGGAGGAACCATTGTGTGTAATGTTGAAAAAAAGTCGTTTAAAGGATGGCAACGACAACTGATCTATGGATACTTGGAATCAATTGGAGTTGAAGTGGTGAAGTCTAATGCGTTCTTGGAAATGGTCAAAGGATGTCAATCAAGCCGTTGATTTGTTGAGGGAATCCCATGTTGTCGAAGATGATTGTAGCGATGACTCTTCGGATGCCACGTTGGTTTGTTCGATGGGTTTCCCGCCGATATGTTGCCGGTGCAACTCTTGATGATGCAGTACGAGTTATGCAACGCTTGGAATCCGAAGGTGCCTGTTTCACAATTGATGTTCTGGGTGAAGAAATCTCATCAATGGACGAAGCTCAATATTTCCTCGATGAGTATGTTCGGGTAATGAATGCCATTGTTGAACACGACATTGATGCCAATCTTTCGATTAAACCAACTGCTTTCGGACTCCTCATCAATAAAGAACAAGGATTGGAAAACATTGAATCTCTTGTCCGACAAGCCTCACAGCATGATATGTTTGTCCGACTTGATATGGAGGACCATCGCGTAACAACAGAAACCATACAAGTTGTATTGGATCTTCATGCTAAAGGATTAACCAACGTTGGTACAGTTCTACAAGGACGTTTGCACCGTACTCCTGATGACATCGAGAGTGTAGCCTCCACAATTGGCTCGAATGCAGATTATCGAATTTGTAAAGGCATTTACTTGGAACCTGAAGAGATTGCATATACATCTAAGAGCGATATCCGATCCAAGACAAATGAAGCAATCCGCATGGCTTTGGAGCACGGGGCCTACGTAGGGATAGCATC
>TARA_B100001113_G_scaffold100622_1_pt1 | contig 12254 bp, 10 predicted proteins | sample TARA_B100001113 | Tara Oceans TARA_B100001113 (sample SAMEA2622402) | marine metagenome | biome: marine biome (ENVO:00000447); feature: deep chlorophyll maximum layer (ENVO:xxxxxxxx); material: "saline water (ENVO:00002010), including plankton (ENVO:xxxxxxxx)" | depth 50 m | reverse complement strand
CTTGGTCTTGATAATATGCTTTGGATTGGTGATGTAGGTCAAAATTGTTGGGAAGAGGTAAATTTAGTTCCCTTAAATGAAACTAGAAATTTGGGGTGGTCAACAAAAGAGGCCTATCAGGAATTTGATAAAAATGCCGACTGTGAATCAGATGAAAATACAATTGATGATAATTTAACTTATCCAATAACTTACTATGGCCATCAAGATGGTAATTGTTCAATAACAGGAGGTTATTGGATGGATTGGGGGCCAGAATCTCTTCAAGATGGTTATCTATATGGAGATTTCTGCACAGGTCTGATGTGGATATTAAAAGAAGAAAACGGAATCTGGAATTCAGATTACATAGGTGCTGCAGGAGGGATGATTGTAGGATTTGGTAAAGGACTTTCTGACGAATTACTCATATTTTTATGGACAGGAAACATAATTTCTGTAAAGTAAAATCATGTATTTTTATCAGAAATTCTTTGATTAATCCAATCTTTAAAGTGTTTATTTATATCTTCTCTGCGTAAAGCATGATCTATTTGTGATTTTAGCCAATTTAATGGATCTCCACTGTCATATAATTCGAATTCATTCATATCTACTCCTCCAAATCCTTCATTTCTAATTAGGTGTTCAAATAATGCAATTGATTGTAGTTCTCCATATTCTGAACTAGAATACAATTTTAGTAATTCTCCTGTATTATCAGGTAATAGATATCTCCCACAAAGAATAAAATTACTCGGAGCATCAATAATTTTTGGCTTTTCTATTATTCTTTTAATCAATCCATTCTCTAATTCTACAATGCCATATTTTTCGACTTCTTCATCTGGAACTTCTAAGATTCCTGTACAAGGAATTCCATTCTTATGGAAATATTCTACTAATTTCTTGCAACTATTAGATGCAAATTTTGGACCAGATTTATCAATCCCTATGTGGTTCTCTATTAGTAGATTATCTCCCAATAATACCAAAAAAGGACCTATAATGGAATTAGTAACTAGTGATATTGCGTCCCCTACTCCACCTGGAACAGTCTGTTCGTGAAAGTATAACTCTACATTTTCGGGTACAGGCTCTAATGATATTCTTGGTAAATCAGGTCTGACTTCACTTATCCAATCAATACTTTGAGTGAGTTTTTTCGATAAAGTTTCTTTTTTTTCCGGTGAGACTACTATGTGAATCCTTTTCACGCCAGCTTTACAGGCTTCCCAAATTAAATGATTTATTATTGGAGTGTCTACAAGTGGCATTATTTCCTTAGGAGTATACATGCTTCCAGGTAGCATTCTAGTTCCTCTGCCTCCAGCAAGGATAACTGCATCGGCCACTTCTCTCATATGTTGCCAACAAGGCCCATAGGTCTTCAATCAAACGGCAAATACCAGTTTCTATGTAGTAGAATGAAAAACCCTCTACCTTCCGTATAGAATGTGAAGTCAGTTACCATCATCATTCCTGTTAAGGATGAAGAAGTGGGATTACAATATTTACTTGATAATTACAAGACTTCTACTTTAATTGATAATAGTAATATTTCTTTTATTTTTGTAATAGATGGACGTACAAGTGACTTATCAAAAACTATAGCACAAAATTTCTCCGATTTGATTATAGATCAAAACGAAACACATGGGAAAGGCGCTGCAATAAGACAAGCATTACAAGTTTGGAACAATAATATGACAGATTTAGTTTTGTTCATGGATGCCGATGGTTCATATTCCTTTGAAGATGCTTCAAAAATAATAGATGAGTTAAATGCTGGGGCAGATGTAGTTTCCGGCTCTCGATTTTTGTCTAGAAAAGGAATTCCAGAAGGAATGGGGCATCTGCATAATTTTGGAAATCGCTTTTTATCAAAGATTTCTAGTGTAAGAAATAGGAGAAATTTATCAGATTTATGTACTGGTTTATGGGGCTTCAAATCAGATTCAATAGCAAAATTAGGAATAAGATCAAACGGATTCGACTTAGAAGCAGAAATAGTGGGAAAAATTAGGAGAGCTAAATTAAATCATGTAGAAATACCCGTTAACTGGTCTGCTAGAAAAGGTGGAGCCAGCAAATTAAAATCTTTCAGAGACGGTACTATAATTCTTCTGCGAATATTGAGAACTTAATTATTTTTTATCCAACCATTCAAAGTTTCATTAGGACTAATCATAGTTCCGGGTACTAATATTGTTCCCGGATTGGAAACTACATTACATCCTATTTCGCACCCATCTCCTATCAAAGCACCAAATTTTCTGAGTCCCGTATCTATTCTTTTTCCATTGTCGATAGATACTAGAATATTTCTTCTATCATTCCTGACATTAGATAATTTTACGCCTGCCCCAATATTTACATTAAAACCTAATATTGAATCTCCTACATAATTAAAGTGAGGGGCCTTAGAACCTGGTAATAGTACTGAATTTTTTATTTCTGAGGAGTGCCCAACTATGGAATTATCACAAATCCAACTTCCTTTCCTTAGGTAAGCCGAATGTCTAATTTCAACATTTTTACCTATGAAACATGGTCCTTCGATTCTCACATATTCTCCAATTTCTGCTGAAGGATGAATATATATCGGACCATAACTAGTATCAAATGAAATATTTTTATTTCTTTCTAGACTATTATCAAAGTCTATTTTCATATTCTGCATTTGATTAATTATTGAATATTCTTCTTCGGAAGACAAAATACTCCAAGGAGATTCTTTATCAGGCCAAAATGGAATATGAACTGCAACATCATTATCTGCCAATTGTGGGAAAATCAAATCCATTAAGGGCATAACTCTTCGGAGATTGCTTTCATGAATAACATTTTTCTTATCTAACATGATAATTCCTATTGATTTTACTGTATTATTTGATTAAACTATTGAGTATTATGATAATTTGGTACCATATTAATATATCATTGTTAGCGGGCTTTGTATAATGTGCGGCATATATGGTTGCATTGGTCATGAGGCCTCTGGTCAAGTTTTGGAAGGTCTCAGAAAGTTAGAATATAGGGGCTATGACTCGGCAGGTTTGGCTGCTATTTTTCCACAACACAAAGGCCCTATAGAGACAGAAAGGACAGTTGGTTATGTCTCAGATTTAGTTTCAAAGGCTAATGGAAGATTTAATGGTTCACACATTTCAATTGGACATACAAGATGGGCAACTCATGGAGGAGTTACTGATTACAATGCACACCCGCATAGTAGTAATGATGGAAATATAACTGTGGTACACAATGGAATTATTGAGAATTCTCTACAACTCTCTGAAAAAGTATCTGATTTAGGTTATCAAATTTCCTCGGAAACTGACACCGAAGTAATAGTTCATTTATTAGATCACGAATTAAAAATCCAGCAAGGTTCAAGAAACCATTTACTTGCCTTCTGTAATGTTATTTCACAATTAGAAGGTTCTTGGGCAATAGCAGCCATAATGTCTGATTTGGAGGGTATTTTGATTTCTAGAAATGGTGCGCCGATGGTAATAGGTAGAGGTGTAAATAATATCTCGGTATCTTCCGATGTTCAACCATTCTATGGCGCATGTTCTGAAGTAGCTTATATGAATGATGGAGATAATTTCCTATTGACAAAAAAAGGTATTGAATCACTAGATGGACTAAATAAACCAGAATTTAACGTCTTAGATGGAGTTTACGATGAACAGGATCCTGGTATTTTCCCTCATATGATGTTAAAGGAAATTCATGATCAACCCACTTCTTTATCTAACGTTTTGAGCGGAAGAATTAGTGCAGATGGTTCAAAGGCCAAGTTGAGCGGGTTCACTCTTTCTCCTGAGGAAATGAAAAATCTAGATAAAATTAACTTTGTTTCTTGTGGAACTGCTTACTATGCCTCACTTATTATAACTGAATATATTAGAAAATTCTCGAACGTTCCTGTTGAAGCATTTAGGGCTAGTGAATTTCCTGCTTTGGAATCTTGTTCAAAAAACACTCTCACAATAGGAATAACTCAATCTGGAGAGACCAAAGACACTCTCGATGCTCTTTTACAGGCAAAACAATATGGCAGTCATGTTTCCTCGATGTGCAATGTAATAGGCTCTACTATCTCTAGATTTACAGGTAACGGGGCTTATCTTTATGCAGGTCCAGAATATGCAGTTGCATCTACAAAGGTATTCACAAATATGCTCGCCAATGGTTTATTATTGGCATTAACCATATCGGATATGTCCCATTATAAGCGAAGGCAAATTGTTCAATCTCTGAGGATGTTACCAAATCTTTTAGCATCTCAATTGATGACTTGTCGCGATTCAGTAGAAGCAGCATCAAAAATGATACAACATTCCAATAATGTAATTTTTATAGGAAGAGGTCATTTAACATCAAAATTAGTAGAGGAAGGTGCTTTAAAGATGATGGAAGTATCATATATTCCCTGCTTGGCATACCCTGGTGGAGAATTAAAACACGGACCTATAGCACTAATAGAAGAAGGAACACCTGTAATTGCAATAGCCCCATCAGATTCAAAACTAAATCTCATGGAGTCCAGTATCAGAGAATGCAAAGCAAGAGGTGCGAAAATTATTCTAATTACTGATCATGATGGTCCAATAACACAGTTCGCAGATGTAGTTATTGAAACAATGAAAACTCATTCAGAGCTGTCCCCATTTGTAAACATCATTCCATTACAACTTTTGGCATATAACGCAGGAATTAATAGAGAAATAAATGTTGATCGGCCACGTAATTTGGCCAAATCAGTCACTGTAGTTTAACTCTTGTAATTTCGTCATATAAACTGTTAATATTTTTGATATTATTCTCAATTGAGTATTTTTCCGATTGCACGGTGATTAAATTGACTACTCTGTCATATTCATCCTGATTTGATAAAGAAATAATTTTCTCACTCCATTCCTCGACATTGTCCAATGGAATAACTAACTCATCTATCCCTATAGTTTGAGATGATGCAGGAGAAACTAGGCAGGGTAGGAAATTAGTCATCGATTCTATTACTGACATTGAGGAACCCTCAAATTGACTGGGCATTATTAGAAAATCCGATTTCAACATTAATTCTTTTTTTTCCTTTTCACTAACCCAGCCCTTTCCTTCTACAGACTTTCTATTCTTTGAATCTATTTCTTCTTGTGTAATTCCTGTCATAATCAATTTAGCATCTACTCCTTTAGACTCTAGCGATCTCAATATATTTATTGCAAATTTATGCCCCTTCCCTCTACTATTTCTGGATAACATCAGTATGTGTAATTTTTTTCTAACTATATTCTCTCTTGAAATCTTCTTGTATGATGGATTTGGAATTACAATGGAATCTTCGGGAATCCATTTTCTCAATATGCCTCTCCATCTTTCTTCCAAAATTACTACTTTACAACCCGACGATAATATCTTTTTTACCAAATAACCTGTTAAACCGAAAAAACTAGAACAAAATTCTTCGAATCGGCCTGAGTGAATGTGTATTATTACCGGTATTGATTTCTTTTTACAGATTCTTTTCAAATCGGCCTTTCTCCACCAACTTATTGAATGCGTAGCATGGATATGAGCTATATCAATATCTTTTCTTCTTATTTTTCTTTTTAGTAGTTTACGGGCATTATTCCAAACATTTATTTTTTGAATTATTGAACCATCACAATGGGTATTTACTATTTCTGAATGATATCCATTTGGAGTATTGGATTTCATATTATTCATCACTGTGGCAATACCTCCTTGGCTTTCACCTGGTCCCAAATGAATGACCTTCTTCATACGCTTACAGCCGAACCGACCATATCCTTACACATCATGCTAACTACTGATGATGTACACTCAGGAGATTTGGTTTTCTGGAATAATATTGGCATTTATTGGATTTTTAATACCATTTTTACACTTTATTAGATGTTTTATAGCCTATAATAAAGATTTTATTCCGAGTAATATTGTTTTCAATCCTGCATTAACTATTTTACTACCAGTGAAGAATGAAGAAATAGTCATAAAAGAAAAAATTAATGAGCTGTTGAAGATGGATTATCCCTTGGAAAAAATTTCTATACTCATATTAGATTCCCAATCTATAGATAATACAATTCAAATAGCCGATAATTTTCTGAAAAGTGTCGATAAAGCAATTACTTATGAGATCATTTCCGTAAAAAAGCCTGGAAAATCTTTCGCAATAAATCATGCACTAGATTTAATTAAAACCGACTTTTTTGTAATGATGGATGCTGAGGCAATACTTTATCCAGACTCTCTTCAAAAAATCACTAGATGGTTCAATGATGAAAGTATTGGTGCAGTATGTGGTAAATTTTCTCCAGAATATGATGATTTAGATTATAACTATCGTAAGAATTTCAATATTATTAGATTGGGTGAATCTAAAATATCTTCTACTCCTATTTTTGAAGGTTCAATTTGTGCTTTTCGTATGAGTTCATTACAAGGCGGAAAAATAAATCCTAATGTTAACTCTGATGATTCCCAATTATCACTAATTTCTATACGTAATGGTTTCAGATCAATAATGGATGAAGAATTATTATTTCTAGAGCCATCACCAGAAAGAAAAGATAGGAGGAAAAGACAATTGAGGCGCTCTCAAGGTTTAATCAGGACATTATTTATGCATAGGAAAATGATTTTTGCCAGTAATATCAAATCAATTTACTTTAATGCCTTTTTCTTTCATATTATGATGCCTTGGATTTTTTTAATTTCTATTTTATGTCTGTTTTGTTCTACAATATTTTCTGTATTTGATTATGGTTTATTTTCGATGAATATCTATAACTTATCATTTTTATTTTTTATGACCATGTGTTTGTCTTCATTCTTCCGAAATTTCTTGTTTGGTATTTCAATACTAATAGAAGCACAATTGTTACTGTTATTTGGAATAAAATTGAATATATGGGAAACTAATACTAATTTACGGCAAAAGTCCTCTGATTTTAGGAAAAAATCCTAATAATACTCAAAGATAAAATAATAACGCATAGTGAGTCATCTATGGCAGAAGGAGATAACGGCGTGGAAGAAAAAACTGAAGGTTATATTTTGGTTAGAAGTGCTTCTCCTGTATTGGCTTCTGCTACGAATAAATTGTCTACTTGGGTTAGTATAAAGATGGAATCAGGATGGAAGCCACATGCTAATCCTCAAATATTTCATGATGGTGAAAAATTCTACTTAATACAAGCTATGATAAAATAACTATTCATTTTTTATTCGATTATCAATGTATTTTATCATCTTTTGTGTTATAATTTGCCAGTCATAATTCTTAGCAGCCTTTCGAGATAATTCTGATAATTCAATAAAATTTCCGTTTTTTAATATATTATTTATTATCAACGGTGTTTTTTCCGGCCAATCTCTGCCTTCGACTAAAAATGACCAAACTTCATTTTCTGAGATCCTGTTTCCGGGATGATCCTGACCAATTATTAGCAATCCTGATGCCATATATTCTGTTAATTTTATTGGACTAGCGGTCCTCCAAACCGTTTTATCTGGCATCGGCATTATCCCAAAATGTGTTTTTTTCAATATTTTATACACTGCATCCCTAGTTATTTTCCCATGGTAAATGAATGACTTAGAACTGTCTGCGAAATTCTTTACTCTACCCACATAATCTCCCTCTCCCATTATGTTAATTTCATGCGATATATCTTCTCTTTCAAGATTTTTTGAGAGCTTAATTATTGATTCTATTCCTCTATTTTTATCAATTCTTCCAGAATATGCAATATGAACACAATTTTGAATAATTTTTTCATCTTGGTCAAAATCATCTAAGTCAGTACCAGCGTTCAATACATGAGGGTGAATGTCAGACTCTATTCTATTTACTAATTCTTTGTGCTTTTCGGAAACCACAAAACTTCCTGTAGCGTAATCTGATGCAATTGCCCAAGCTCTTTTCCAAATTCTTTTCTGAATTTTTGTCAAAAATGAGTTGTAAACTGGCGGACCTCTATCTATAATGAACCAAGGTTTATTTATTTTCTTTAATTCACTTATTGTCGAAGGAACGTAACACCAATCTATTATTATACAATCGGCTAATTTTAAAATTTTGGATTTTTTTCTTAATTCTTTTACTAAAAAAAATCCTCCAGAAATTGTTTCTAGTCCTTTAAATCTTATTTTTCTGAATCTGTTGTGTTCAAAATCATTATTTTCTATATTTATTGTGGTACTAAAAACATTTATTGAAATATTTTCTTTAATTAATCCCTTAATCAATCCTATTTCTGTGGTACTAGCCAAATCCAATCTTAGATCTCTTCCTGTGATCCATACTATATTCATGCAATCACTATTTGTTCCACTCGTACTCATCTATTTTATTAGAGTGGTATGACATGAAAGGTTTTCTTATCTTTTAGGTGTCTTTGATAAAAAGAGTTGAAAAGTATATTCATGAACCGAAGGACATGGGAGTTAAATCTTGGTTATTTTCCAAATTACTCCGTAAGACAAGAAGATCGTATAATGATGGAAAATTCCAAACCTCTTTGAGAAGATCTTTAATTTATAGTAAATTATTTAGAAATAATATTTCTTTCATGGACTTATCTGCCAGAAGTGCTTTAAGACTTTCCAAATACGAACTCGCTGCAAAAAAATATCGTACTGCAGATAAATATGGATTGTATTTACGCGATCATAATATCAATCACTTCAATGCAGAAATAAGGGCAGGTTTTATTGAAGAAGCATATTCAGTAATGTCCTCTGGAGATGGAGAAAATTTTGATTCTCAGATGTCCGAGATATTAAAATCATTAAAGAAACTAAACGAGAATGAAAGAGTGGAAACAATTCAAAATATCGGATCAATACACAAAATACCAAAAGAAATAGCGGAGCTTTTGCCATGGAAACCAAAAAAAATAGAAGTCAGAAAAGATTCAGATCAGTCTTATTATATGCTCACTAATGAATTACTAGAAGTTGATAGATATAGAAGAGAAATCTCAAGAATAAAACAATCCGGTGCTTTTAGGCTAATGAGTCATATTACCGAATCTGTGAGAAGCCCTAGAAAATTGATTTTTCTACCATTCTCTTTTACTAAACTGGCTCTAGGAATAATAAATCAGAGAACTGGGAAGACAAATAATTCTATGCCCAGTCAATTTCCCATTGGTAATCTTGGAGTTAATAGAAATTGTATTGTTTTCTTTCCAACAAATGGAGTAGGTTTTGGTCACTTTACACGACTACTTTCTTTGGCTAAAAAAATTAGAGAAAAAGATAAAGATATTGAAATAATCTTTTTTACAACCATGCCTACTTTACATATTTTAGCAGAGGAAGGATTTCCTGCATACCATATCTCTGGACGTTATCGTTACAATGACATGCCACCTAACATTTGGAATTCCCTTTGTGAAGAAATGCTCAACATGATTTTTTCCCTTCATCGTCCAAAGGCCTTTGTTTTCGATGGTTCATATCCATATAGAGGTATGTTGAATGCAATAAAATCACGCCCAACAGATATGTTAAAGATATGGCTAAGAAGGGGTGCGATAAAAGAAAACTCAAAGTCTATACCAGTAGATAGCATTAATCATTTCCATGCTATTGTCAGGCCAGGAGATTCTGTTGATACTGATTTTGGTTCTGAATTAGATCATGGAACAGCAGTGATTCAATGTAATCCGATAATGCTAACTGAATCAGACAAAATGGCGCCAAAAGGGGATCTTCGTAAAAGGCTAGGAATACCTCTAGATTCTACATTGTGCTATATCCAATTGGGTGCTGGAAATATTAATGACATAGACTCGGAACTTTCATGGACTATCAAAGCAATTGAGAAATATCCAGAAATTTATATTGTAATTGGAGAATCAATGCTTGGTGAAAGACTCTCTTCAGAATATAAGAGGGTACGTATATTAAGGGACTATCCTAATTCTAGATATTTCTCGGATTTTGATTTTGCTATCCTAGCAGGAGGTTATAACTCATTTCATGAGGCGATAGAGGCAAGTTTACCAACAATATGTTATCCAAATATGAAGACTGGTAGAGATGATCAGTTAGCAAGAGCTGTGGTAGCAGAGGAGGCAGGGTGTATGGTTGTATTGAAAAATAGAACTGAGAATAAGATTCAAATTGCAATAGAAAGAATCTCTGAACCAGAAGTGAGAGATATGATGAAAGCAAATTTCTCTATACTACATAGAACCAATGGTTCAGAACAGGTTGCAGATTGGATTCTTGAGCAAATAAATTAGATTCACAGGTCTTGCCAAAAAGATGTTAATTTACCGTGCGATTTTTTGGTCGATTCTAATTCTAAAAAAGGATACATATTCCAATTGAGTACTACATCCTCATCTTCTTTGCTCATTAATTCCAAATATTTAAGAATTTTATTTCTGATATTTGTTCTCCATTTCTCGGGTATAAAAGTTAATGAAGGTGAATACCATCTTCTCAAAAAATCTAATTTGGTACTCATATCAATTCTATTTCTTAATATTTTCAGAACTGGGAAATTATTAATATCGATATTTTGGATAGAATAAATAATTACATTTTCGTGACTTATTGGATATGCTGACAATCTAATTTGAACTTCTGAATTTTCCATTATTTTTTTCAGATTTACTTTCTTATCCGAATCTAATGAAATAGCTAATAATTCCTTTCTAAAACATTTCCAACACTTCAGGCATGGTTTATTCCACTTTCCTCTTATACAAGATTGTGAAAATTCTCCAAATGGAGAAAGATTGCCAATTATTGATGTACCGACTTCGCTTACTCCTGCAACAGGAAGGCACAAATCGATACCGGCCGAAGAAAATAATTTACCATAAAATCTCCAATGAGAGCCATTTCCATAATCTATGTATTTTTCATGACCAATACCATATGCGGATTCCAATACTGTCCCAAATGCAATTGAATCAAGACCTAGGCTCTGAGATAGTAACACTGCAGGGACAGCGTTTGCTAAATCACTCGGAAAACCAACTGGTTTTCTAAGATATTCCAAGTCACATTCTATAACTTGAACATCATATCCGACTTCTTTTAATTCTTCACAGCTTTTTAGTGGTGCTTCCGAATCATAAATAGAATCTTTAGACATTGGCCTTTGCATAAAAATTGGAACTGTATTTCCAGGCATTACTGCCAAAGCAGCACAAGAATCAGCACCACCACTGTATGCCAAACCGGGCCTAGATCGAACAGGTGGTTTATTGGCAGATATATTATCATTTGATTTAGAGGTTATTTTATATTTTGATAAAACACTATTCGCTCCTTCTAGAAATTTAGGACTTACTTCAACTGGAAGTACTAATCTCTTTCCGATAAATTGATGGCACATCAATATTGTCGCCAATCCAATTAGATCCGGATGTATTTCATTTAATTTGACATCTCCCAACTTTATTCTGGATTTATTTTTTACTAATGAGATTTTTGATGAACTAAGATGGCTTATATCGTCTTCATCTGTTTCTAGTATGAAGGAAATATATCCTTTATCCTCATTAATAGAAACTTTCGTGATATCAACTCCGATTAGAAATATGCCATTCACATGTTTTTATCATACCCTCTTTTGCAAAAACTTTTGGAATATATCCTAAATCCTTCTTTATTTTGGATAAATTTGCCAAAGAATCTCTGATATCTCCTGCCCTATTTGGGCCATGTATTGCCTCAATCTCTAATTTACTTCCTGTACTTCTGGAAATTGTCTCTCGTATCATTTTGAATAGCATATTTATAGAAATAGTTTCCCCACAGGCTACATTATAGACTTCTCCATATGATTTTTCTGATTCTTCAAATAAAGAAAGGATATTTGCATCTACTACATTATCGATGTATGAAAAATCTCTTGTTTGTTCACCATCTCCATTTATGGTTGGTGAAATATTATCCATTATACTGTCAATAAAAACAGGAATTACTGCAGCATAAGCACCTTCAGGAGATTGTCTAGGGCCAAACACATTAAAGTAACGCAAACCTATTGTTTCCATATCATAAACATGGGAAAAAACTCTTGCATATTCTTCAATGGCTAATTTTGTCACAGCATAAGGAGATAATACACTACCAGTTCTCTCTTCATTCTTTGGCATATCTTCATTATCTCCATAAACAGAAGAGCTCGATGCGAATACCACTCTTTTTATTGAGTGTTCTTTAGCTGCAAATAATACATTCAAACTTCCTTGAATATTAATTTG
>TARA_B100001113_G_scaffold7288_1_pt1 | contig 12263 bp, 10 predicted proteins | sample TARA_B100001113 | Tara Oceans TARA_B100001113 (sample SAMEA2622402) | marine metagenome | biome: marine biome (ENVO:00000447); feature: deep chlorophyll maximum layer (ENVO:xxxxxxxx); material: "saline water (ENVO:00002010), including plankton (ENVO:xxxxxxxx)" | depth 50 m | reverse complement strand
GTATACAACCTTGATGATATAGCATTCGCATCTATCGAATCTATCTCAAGATCCCCATCGGCATGGTCCTTAGCCAATGATTTGACAGCATCGATTATCTCTTCCCTTCCGCCGTATGCCAGACATACCGTGAATGTGAAATTCTTGTACTCACGAGTGACCTCTTCAGCTCTGGATATTGCATTTCTAACACGTTCTGGAAGCATATCGAGACGTCCTACGGCGTTGACGCGAACCCCATTCTCATGGATAAGAGGGTCTACCGAAATCTCATTCAGACCTTGGACGTATAGATCGAATAAGATTTCAATTTCTTCTTCAGTCCTGTTAGTGAGGTTCTCACTGGACAATGCATAGACTGTAAGATAGGGTATATCAAGATCTAAGACCCACTTCATCACCTCTTTCAGTCGTTCTTTGCCAGCTGAGTGCCCTTGTCCAGATTCCATGGAATGAGCCCATGCAAATCTTCTATTCCCGTCCATTATGATTGAGATGTGCTGGGGCAGCTCAGAAGGATCAAGCTCACGGAGTCTAGAACGCGCCCTAACCCCCCTCACACGTTCAATTCTGCTGACAAGACTCCATGCGAGCCGAGAATTGACAATCCATTTTCCCAGAGTTTTGAAAATTCTGAATCTAAGTAGCCACTTTGCAGACCTGTCTATTGACCGACCGAGCCACCCTCTATGATTTGCCATGAATGCCCCTCACGTGAAGATGATGTCTGCAGAATCGCCAACCAAGTCCATCAGCCCCTTCTCCGGATTAACGACTATTACTTCTCCTGCAGCTTCCCAAACTGGGATATCGATGTGGCTGTTCCCAGCATACCCGAATTGACCTTTCCCGAACCTTGCTGTAAGGGCCTCAGCCTTATTGGCCCCTCTGAGGTTTATGTCGCCGTCCGATGCCATCACGTCATTGAATATGCCGAGATGCGCAGCAATGGACTCTGCAATTAGCCGATCAGACGCAGTCACGAGATACAACTCTCTTCCACGCGCGTATTCTCCCGTTACCCATTCCATGAATGAAGGATGAAATTCTAACTCTGCAGGATCAAACTTCAACAGTCTTCCTAGACGTTGCTTCCAAACCGCTCTTTGCCCTGTTAACTCAAGCCAAATAAATCTGAAAATCCTCCATGGTCTCGGCAGTAAAACTCTGCGAATAGACACCCAACTCATGTCTGTGAGAATAAGGGTCCCATCCAAGTCGACGGCTAAGGGCATTTCCGAATTTTGGCCGGCCACGATATCATCTGGCCGAGCCTCTGGGTTCAATGTTCTGACCGTTCGTCTGATACGCATGTACCCAATCCTACTGTCATGGAGTCCGGCGATACCCTCGCAGAGCCCGATTCCAGGACGCCCTTTACAATGGTCGAAGTATTAGGCTCAAGAATACACAAAATCCCCTCTGAGAATACCCCTTCGTCCATCGAAGAGTGGGTGAAATATACTCAATTTTTTGAGGTGTGGGGAGACGTTCCGGTGGAACTGATTTCCTTGGATAATCGAAGACAGGAGATCGTGATTGAAAGCAGCAGCGGATCATATCGAGCCGAGTTTTCTCAGTGGCCCGTTTCCGGTATGCGGGCTAGGATGAGATCGGAAAATAATCGGGTTGACTGGCCAGTTGGGGGGTTATCTATTGAGGGGCTGGATATTGCCCTCTTGTGGAGGGATGATTCTAATTCACCAGACGCAGAGGAGGTTATGTTGCAGCACATTGCGTCTCAAGATATGGATTCAGCAACTCAACTATTGGAAAGATGCGGCAGAGCATTGGCTTCTGCTCAAGAGGCTCTATCCGCCCAATGGACAGGCCCATCTGACTCTCGTGCTTGGAATTCATCAATTACGAAGTTGGAAGAGGCCACTAAGAGTAGAACATTGTGGAGAGCCCCATTCAAACCGGGAATGCCTGCTATGCTTTCTCTGGGTAAGACGTCTCTAAATCGTTTTTCGGAGTCACGTGAGGGGGTCATGCGACTGCGTCCGCCCATGTGCGGCCCATCAGATGCCGCATCAAGATCAAGGGACATCGAATGGCCAGCCTTGAGGGATTTAGCAGCTTTACTGTACAACATTGGCGAAATAGCACATGGAAATGTCGAGGATGAAGACTTCGAAAATCTCAGACTCGCTGCGATAAGGGGGTGGTCTGATTATCCAGGCCGCCGAAGAACTGGTGGTGTGAAGCCCCATAGGGCGCTACAGGTCATCGGAGGGGGATTGCCGATATGGGAATATGAACAGGCTCTTTCTTCAAAATTCGATACTTCCGAGAACTCTTCTCCAACATCTCCAAGAACGGATTACATGCTGAGAAACATCGCCTCTATCCAGAGGAAATTATTCACCATACGAATATTCTCTGCCGCTTCCCTTGCAGGTGCAACCTCTGTATTTCTGGGTACCATAGCATCCATATTGGAGCCGACCCAGGTGTCTCTTACAGCAACTGCAGTAGGCGCCTCTGTTTACATTGTGATGAATGGTCTATACCGGTATATGGCTCCAAAGCCAGAGTCGATATTCACGTGATTTGTATAGCGTTCCATGCACCTGATTCGTATCTGTAGGCCATTGGCACACCAGTTGGAATCTCCCTCTTCACTATCTCTTCCGGCCCAAGGCCTTCTATTTCCATTACGATAGAACGGAGCGAGTTTCCATGTGCAGCGACGAGAACAGTCCTGCCGGATTCAAGATTTGGAACAATCTGTTCGAACAGACAGGGCAAAGTCCGCTCTGACGTCATTCGAAGACTCTCACCACCAGGGGGGATACCTTCGTAACTCCTCCTCCATTTCTTGACCTGTTCTTCTCCAAACTCTTCCCGGCATTCTTGCTTATTTCTCCCTTGAAGGTCGCCGTAATTACGTTCGTTTAGCCGCGAGTCGTGTATCACTTCCCCGCTCCATGAATGATTGATGTCCAGTATTATCTCGGCTGTGCGTTGGGCCCTGACAAGTCCACTAGCATAAACAGCATCGAATTCGATCTTACTGAGTTTCTCTCCAGCACTCTTCGCCTCATTCATCCCTTTCTCAGAAAGCTCGATATCTACCCATCCCGTGAATCTGTTCTCAGCATTCCAGAGGGATTGACCATGACGAATAAGGACCAATAATCCCATTCCGACACCTCAAGAACGCCTTAGCCGTGGCTCGTGGAACTCAAGACCGAGAGTCGTTGAGAGCTTCTTAGCCTCCACGAGAGCGTCTTCACTCATTGCTCTCTGCACGTCAGAAGACTGCTGAGTGTAGAAATTCGCCTGAACCACGATGCTTGACGACCCCATCGAGAGTATCTTCACCCAGGATGACTGTTCGTTGACCGTCCGCTCATCGGCATTCAGCATTTCTGACATTTTCTCGCAGAAACTCTGCAAGGCTCCAGACTCACTAGACACCTCGAATTCAAACGGCATCACCACTCTTCTGAAACGTCGTTGAGAGAAATTTTCTATCGGTGAATTCACAAGGTTGGCGTTCGGAACGGTGATGATTGTATCTAGGCCAGTCCTAAGTACGGTCATACGCATCCCGATGTCAATAACCTCGCCTTCTATCCCGCCTACTTTTACCCAATCTCCAAGATTGAATGGCCTGTCTATTATGATTGAGAGAGCGCCGAACATGTTGGACACCGAGTCCTTAGCCGCCAGAGCCAGTGCGAGACCTGTGATTCCGAGACCTGCAATAATGCCATTTAGATCAAAACCAGCGACACCAGCCACGACGAAGGCGCCCAGGACAAATACACCCATCCTGCCTAATGACTCGCCTATGCTCACCAGAGATTTCTGCGATGCACTGCTGCCCTCATCATCGGATAGTATTGCTCCGATGGAACCAACCAGCCCGTACGCGGCGAATAGGAACACGAGTATGTAGAGAGAAACAGTCGATGAGAGTGCCTTATTCACGAGACCCTCGTCCCACACGGGCGTAACTGTGCCATCCAGAATCTCAACAAACTCTACGAAGAAAACTAATGTCACAGCCAACCCAACCGCTCGAGACCCCCTGGTCCCCAGCATATCCCCTGATTTCATTTCCTGACCAAACATTTTCCCCAAGATTCTAGGAAGCACTGACTTTCTGAAAAATTGCCCGATCAAAAGTGACAGAATTACAATGATTGCTATGCATGCCAGAGTCCCCACTGAGAACCCCATGATGTCCACGTCAAACCCGAAGTCGGAGAATGGGCCATCGCCCGGAACTGCTCCACTCATGGAGGGTCCCCTGATGGGGGGCCTGATAAACGCCCCCCAGTACTCTGTAAGGAACCACACTTCTCCGAGGGATTGAAGGATATGTCCCTGTACGTACACCTATGGAGGCGGCGAATGGGGCGTCCCGCACAAAGGTTGCAAGGGGCTTCAGAACCCGTGTAACATGCCTGTTGCTGCCATTCATGCTCTCAGTTGTAGCACCTGCAGCCATAGCCCCTGCAGCAATCGCACAGGAGACGCCCTCAGGAATCGAACCAACTGACATTTGGTCTGAGGAATACGCCAGTGGAATGTTTCCCTGGGGCGGTAACGCTCAAATTCAATTCCAAGAGTATCACAATTACGAGTCTACAAAGGCCAGAATGCAATATCTAGCTGATACTAACCCCGACATCATATCATTTCACGAGGGACTATTCGGGGGGTTAAACGACCGTGGCCAAGAAACCTCACTCGACGACTACAAGGGGTGGTTCTACAACAATCCAAGCCCATGGGTAAAAATCACAGCAGGCGTGGAAAACGGGGACTATAACCCATTCAACGGGGATGCTGGAAACTATCCCGATCGTCCGGATGTAATGCTGGTCGGTAATCACCATGCAAGAGAGTGGATGTCTTACGAGGTCCCAATGTTGTTCTTGGAAACCGTTGCATACTACTACGGTCAAGCGGGAATAGATAATGACGGGGACGGGCTGATCGATGAAGACTCGTGGAATGGGATTGATGACGATGGGGACTGTCTGAGCCTCAACGCCTCGTTTCAGGATTCGAACGGGGATGGCGTGCAATGCGGACCCGGCGACTTGGGCGTGGATGAAGACTTCTCCGAGCAATACATCACCGACCTCGTCGATACAAGAGAGATCTACCTCATACCAATATTGAACACTGACGGGCTAATCTACGACCAAACGGAATGGCTCGCGAATAACTGCAACGGGGCGACAACCGCGAATGCTTACGAGGAATGCCCGAGGAGCGGTTGGAGGAAGAACCTCCGAGATAACACGGTGACCGGAGTCACCCCGATCCCGGATCTCGATGAAGCCGTCGACGAGGGCTGTGACGGGGTGGATCTGAATAGGAATTATCAGTTTGAATGGGGAGCGCCTTTAGGAGCCACAGGACCACTGATTCCAGGAGCCTGCTATGCGGGCGTGAATAATGACGTCTACAACGGCCCCGTTGATACCGTAGATCAAGACGGAGACCTGCGTCTAAACGAGGATCACGTCGATGGCAAGGATGATGATGCCGATGGACTGGTCGACGAGGACTGGCTCGGAGGGAACAGCGAACCAGAGACCAAATTCATCCAAGACATGACTGAGATGAACGACGACAATAATGACGGAGCATCCGATTTCAAGGCCACACTGACATGGCACTCATTCTCGGAACTCGTCTTGTATCCTTGGGGGCACTGCACAGATTGCGAGTCCCCCGACCATGAATATCTGGTCTATCACGGAGATCAAATGGCTCAAATGACACTGTATGAAAATCTGCAATCCTCGGATCTCTATCCAACATCAGGAGACTTCTGCGATTGGCACTACGGCGTTCACAACTCATACTGCTACACGATGGAAATCGGAAACAACTTCCATGAAAATCCGGATGACATAAGCCAAATTGCAGTCCGTAACCTGGGCGTTCCATTCTATATGGTCGAAATCGCTGACGATCCACGTTTCAGGGCAGTTCATGGGCTAGAGAATATGAGTGCAAGACATTGGATACAAACCCCTTCCGAGGTGAGCATCCCCGAAAAGGGAGATATACAAATTGACCTTTGTCTCGATCCTTATTTCCCATTCTCCACTCAAGAAGATAGATCGTATCTCTCATGGCGATTTGTTGAGCCGAACCGTCTGCAGAATGATTACGGCCCAACGGAATGGAGAGAGGTACCCTGGGAGAAGGCACCCTTCGCAGCCTCAGGGAATGACTGCCAGTTGAAGGATGGCACAAATGGTACAGTCTTGACCAGTGCCGTTCCGATACCAGATACATCGGTGGGGAAACTACAGTATCGCGCACAACTTGGAACCACTAATGGCGCATTCCCATTCACATATCCGACTATCGAGGACGGGGGGAACTACTACGAACTCACAATGCCCTATCGCGCTGGGTTCGGATCAGCAATTCTGTCCGTCCTCATGTTCATATTCATCGCTGGTGTCGTATGGGGCGGCTTGGCTTTTCTTCTGAGAACAATGTTCGATGAAGATGCACCAGTTCTGTCTCTCCCTCCGGAGGGCCGTGAATGAGCAGCTCATCAGACCAATTCAGCGGCAGATTAGGACTAATATTCGCCACGATAGGCGCTGCGATAGGGACGGGCAACATATGGCGATTCCCCAGAATGGTCGGCGCTAACGGCGGCGGCTCATTCCTAGTCCCGTGGGTAATCTTCCTATTCCTATGGTCCATCCCGCTGGTTATCGCCGAATTCGCCCTCGGCAAGCGATCAAGGACCGGCACTGTGGGGACATTCAGAATTTTCAACGGTCCAAAATTTGCCTGGATGGGGCTATGGACTGCATGGATATCCACAGCCATAGGATTCTACTACGCCGTGGTGACCGGTTGGTGCATCAATTATTTCCAGACCGCTGTTCGAGGCGGGTTAGGATCAGATGTGGACACAACTGAGGTTTGGAATACCTTCCTGCAAGATCCGTCTCAGGTGATTTTGTTCCAAGCTCTTGCTGTGCTAATCACAATGGCAGCGATATGGAAGGGCGCGAAGGCCATCGAGAAGGTCAATGTGATTTTGATGGTCTCTTTGTTCATCCTTCTATTCTCAGCGTTGTTCCTTGCTTTCGTCATGGACCTTAATGATGGCACGCTCGATGGATTCGTGTACATGTTCAGCATACAGCCCGAGTATCTTTTGGAACCAGAGACCTGGATAAATGGGCTGTCGCAATCCGCTTGGTCCTGCTCGGCAGGAATGGGGATGGCCATCACATACTCGGTGTACATGAGGAAGGATGAGGACACAACCCTGAATGCAGCCACCATGTGCCTCGCAAACAATAGCATCTCTATCATAGCCGGACTAACTGTGATGATGGCCGTCTTTTCCGTTGTCGACGACCCCTTGTCTGCAGTGAGCGGAGGCAGTAGCGCAATCACATTCCTCGTGCTTCCAGAGGTTTTCGCACAGGCTCCCGGGGGGCCCGCAGTTCAGCTCTCGATGGTTGCAATGTTCTTCCTCGCACTTTCATTCGCCGCTTTGACCTCGATGATATCGACTGTAGAGCTATGCGTTCGAAATTTCGTGGATCACGGGGTGAATAGGGAGAAGGCCGTCGGCCTAACCAGCATCGCAATATTCCTCTTCGGAATCCCCAGTGCTGCCACCTGGATATTAGTGGATGAATCCACAGGCGTTGCCTTCCCTCAGTTCCTTGAGGTGCAAGACCACATCTGGGGATACGGTCTGATGTTCAGCGGCCTCTTCATCGCATACGCTATCTGGAAGTACGGATGGTCCAGATACAAGGTCTGGCAAACGGAAAATGGTGTCGAGGGCTTCTCTATGCGCGACTACCTAGATCACGGAGTCTCGTCATTCAGGGACGACTTCATCAATACGGGTGACAACGATTGGTGGATAGGCAAATGGTGGGACTACATCATGTATCTCGGATTCCCGATAATGTTCGTGATACTCATGGGCACGTTCTTCGTTGACATGCTAGCGACCGTCGAAGATCCCTGGAACCCGACAAATCCGAAAGGCATCACGATAATCCTCATCTTCTGGGGCATAACTGCGTTCTTATTCATCAGCATGAACCGTCTCATGCTCGTCAACAGAGTCGTGCCGACTGGGAAATCTGGATTCCCCATGTGCCTATTATCCGGCGAATACGTCCTCGAGCCAAGGCCACTGTTCAGAAATGTCCCGGAGGGGGCAGACGTGCCGATCGATACGCTACCCGGCGGTGAAGACCCCTTCATCCTCAAGGTAGGTGATCCGATACCCGAGCTTGAGAATCAGCCATTTGCCGTCTCTGGCGGCTCTGTGATGGACGCTGAAATCGTATGAAAGATTACCAACGAGAGAATTACAATTTACGTACACTTGTGGTTGAGTATGCGTATTTTTGTGTCGTTGGAACATTGAACGTCCTCATCTTCTTCGCCATGTACTACTTTGCCTACTCCATAGCGGGGGAAATCGAATATCGTGCTGCGAGTGCCTGGTCAGTTTCCTATCTCCTAAGCTCAATAATCTCCCACTCCATGCACAGGTGGTTCACGTTCCGTTCGACTTCGCCGTATGGCCGCAGCCTCGCCCTCACAATGGCTGTATACACGATTCTACTGATCATTTCCACATTTTCACAGGCTATTTTAGCAGACAGGATGGGTTTTGATCACCTTGCTGTCTGGGCTTTGAATACAGCTGCATTCGGATTCCTCTCATTCATTGCATTGAGATTCATCGCATTCCCGATGTCCGATGGAACCATTTCAGTCCGCGAACGCATCGAGATTGTCAAGTTGGGCCGTAGGTCTTGAAGTGCATTCGCAAACAGCGACCGATGTGTCTGCCGGCGTGCGAGGGACTCGCGACTTCTATCCGGAAGAGATGAGACTCAGAAATTGGCTATTCGAGCACTTCCACGCCGCCGCCCGGTCTCACGGCTTCGAAGAGTACGATTCACCAGTCCTTGAGAGCGAGGAACTCTATACGAGAAAGGCAGGCGAGGAGATCACATCACAGCTGTACAACTTCGAAGATAAGGGTGGCAGACGCGTAGCTCTCAGACCTGAGATGACGCCTTCCTTGGCGCGGATGGTCATGGCCAAATCGGGAACGCTCCCCACACCCATCAAGTGGTATTCCATTCCGCAGTGCTGGCGATACGAAAGAACCCAAAGGGGCCGTGGAAGGGAGCATTATCAGTGGAATGTAGACATATGGGGCATGCACGGTGTTGAGGCGGATGCCGAACTGCTCTCGGTGCTAGTGCACTTCTTTCGGGCCGTCGGTCTCAAATCTGACGATCTTGTAATACGGGTAAGCAATAGGAAAGTCCTCGAGGAGGTCCTGGGGGCCCTTGGAATCGAGGGGGAGACCTTCTCCAAAACATGTATCGTTATCGACAAGATGGACAAGCTACCTCCTGAAGCCATTGAGCAGCAACTCGCAGATTTAGGCCATGGCCATGATTCGATAGCTAGGATAAGGAAAGTCCTCGGGATGAAAGATCTGGACGATCTCAGTACAGAGTTGAATAGCGACAGTCAGGCTGTAAAGGAACTCCAAGACCTATTCGCACTGTGCGAATCTTACGGAATAACGAGCTGGCTGAGTTTTGATGCATCTGTTGTCAGGGGTCTCGCATACTACACAGGATCCGTGTTCGAGGCCCATGACAGGGATGGCGAACTCCGAGCAATATGCGGGGGAGGCAGGTATGACCGGCTGCTGTCCACCCTCGGGGGCAAGGACCTACCAGCCACAGGTTTTGGATTCGGCGATATGGTAATCATGGAACTCCTTTCAGTCAAGGGCCTGATACCGAATCTGCCCAGCGGGAATGAGGACATAGTAATCCCTCTGGACAAGGGTCTGAGGCCCGCTGCCATGGCGGTCGCATCCAGGCTCAGAGCGTCTGGAAGATCCGTAGATCTAGTTCTGGATGACAAGAGGATGAAATGGGCATTCAGGCACGCTGAGAGAACGGGTGCGCAGAGGCTCGTCATGGTCATGCCAGAGGAATGGCAGGCTGGAAAGGTCAGAATCAAGAATCTAGAAACCGGCGAAGAGTCCGATTTTGATGCAGATTCTCTGTAATCCGCATCAGCCTTCGCGATAGAACCTGCTAGCCGCCACCGCTCCGATTGCCAGTGACCCTACCCCTGCAAGAAGCCCGAATCCGGGTAACATGCCACTGTCCCCTGTGGATGGCGGAGCATCGTCGCCACCGACGGCGATCGGGTCGGAGGCGTTGATGACGGGGAAGAGAATCTCCGTGTTCAACCCGTCTGAGTTCTCTGAGTAATATAGTCTGAACATACCCGAGCAATCAAAAACTACACACGTAAAGTCTGCAGGATTGGGCTTTGAGTACTCGAATTGCAATTGCGGCTCTTCGAAACTCTTGTTCCAACGAGTCATGTTATCTGCCACTGGGATCTCCCATATTATCTGCTCTTCACTGTAGGTATTCGTCGCGAATTCTTGCTGTGCAACGACCATACTGCCTTTCATCAGAGATATTCGCAACTCCTGACACTCTGCTGTATCAGAGCAATCGCCTGATTGGATGTATATGCCGACATCCACCCTTATGGTGCCGTTTGGATTGAGATACATGTCTGATTTGAATGACTCAGACATCGCGCAGTTGAAGTTGACATCCACCTGCTGGTTGTCGGCGAATTCCTTCTCGCCATACCCATCGACTGCCGAGGTGGTCTCGTTCCTATCGAAATGGGTCCAGCATTGGCCTATGTTGTCGGTGCCCCAAAGGTGCATATGGGGATTCTCCACGGAGGGCTGCTTCGCATCCGCCGCCTGTGCGGAGGCAGGCGCGCCCGTGACTGCGATCAGCATGACCGCAAGCAAGGTAAATGCGGAGATCTTCTTACCAATCATGGCGGTCATGTCGGTATCCTCGTGTTTCAATCTATGGGGGTTCCGTGCGCCTTAACTGTCAAATCTGTGCAGTCCGTCCTCATCCCGAGCACTCTTTCGAGCTATGTTGAGCGCATCCCCGAGGAGATCCGCGGCCATTGAGCCCCCCGTGAGTCTGTCGCCCGCCACTCCAGTGATTATCGACATCACCTTGATCGTGTCTCCGAAGGCAGGGTCCTGTCGGGCGCCGAATATCACCTGAGCATCTGGAGCGAGCTTCGCCGTCATCAGCTCGACAACCTGATTGGCCTGTTCTAGCGTCATGTACGAGCCGCCAGTCACATGAATAAGCGCACCTGTCGCTCCCTCGATGTCGACATCGAGAAGAGGGTGATTCATGGCCTCGTGGACGACTTCCTCTGGCCCCTTGTCGCTCTCCCCGTAGAGCATCATCGTCACGCCTCCCCCCTTCATGATGGATCGGACATCAGCGAAGTCCAGATTTATCAGGCTCGGAACGGTGATCGTCTCGACTATGCCCTTGATTATCTCGGCAATCAGCTGATCCATGATGCTGAAGGCCTCTTCCAGGGGGAGATTGGGAACGAACTGTAGGAGCCGGTTGTTGTCCAGTACGAGGACCGCATCCGCAGCTCCCCGAAGAAGGTCGAGACCCTCCAAAGCACGCTGCATCCGCATCTTCCTCTCAACAGCGAATGGCGTGGTGACGATCGCAACCACGAGAGCACCCACTCTCTTGGCCTCCGCCGCTACCACGGGCGCTATACCGGTCCCAGTCCCTCCTCCGAGGCCAGCAGTCACGAATACAAGGTCTGCTCCATTCACGATCTGGGTTATGACGCCCCTGCCAGCCTCAGCGGCCTTACGGCCCATGTGGGGGTCGCCCCCTGCCCCTAGCCCTCTTGTGATATGCCTCCCAACGAGTAGCTTCTGCTGGGCTCGGGTATTGTCTAGATGCTGCTTATCCGTGTTTATCGCTACGGTTATCGCTCCTTCCACCCCTATGTGCGTAATGCGATTCATCGTGTTGTTGCCAGATCCGCCACACCCGCAAACAAGGATGCGCGGGTCGGGCGGTCCGAAGCTCTCGAGCTGCTCATCTGTGAGAGCGGTGGATGAGCCTGGTTGGGCCATGGTCCCCCAAGCTGGCGCATTACCTACCGTCATGTATTGGCCTCCACCCCAAATGGATGCAGGCAATCGATTTCTTGGCCTTCTTAATGATTGAGGGAGGCATGACGCCCGCAGGGCCGATTATCGCCCATCTTGATGCAAGCCGAAGCGACTACTTCCCGGAAACGGACATAAGTCTCCTGCTTGCCGCTCGGACCAGCCGCGCTTAGCTCAGTTGGCTAGAGCACCTGACTGTAGACTGGAA
>TARA_B100001113_G_scaffold51967_1_pt1 | contig 12264 bp, 7 predicted proteins | sample TARA_B100001113 | Tara Oceans TARA_B100001113 (sample SAMEA2622402) | marine metagenome | biome: marine biome (ENVO:00000447); feature: deep chlorophyll maximum layer (ENVO:xxxxxxxx); material: "saline water (ENVO:00002010), including plankton (ENVO:xxxxxxxx)" | depth 50 m | reverse complement strand
GAGCGGGCACCGGCGCTTACACTGTATGCGGCGACGCTTGGGGAACCGATGATTTCGCCACTGCCCAGAAGCTTGCCTGGGACGAGGATTGTCTCGTCCTCCCCTGCAGTTCTAGATAGCCGGCTCAAGTTCGGCTCGGCCCAATTACTCCGACTGGCCTCCAGTCTGAGTGCGACGTCTCGCCACAATGCTGCACCAGTTGACCTGCTCTGTGCCTTCAGATCGCCAATCAAGGCGATTAAGGCATCATTGGTCTTCTTACTGTTACTACTCATATGACTCCCTCGACGTTCTCGGGTAGGCCGGCCACCTCAGGCCCTGTTAAGAACCCCACGGGCAGAACATTAGCCCTCTATGGGGCGATGTGTCCCGATAAGCAAGCCTCAGATTTTGAATCCGACCTGCTCTTCAGAGCCGTCATCGGTACCTGCAATCCTTACTTGGCCTTCAGAGTCGACAAAGGTGCCTGCTTTGGTGGAAGCACCGTACATCGAGATTCCTTCTGATCTGATACGGCTCAACATGCTCTCTCCAAGTGATTTGGACAGATGGCGGATGATGTTCTGGAGTGCTGCTATCGCCCTATCTCTCTGATCCGCGCCGATTTCGTGATCTGAATATCTGGCCTCTTCGAATATACTGAAGAATTCTGAAAGGTCCTCTGGAGGAGCTATGCCCCCCAGCATCTGGTTGACCGCATGTTCGAATTCCCGGGTGGTCTCATACACCTTCTTCATCGCACCTCTCTGCCTGAAGAACTTGACTAGATCCTTGTAACAATTGAAGATGGTCTCAATGTACGAGTTTCTTCCCTGAAGGGCCCATAGAGAATCTGTGAGTATCCCTCTGAGGATTTCTATGCGACGGCGTTCGATGTAGTTCCTGTACATGTATGCTGCAAGGAGTAACGTGGAGACTGCAATTAGGGAGAGGATCGTTAACACCCTGGCTGTGAAGAAGCTTTGCTGGTCCACCTCTGCTGGGTCAGCGAGTCTAATTCTAGGGGTGTTATCGAGGTCCGAATTTACGAATCGATAATCACCCTGGAACTCAACTTCGATCCTCCATTCACCATTTACTGCACGGGGTCCGCCAAGACTGGCTGACTGTTCGCCTGGAAGGTCTTCGCCCGTATACTCAAAGCTGAAGTTGGCAACCCCTTGTTCAGATGTTGTTGTGAAGTAGACCTTGAATAGTTCCCAACCCGTTCCATTGTTGTAATATTGCGTGAAAACAACGGTTTGCCCCTCAACGGCAAGATCTATCCTATCTCTCAGAATTGCTACTGAGCCTTCTACGACTTCTCCGACCTGATATCCTTCTGGACGAGCCCATTGCTGACTGAGTAGTATGTCCACGCGGCTTTGAACGAGAATCTCCACGTCTACGAAAGAGCCGTTAATCACAGGTGCCGTCTCAATCTGACATCCTCCCGGCACCGAACGAGTTGGCTCATATGCGATTCTGACTGTTCTGAAGCCCTCGAGCTGGTCACCGCTGGGATCCACGCCGCGCTGACTTGGGTTGTCTTCTTTATCACCGGAGAACCACTCTACTGACCCAGTCCCATCGTTTGTGCGGGCAGTGGCAAAGGGTCTCGTATTTGTCTCAGGATCTAGGTAGATGTTCAGACATTTTCCTCCAACTGGGTTTCCATTCACCTGAGTTAGTCTAGCATCGAAGTGGAATGACTCTTTGAGATACAAGACAGGGAATGTGCTGCCATTGGCGAATGTGTATGTATCAACGTCATTTCTGAAAGGTCCTATCTCAATCATCTGAAGTGTTGAGTTGGAATAGACAGGGAACAACATTGTCTTGGTCGCGTTGAGGTATCTGTAGCGGTCTGCATTCTCCCAAGAGTTGTATCTGACTTGGACTTTCGCTTGGCCCGCTTGGACGCCTTCCAAGGAGCACATTATCTCAAAGAAACCGTTTATGTCGGTAGTCCCTGGCAAACAAGTTCTGATTCCAAGTTGGCTGCCTAGCATCTCATAATCTACTTTGACGTTTCTGAAGCTCAAGTTACGTCCGAGTTCATCTACGAGTTGTCCTGTTACAGTCATTGGCTTTTGTATTGATTCGCCTGTTATAGGGTCGGCCTCTGAGGTGTAGACAACTTGCTCATCGACGCTCAAAGAGGTCTCACCTAGAAGATAGAATCCTTCTTCCTGGAACTGAAGGACTCTTCGATAGTGGTCATTGTACAGGTCTTGTGTACATTCGTCCCATGCACCAGCGATTTCAAGCGCGTTGGGCCCTAGTGGCCCGCAGCCCTCGTGAGGTAAATTCTCGTTGAATCTGAGAATCACGTTTACCGGTCCGAAACCATCGGGAAGGAATGATTGAGCATCGGACGTGAGTATCTCGGGATCGAGAGTCATCTGATGGGTTATCGCACCTGCGCTCGGACAGAGATTGTCAACTATCTTTCTATGTACACGGTCTTCGAAGTCTAATCCTTCCAATATGAGAGTCACAATGCCCCCGTTTTCACCGCATCCATCTAACGCCTGACCGGAATCTTTCTCAAATGCTGTACGATTATCGTCAGTCACCTGAGCGGTGAAATACCAGTCTTGACCGCTCATCAGAGGGCCTGAAACACTGGATTGTAGATCGATGTACGTACGGGAGACCACCCAGAGGTCTGTTTGACCCTCGGATGATTGATGCAGCATATCTCCAGAATAGGTGTATGAAAGGGTGAATGCCCCCAGAGGATGGTCCTGGCCGATGGTGAGGTTCACTCGGAATATTCCATTCTTGTCTGTTGAAGTGAGGCCGTTTGATCCGTCTGCATCCCATGAATAGGTGACTGGCACCTCCCTAAGAGGCTGCAGGGAGTTGTCTACGAGTCTGACTTCTACTGTTCGATTGACGCCCCTGTATAATCTGGCATCTTCCACAGGCAAGAACTGGCTCGTTCCGATGACTGTGACATTGACATAGGCACCGGTCGACGACAGGATTGAAGATTGATTTCCTGTGAAGTAGAAGTTGGAGTTGGTGAAATCCGCCTTCACGCCATAGGTTCCAGCAGCATATTGGGAATACCATGACCAGTTGTAGTCGAATTGTGCCTTTCCATCTACCATGTTGGGAACTCTTGCAAAGCCGGTTTCTTGGGCTCCTGCGAAGATGAGGTTCTGATCGAGATCGACCTGTAGGGCAATAGCATCTTGCGCCCATGGTACAAATGTCCTATTGTATACCTCTCCAACGACTCTGAGAGACTCGCCTGTGAAGAGTTCTGGTATGATTTCACACCTAACTGGGCTAAATGGGTCCGTTGGGTCAGCAGGACCGCAGGGCGGGGCGTTGAAGTCTCCTCCATTCTGCATTGCCACAGACCAGTGCGTGAGGTTCGCCGACAGGAATGGCCTGAGTTTGGCAGCTTCCCCGTCTAGTCCGGCGGTGGTGCCGTCCCAGAGTAATGGATACGGCTTACCCAAACTTGCTTCTTCGAATGCTATTCCCGCACTGTTCAGGGAGGGCGCGTGGAACAGCGCCCTCCACGCTCCGAATGAGGATCCTGTGAATTGGGTTGCATCCCAATAGTAAACCGGCCTTATCGAAGTCGTATACATGACAGCTTCAATGTACATTCTGTGCATTGAACGGATGTAGAACGTTTCTGACTCACTTCCATTGAGATGTGGGAATGGCCATTCGTCTCCAAGATCTGGTCGTGAAAAGCCTATGAATTCGTAATCGCCGACTGGCAGAGATGTGTTCGTGTATGTGTATCTATCAACTACCTCATGGCCCTTCGCGTTGTCGTCCCATACAATTTCCTCATAGCCGCCACTTGGTTGGCCTACACCGTTATCCATTGTCGAATTCCAACGAACTTGCTTCCAGAAGCCCTGTGCGCCTTGATCCTGGACGAATGTGAGGGAAACCCACCCATTCGAATCGGCTCTATATCCAAATCCATACCCATCGAACAAAGTGGGTACTGATCTGTTACCGAATGGGCCTCCGGCCACAGTGAATGAAACTGGGGCATGTTTGATTCGATTGTCGAAGATTCCTCTTTCCCAGTCGGCATGATAGTGAACCTTGTAATCAACAAATAATGGCTGTTCATCGCTTCTGAAGTAAGTCCATGAGACGTAATCAACTGTGGTATTGGCCCTTACTTCGAGCGGAGTGGGCGTAGAAGATGACCCGTCATGAGCGAACATCTCGATAACATCAGCACGCAGATTATATCTGCTGGGGGGACCAACCTCAATGTCTTCAGGGTAGAGATACTGGCCGACTGTGAAATTGCCACCCTCGTCCGTGAGTACTTCAACAGTCCTAAGCGTCTCCGTGGAGTTCCTCTGGTATTCAATAACAATCCTTACTGGTAGATCTGACCCTGGTACGAAAGCTCCTGTCTCAAGGTCTAACACATCCACTCTGCCAGTGAACACTGCTGGAAACTGCGCATCTAGCCAAACAGTCTGTATGGGATTCAAAGTGATACGAGTCGGTGGTTTGTCATCAGCGTCTAGGATGCAATCATTGTCATTGTCCCAGTCGCTGGCAGGGTACTCTGCTCCGCTAGAGTCTGTGCATGTAGCACCCTCTTCGAAATGGTCCCAATCAACATCGGGAATGCCGTCCGTGTCATCATCTTCATCGAGGCTGTCGGGTCCAGTGGATGCGTTCGTCGGGTTGTGCATACCTGCACCGGTGCCGTAGTCATCGTGGTCCCAGGGGTTAGTCGAATTCGATCCGTATCTGCTTGGCCAAAGCATAACTTCGTCTTCATCATTCATCCCATCTTCGTCGTCATCGAGGTCTATGTCATCACGAAGGCCATCATTATCGTGATCCCATGGGGCTACAGGATGGGAGGCTCCTCCTCCTGCTTGCTCTATTGTATTGGATAGTCCGTCTCCATCCCAGTCAGTATCTGCCCAATCTGGAATTCCGTCGTTGTCGTGATCCCAAGGACTTTGTTCTTCGCCCCTGAAGCATATCAACTCTTGATCCACGTCCAATACTCCGTTGTTATCATCGTCCGGGTCTTCACCATCCGGAACCCCGTCGTTGTCGTTATCCACATCATAGTACTGGGGGAATAGCAGGCCCTGGCCAAGCCTACCTCTGTCCCAAACGGACTGATACCAACCATCCCCATCGGGATCTGTGTCTGTACCATCATCATCGTGGTCGTCGCAATTGTATCCTGTGAAGAAGTTCCCCGGCGGCTCTGTGTTGGAGTCGTCATCGAGATCGTCATTTACATCGATCTCAAAGAAATCCCATACACCATTGTTATCGTCATCGACATCCCAGTGATCGTAAACGCCATCGAAATCGTCGTCTAAATCAGCAGTGTCGTTGGCCATACAAGATGGGTTCAAAGTCCCAGTGACCGGGGCTCCACAGTCATCGTCTGGATCTACATTGTTATCTAGAAGGTCGGCTACTTCATCGGGGAACAGGTTTCCATTGGGATCTGCAACCCACTGGAAGAATCCGAAGTTGATGCCTACATAGGCTGTCCACAAATCTCTGTTGTTGATCATCTTATCGAATCCAACAGCAGCAGATGGGCCGGCGTCTTGATTGCCAAGGAAATCGAAGTGGAAGCAGTTCTGTTCACAAGTAAAGTCGTTTATTCCAGCTGAATTCTCGCCGCCATATGGGCCGTCAGTGTAGAGGGGGTCTGGCCTCGAAGAATAAGGCAGTGTGAATGGGACTCCGTTTGCTGAACTAGCAGATGCTAGTGGGAATCCATAGAGCCATGCGAGAGCAAGACCGCAGGCAGTTGGGCCCGCGGATAGACCTAACAGGAATGCCATCGATATATCGCATTCACCGTCATCTAGAGAGCCGCCATATGCGGGGTCGTTGACATCATAACGGCCGTCTGATCCCTCATCGCGGTCCCACCAATTAGGCACGCCATCGGCATCCATATCAACATCGACGCCGTTGATCAATGAGTCCCCATCCATATCGATGTCAAAGTAGTTATTACCATTCCAGGGGCTCCATTTCATCATCACATGCCAGTACATTTCTGGGACGTTTCCGTTAGATACGATTGTAGGCGGACCTAATGTGAAGTCATCTTGATAGCCGTTGTATGGGAGGACGAATCCATGCTCTTCGAAGAATGGACTGAAGTGCCAGAACATGTCCCAATGAAGAGTGCCTGTTCCAGTGTATAGGCCACTATCCGCAGAGCCATCTATGGCGTCTCCGTCTTGTTGAGAGTACGAGTTGTCGAACTGATCGGTATTGTCGTTGTCGACGATTCCACAATTGCCATCATCGGGGTCATATAAATCGGAAATACCATCGTTATCATCATCCCAGTCCTCATCATTGGACAGTCCATCGCCATCGATATCGGTGTCAATATAATTCAGGCCATCGTCCCTGTATCTTGATCCGTTCAACAGGTGCAGGTCATTGTCGTCATCCAAATCGCAATTCTCATCGATATCTAACCAATCTAGAACCCCGTCGTTGTCGTCATCTACATCTTCCCAGTTTGAGAAGCCGTCGCCATCCCAGTCGTTGTTCCCTGTGTGTGATTTCCTTTCTGTAAGGCACCGTGGGTCTGGATTGATTGGGTTTGGATTCTGAAGGGTTTCGCAATTCCATGAATCTAGTGTTGAAGTGGGGACCATTGGATAGGGATCATCTTGATTCGGGATTCCATCGTTGTCTAAATCATAGGGGATATCGGCCAAGTCGACTCCCGGATTACCGAGGAGGTTGTCTGCAGGGTCAGCAGCTCCAAGATCAGTGTCTTTCCAATCCCAGACGAGGTCATAGTCTGCGTCTATGGCTCGATATGCATCGTCGTCAGCATCTCTATCGTAATCAATTTCACAATCCACGCCAGGGACTTGACCAAACCAGTCACTGAATCCGTCGAGATACTGGGAAAGGTCGGTTAGAACGTTTAGACAGTTGTCCGGTATGCCATCATTGTCATCGTCGATGTCCCACATATCCAGGAGTCCGTCATTGTCATCGTCAGTATCTGCAGAGTCTGGTGTGCCATCGTTATCGTTATCTGGATCAATGAAATTAGGGAGTCCGTCGCCATCTAAATCCCCGTCCACGATCTCATTGAACGAAGGATTTCGAGGGTGCCATAGGTTCTGTTCCTTGAATGCAAAGTCAAGTTTTTCTTTTCCATAGGTGTCAAAGTCAAGATTGAATGCATCGGGGAAGGGGGCTCCAGTAGCAGCGATAACTGTGATGGTTCCATCACCTACTCCTCCTGGAATGGTGTCCGCGTATCTCCAAGTTCCTTCCGAATCGAATGAATGGCTGAATGATTGGCCTGTAGTCAATGTCCCGCTGTCGAAGGTTCCATCGGCGGCAACTGCGGAGTGATTTTCCGTATCGTCATTTGTCCATGTGACCGTATCCCCCACTTCGATCTGAAGATCCGTTTCAGAATAGCCTGCAGCAGTAATTGAAATCTGATGTGTCTTGCTGGAAGCCCACGAGATGGCAGCACTCCAATTAGTGGCTGTCATCGTGATGTTGGATGTCTCGGCCGCATCCCATGGGTGGGTGTCCCATAGATCGATCACTCCGTCATTGTCATCATCTGCATCCCAATAATCTTGAAGGCCATCGCCATCGAAATCACAAGGCCACACAAATTGATCGATGCGGGCATCGTTGTCGTCGTCCTCGTCATAGGACCCCTTGCCGGGGCCATCGATATCTTCGTCAGTGATTCCATCGTTGTCATGATCTAGCGGGTTCTGGTCAACTAGGTAGCCAGAGCCGAGTGCGAGGCCTGTCCATGGATGCAGGACGCTTGGCTCGACATACCGATCGGAGGTGACGTTCCATGGATCTGTGCCTTGGGAATAGTCAATCGGCCCCTCGAGGATCCCGTCGTTGTCATCGTCGAAGTCGAATTCATCCTGAATCCCGTCGTTGTCGTGGTCGTAAGGATCTGTTCCATAGCACCCGTCGAATCGCTCGATTAAATCGGATATGCCATCATTGTCGTCATCGAGGTCGTCCAGATCGTTTATGCCGTCGTTGTCATGGTCTTCAGTTTCTGTCTCTTCGACCATGAATCGATATCCGCCCTCGAGGAAGGATGTATCTGTGATTTGCCCGTAGAGTATGCCTGGGTCCGACCAGGACATGTCTTGGAAAGCGGGGTGATCTGGCAGAAGCATGTGCTCAAGTGCTGGGAATGAAGAGGTGTCAACATCTGATGATTGGATTTGCTGTTGGGTCGGTGTGTCCCCTGTTCCATTTTCAAATGGGCCTGACTGGTCTCCGACCGCTATCATCGGCATCTGTACGCTAACCACCATCAAAACCACCAGAAGTAGAGATTTTGTGGTCCTGTTTCTCTTTGTGAGATCTCCAATCATGCTAACACCGGGTGCTGGGTTGATGTGGACACATATTTCAATCGTACCCGAAAGGGGGCGAAACGAGTATCATGGATAGGATCAGAGTATCATCTCTGAATAAACGCGTTCATATCTTAGCGATGTGAGGATGTTTTTGTGTCAGGGGGTAGGAGGACGCTGTTGAGCGGCAAGATTCACCGTGCCACAGTCACTCAGGCCGATTTGGATTATGTTGGTTCGATATCAATCGATGAAGATCTTCTGGATGCTTCGGGGATATGTGAATGGGAGAAAGTCGCGATACTGGATGTTACGAATGGTGCCCGCCTGGAAACTTACGCCATAAAGGCGCCTAGAGGGTCTCGAGAGATCTGCATTAACGGTGCTGCAGCCCATTTAGTTCAACCGGGGGATATCGTGATCATACTGTCCTATGTAGAGATCGAGGAAGAGTTCATCGGCATGCACGCCCCGAGAATCGTACTTGTTGATGGTGAAAATAAAATTTCAGAGATCGTGTCGAATGAAACAAATTTCTGATGCGGCTTATTCATGGACGATGGTATGGTAAACCTTTGATTATAGTGGACGCGCGGTATAATTGCTCTAACAAAACGACCGCTGCAAGCTCATGAGGTAGAGTTATTTTGCCCAATGATAAAGACTCATACTCTATTCCCATCAAGGCGAAACCTCCCGGGGGGCCTACCACCAGATGGGTGTCGTTCCTTTGCATGGACCATCTTTTGAGATGCTCGGAATACTGCACGCTGTCTAGCTCTTCACCGCTTTCTTGAAGCAGTATCATGCTATGTCCGGGATACTTATCTGAGATTTCTTTTAGATACGTCTTCGGATCGGTTTTATTCCTGTGCTCAACGAGTGACACCCCGGAAGAGGATAGGCGATTGGCATATTCGGATATCGAAGCCCGGAAAGATGCGTTCTTCGCACGGCCGTGAAGATGGACAATGACTCGCCCCATGGTACACACTTTACAACAAGCGACTATAGCCATTTGTAATGACGGGTGATTGGCGGATATGGGTTGGAAGTGGAGGTTCTGGGAAAAATCAAGCAGCGGTATCGGTAATGAGCCGCACATCCTAGGCACGCGGATATGGCTTCAAGAGTTGCGTGAACTTTGCGAGCGTTGCTTCGATAATCGAGAAGAGGGGCAACGGCTTGTTCGAGAATTACAAGTCGAATGGAGCGATGCATGGAAGCGCATGGAGGTTGAGGAATCATTGAAACAGGGGCTTGATCGTCGTGCGTTGAGATTGATTAGAGCCAACGACTCTGAATGGTCGGAGTGGCTTGATAATGAGCGCTTTTGGATGCCGGGTTGGAAAGGTGAAGGGTCATGATGGGGTGGATATTTCTTTTCCTGGGAATAGGCGGATCGTGTTTTTGGCTTTCTTGGCACCAGCCTTTTCCTGAGATTTCCAGAAGATACGCATACCTTGTACTCATGGCTGGCAGTGTTTTGATAATTTCAGAGCAGGCTCCAAGAGAGACCAGCGAAACAGTACCGATGTATTTTGCGCTCGGGCTTGGAGTTCTTGGGACGCTAAAAGGGTCGTGGGATATGACTAGGACGATGCGTGATGTGATTGTGGCTCCTTTCGCAGGAGGTATGCTCTGCGCAGGCAGTGCTGCACTCCTAGTGGGCTGGTGGGATGAAGGAGGTACATACGAACACATTAGTTCATTCATTCTGGTATCAGCCTTGATCCTGATGGAAATTTATCTTGTTTTCAGGGGGTTGATCATAGGTGTGCCTGGACTAAGTTGGTCCAAAGCCGGACTCAGACAAATACAACGTGGATTGCTTGACGGGCCATCTGGAGCTATATCGTGTTTTGAGAGGTCCTGGGATGCTGATGAAGAATGGCTTGGGGCGATGAGTCATGCGGCCTTAATCCGTATTTACATTCATCTTGAACAAGAAGAATCTGCAAATAATAGTGAGAAGTATCTCGAAGAATTTGGAGGGTGGGAGGTCGTTGATTCCGCGTGGATCGAGGCAATAGACTCTGCATTGAATTCCATTTCAGAATCTAAGTGGTCTGAACCGATTGCTGATATGTGAGAGATGTTTCCGTCGTCACATGGTTCGTATCACGAAGGTCCACACTGGCGGTGGAGATGGTGGTGAAACCTCTCTTGTCGACGGGACCCGGGTTGGAAAGGAAGATCCTAGGGTGTCGATTTACGGAACGATTGATGAGGCGAATTCCTCTATTGGTGTCGTCCGTATGGAGCTCGACAGGGCACCAACCCATGCACCGGACGGCGGTTTGATGGCCGCACTTGTCCCGGTGTATGAAAGCGCTGACGAGATGCTTGGTAGAATACAACAGGAGTTGTTTGATGTGGGGGCCGAATGTGCTTGCCCTCCTGGCGGCGTCCCGGAGCAGATGTCGATTATCGGTGCAGATGCAGGGGTTCGGCTGGTAGAGGAAATGGATTCCATGCTAGAGGACGTAGAGCCATTACAATCGTTCATTCTCCCAACCGGTAACCCTGCAGTGGCGAATTTGCATATGGCTCGTACGATCGTCCGAAGAGCGGAGAGAGAGGCTTGCAAACTTCGAGGAGAGATCAGGCCTGAGATAATTAGCTATCTTAACAGACTCTCTGATCACTGTTTTGTACTCGGTCGGTGGCTCACTGCGAAGATGGGTGAAGATGAAACCCTTTGGACGCCATTGGGAAAAAGGGTTTAGTCCGCCCTCAAATTTTCAAGCACCTTTCTAGCGTTTGAAAGCACAATTTTTTCCTGCTCAAACGTCAATTGGTCAATCGCACTTTCAGGGTCTAGCCATAGAAAATTAGTATGCTCATGAGATAATTTCACTTGAAATTCGTCGGTTGTGGCGAGGTACCAATAGACCTGCTTCTGATTTACAGAACCCTTTCTGGAATAAGAATACTCAGTTCGTTCGGCCCATGACGGAATGATACGTATTTCCTCAATCCCTGTTTCTTCCAACAGCTCACGCCTAGCAGTAGAATGGTGATCTTCCCCTGCCTCAACGTGCCCTTTTGGGAAGCTCCAGTGCCCTTGCGGGTACTGCAACAGAAGTATACTTCGATGATTGGCAAGTATGAACCCGCAGGAAGTCTCCATGAAGCTCGATTAATGGAGGGTGGGAAGAACCCTTGGGAAGCGGAAGCGATACATCAGGGTGGCTTCAGGAATGGCTATGGCGGGTGTCGACGAGTTGGAAATAACAAGGATTCTGACGGACAGTGATCTCGATGGGGTCCTTTCCGGCGCGATTTTACTCAGGAGATGGCCTGAAGCAGAGGTTCTATTCGGACATCCCGGAGCCCTGAAAAACGGACTCTATGATGATTTTATCAACAGTAAAACTGCAATCTGTGATCTTCCCTATCACCCTAAGTGTGGTTTATCCATAGACCATCATCTCTCAAACAAGCCAGAGTCTGAAGACGGGGTGCGCGTCTGGGAAGCAGCACCCTCAGCAGCCAGGGTCGCAGCAAACCTTCTAGGTCACATTATCGATCTGGAGGATCTCTCGGAGGCTTTGGAATGGACTGATCGCCTAGATGGCGGAATGGTGACTAGAGAGCAATATCTCTCAGAAGAGCCGATGGTGTGGATCGGGCGATCGGTGGGTGTGGGAGACGAAGTGGCCAGAGCAGCCATGTGGCTCTTTTCTTCCGGGCTTACGCCACACGAGATATCGGAAACGAGTGTTGTGAAGGCGGCTATCGCTCAAAGAAAAAGAGAGAATGAAATATTGAAATTGGAAATAGAAGAGCGTTTGGAGATTGTTGATCGTTTGGCAATTGTTCGGATGCATGGCTTGGGGATGCGATCGAATGGATATGCTGTGACAGCTTACGCAGGGGATGCTTGCGATGCCTGTTTGATAACTCATGG
>TARA_B100001113_G_scaffold60027_1_pt1 | contig 12313 bp, 5 predicted proteins | sample TARA_B100001113 | Tara Oceans TARA_B100001113 (sample SAMEA2622402) | marine metagenome | biome: marine biome (ENVO:00000447); feature: deep chlorophyll maximum layer (ENVO:xxxxxxxx); material: "saline water (ENVO:00002010), including plankton (ENVO:xxxxxxxx)" | depth 50 m | reverse complement strand
ATTGGTGTTTTGAAATATAATATAGGGTAAAGATTAGGGGGTCTTTTTGGCCCCCTTCTTATATTGAAGAGAAGAAATGCCTAGTTTCAATTTTAAAAAGGAAGTTAAACTTTTTCTTGTACATGACAGCAAAAAGTACAGGATAGATGTAAATCAAATTGACTTTGGGCAAACTTTTCAAGAAACAAGCTATCCTGTAAAAACGTTACACAACCAAAGTAGTTTTGAAGGTTCTGTAATTAATAGAGCAAATCCAGCAGAGTTCAGTTTTAATACTCCTCTGCTACAAGAAGAAAGACACAAAGTTGTATTTGATAGATTACTAGATTCTACAACTTTTGACTTATACATTTCAACTGAGTCTGATGATGTCTGGAAACTAGAAAAGTGCGTTATTCAAGATGGGACGTTCGAGATTAATAAATCAAGACCCCTGAGATTAAGTATTTCTGGTGAGGCATCTAAGCTATCAAAACATAGTGGGGCTATACCAGGCACGCTACAAACAGCTGGTACCACTACTACCACTTATATAGTGCCTGATCTCCCCACTCTTACTCTTGGGTCTGATGATGTTTCAAAAAGCATTGTTGGAATGACCGTATCGCTTCAGAATGATATAAATTGGAATAATTATAATACGGTACAAGGAGCTACTACAGCTACAAATGCTGCAACATCTCAATATCCAACAAACTTTACTGTAGGAACAAAAGTTCTTTCAGGCACAATTAGTAAGTATTTAGACGACGAGTCTACAAGTGTACTTACTTGGAACAGTAACACAAGCTTAAGGTTAAGGGTAGGAAAAGACGTAGGAAAAGGCATAGCCAGTGTTACAGTTACAAGCGGAGGTACTGGATATTCATCCGCACCCACAGTTAGTTTCACAGGAGCAGGTGGTACAGGAGGAGCAGGAACGACGGTACTTAGTAGTGGAGCAGTACAATCAGTAACAATTACTGCAGCAGGAAGAGGGTATACATCAAACCCAACAGTAGTATTTAATGGAGGTAGCCCCCTAGTTACAGCAGCAGGTACGTCAGCATTAACAGCTACTTCAGAAATAGTAGGAATAGATTTTAATATTACGAATTGTTCATTTACGAACAGAATGTCAACTCCAAATGTTTTTCGAGAAGAATATAATTGGAGAATGACACAAAACCCAACAGCGCTATCTAGCGTTATAACTTACACAACGACATAGGAGTATGTAATTTTATGGAACTAAAAAAACTGGTAGTCGACAGCAAAGCGAAGTGGATTGATTTCGCTGGACTCGACGGGTTTTCGGTAGAGATAGCAAATCTCTCGCGAAAAGAATTAACAGGATTACGAAAAAAGTGTACTACAACTAAATTTAATCGAAAGTCTAGAATGGCAGAAGATGTTCTTGATGACGAAAAATTTGTTACAGAGTTTACACGTAAAACTGTGAAGAATTGGAAAGGCCTTACTTTGGCGCATTTAGAAACTTTAATTCTTGTTGATATAGAGGGGCAAGACCCTAATAAAGAAGTAGATTATTCAGAAGAAAATGCGGAAGTGTTAGTAAGTCAATCAACAGAATTTGATACTTGGCTCAATGAGGTAGTCTTTGATCTCGATAACTTTCGTAGCGAGCCAAAGAGAGACGTGCCTAAAAAGACTGGAGGAGCTGTTCCTAAATCTTGATTCTGGAATGACCGCAGAGCGGTACTTTGAGATGCAAGAACAAATGGGGCAGCCTGTAGAGGAAGAAAAAATTCCTCCAAGTATGGAAGATTTTCCTGATCTTGTTGCAGATGCTTTACAAATATTTAATCGGCTGGGGGACAGAGTTTATCCAGAAATTGGATACATCGGAAAAGACTATACAAACCTTAATTTATATATGGAGGTTTATGGAATAGAAGAAGAAGACAAAGATTTTCTTCTCGAAATTATTGAATGGTTAGACGCCAGAGCTATCAAAAAATCCGCGGATCAATTAAAGCGGGAATATGATAAGATAAAGAGAAAATCTAGTGGCAAATAGTATAACATTTAAAGTTAAAGTTGAAAAAGACGGTAACTTAAAAGTTGTTGCTAAAGAAGCTGGCGCAGCTGCTAAAAGCACTGATGATCTTAGTAGATCTACTGATCGTGCCACAAAAAGTCGTAATCGTTTTCACAAAGCAGAAAAAGGAGTAGGCCAAGCAGGCCTTTCCAGCGCAAAAGGTTTTTCAAAAATGAATCAAACCATGGGCGGAAGCTCAGGGTTGGTTGCGGCCTATGCAACGTTAGCCGCTAATATCTTTGCTCTTACTGCCGCTTTCGGGGCACTTTCAAGAGCCGCACAAGTAGAGAAACTAAAAGATGGATTAGTAGCAATGGGACAAGCGACTGGTGTTGCTATGAACTCTCTGTCAGAGAATCTTGTAAGAGCTACAGGAAATGCCATAAGTTTAGAAGAAGCAATGAGAACTACTGCACAAGTTACCAGTGCGGGGTTTGACCCGAGTCTAATTGAAAGATTAGGAAAAGTTGCCCGAATGGCTAGCCAAGCTCTTGGTCGTGATTTAAATGATGCGATGCAAAGGATTACAAGAGGTGCCATCAAAATGGAGCCAGAACTTCTTGATGAACTAGGAATTATGGTTCGTCTAGATGATGCTACGGCTACTTATGCGGCAGGCTTGGGTAAAAGTGCTGATGAGTTAACTAGGTTTGAAAAACAGCAAGCTTTTATGAATGCAGTTCTTGAAGAAGGAGAGAAAAAGTTCTCTGCTTTAGGAGATGTAGATGTAAATCCTTATACACAACTAGCTGCAACCTTTACTAATTTAACCGAATCTTTTTTAAATTTAATAAATAATGCTCTTGAACCTGTAGTTAAACTACTAGCTAGTAGTCAGACAATGCTTGTTGGTGCTTTAGTTTTATTTGCTTCAACAGCTGGAAAGATGGTTCAACCTGCTTTAGGTGCTCTTATTGGAAAAATGGGAGAAATGTCAGGAAAGAGTGCGAAAGCAGCAGTTGATCTTGTAAAACTCACTGGAGCAACAGGAAAAGGCTCTAAAAAAGTAATGGAACTCAAAGAAGAGCTTGCAAAAGGAAATGTAAATACAGAAAAGTGGAAGTCAGGATTAAATGGCTCTATTAGATCTATGGCAGGCTATAGGCGTAGTCTGGACAATAACATAAAAAGTCAAGGGTTATTTAGTAGAGCAACTTTTTCTTCTTTACAATCCTTACGACAATCTAAAAAAGACCATCTAGGCTTAGTTAAGGCAAAATTAGCACTAGATTTGGCTAATATTAGAAATTCTCAAAGTAATGCTATAAATACTCTTCAAACAAATGGTTTACGAGCAGGAATTAAACAACTTACAGTTGATATGGGTGCTCTGTATGTAGCAAGTACTTCGGCCACGGTAGGTCTTGGTAGGCTGGCAACAGCCATGGGAGTAGTGGCAGGAGCGGCCAGAGCCGCAGGTGCAGCACTAGCCTTTATGGGAGCGGGGCTGTTGGCTGCTCTAAATTGGATTGGACTAGCAATTATGGCAGGAATGCTATTATTCGAAGCGTTTAAAGCAATTAGTGATGCTTTAAAGTCCGAGGAAGAAACCAAATTACAAGCTGCAGCAGAAAATGCAAGTACTGCTTTTGACGATCTTAAAACTAATTTGACCGAAGTTGAGTCGGCTTTAGAGGGTCAGTCAAGTAAAATTAAAACTGTTTCAGATAGATATATTGCATTAAATAATATCATGACTACAACAGTTTCAGAATATAATAAGCTAGCAAAAGCACAAGCAGAATTAGACGCATCAGAAGGTATTGGCGGAAATGAAATAAATAAAGACAGCGAAGTTTTAAAGAGTGTGCAAGATTTAGCAAAAAGTTCCGCAGTAATGAGTACAGCGTTAGAAGAAGCTGGATTAAACTTGGCAGATCTTGAGGCAGGAAATGTAACTTTAAATCAGTTAAATGCCGCCATGAAACAGGTAGCAGAAAATAATAATAAGACAAATACTGCAATGGCAGGGCTCGCAAAAGAAATCGAAGGTTTAGACGAACCTATGACTAAATTTCTGGCAAAAATAAAAGATACTAGTGATGTTGATGATATAGTTTCAAGTTTTGAAGAGCTAAACGGTTATATTAAAAATACGGATAATGCTGCTTCAACTTTTGATAAGTTATCAGTTTTTGCAGAAAAAGCAGGTGAGGATACTTTAAAACTACTAGGTATTTCTAAGGAACAGATAAAAAATGCCAAGGGGAGTGTGGTGATGGAAGAGGCCCTTTTGACGACGCTAGAAGACAAACTAGAGACTGTTGGAGGAATTTTTGAAACAGAAAAACAACAACAGATTACTCATAAACAAAGAATGTCAACTTTAAAAGCAGAATTAACTTTATTAAAGCAAAAAGAGGGCTTGTCTGGTGCAGCTGCGGCAACTTTTGATAAAGAACAAGAGATAGCAAATCAAACCTTAACCAGAATGAATCAGGATATAACATTAAAAAGATTAGCTGCAGGAATACAAGAAGGCGCTGAGCACACTAATTCAAAAATTTTAGATATGGAAGCGGAACGGGATGCTTTTGTAGCAGCATTACCTGGTAAGCTAGAAAAAACCCTAGCTATAGAAAAAGAAAATGTCGTTATTCTCCAACGTCAGCAAACAGCCAGAAAAGCCCTTTTAGATATAACAAGTAAAATGATGAGTGCTCAAAATAAGATGCTAGACTTAGAAGAAGAGCAAAACAAACGTAACTTACAAGCCGCAAATAGAGCAGACCCTAATAGAGGATATAGCTCTGAATTAAATGCAGCAGATAGATTAAAAGCTGCTGAAGGCGAAGCTAAAGTTATGTTAAAAATCAATAAAGATGGAACCACAACTGAGACAAAAGCTCTAAATTTATTAGATAGACGAAAACTAGCGGCTGAAAATGAATATCAAATGACTTTAATTAAGATTGAGCTAGAGTCTGCAATGAATCTTGCTAAGTTAAAAGTTCTTGATGCCGAGATGCGAGTTATACATGCAAAAGAACAACAATTCTTAAAAGAACAAGCAGCTAAAGATCCAAATAAAACTTTTACTCCAACAGCATACGAAGACTCAGCTATAGGACAAAGTATAGCAGCTGCTATGAATATTTCAGGTCCTGGAGGTCCCGCAGAAACATTACAGAAGAATCTTGCTAAATCAGTACGTGATGGTGTGGTTAATGGAATAACAGAAGGAACTGAAAAAACTAAAGAGCAGCGTACAGCTGAAATTCTTGGAGCAACGGGAGCCACCACTGGAGACAGAATTGAAACTATACAGGAGGCAGGAGGCCTAGATGCCTTAGAGCATACATCACAAAAAATTGGAGCAATAAGAAATTCGCTGGAACCTATGATCGAAGATATGAGGAAATTAGGGCCTGAAGGTGAATTAATAGCAGCCGTATCAAGCGGTGCTTTAATAATGGCGGAATCGTGGACTGTAGCTGCAGAAAAGTTTGAGGCGGCAGGGGACGGCATGGGAAAAATGGCAGCAATTGGAACCGCCGTTGCACAAACCATACAGCAAGTTGCAGCAATAATGAATGCGGCCTCTCAAAATAGAATTGCAGGTATCGATAAAGAAATTGAAGCAGAGAAGAAAAGAGATGGTAAGTCTAAACAAAGCCTTGCAAAAATAGCGTCTTTAGAAAAAAAGAAAGAGCAAGAACAACGAAAAGCATTTGAGCGAAACAAAAAACTGCAAATGGCAAGCGTTATTGCATCTACCGCCGCAGGTATAGGAGGAGTTTTAGCAGGTATAAAAGACCCTCTAGTAACTGCTCCAATGGCTGTTATGTGGGCGGGAATAATCGCTGCAATGGGAGCTGCTCAGCTTGCTGTTATCGCTGGAACCTCATACCAAGGAGGGGGAGGTATACAATCCCCCTCAGCACCCACAAGTGTCTCATTGGGAAACAGAAGAAGTTCTTCAGATTTATCTAAGTCTCAATCAGCGAGAGGAGAGCTTGCCTACTTCCGAGGAGACCAAGGAATTGGCGGCCCAGAAAACTTCCGTCCCGCCTTTAGTGGAAGAAGAAATTATGCGACAGGCGGGAACATGGGATACGTAGTTGGAGAGCAGGGACCAGAATTGTTTATGCCTGAGAGACCAGGAACAATCGTACCTGCGGATGATACTGCTGCAGCAATGGGTGGAAACACAAATGTTACTTTCTCAATTAATGCAATAGATGCTTCAGGCGTTGAAGAGGTGCTCGCACAGCAACAAGGAAATATTATAGGAATGATAAGAACTGCAGCAAATTCTTACGGAGAGGAATTTATGGAAGATCTTGATGAAACTACCTATACTGCTCCAGTGGCAAGGAGAGCTTAATGTCGGGGTATAATTTTTCTAATAGACTGCCTGATCCAGATTTTACTATTGGTTACTGGGGTGCAGGAGCAGCTTCCGCAGACTCTGCAGCAAGTGCAGATCATGGGCCTGGCTTTGCTTCTGTAAAACTTACTTCTGATCAAAAAGTCATGGTATCAAGAACAAACTCAGGAAGAGTTTTGGCGAAAGCAGTTGCAGCACAAAAATGGAATATTGATATAGACTATCATCCAATGACACAAGATGAGTTTCGTCCTGTAGATGCTTTTTTGCAATCAAAGCAGGGCGCTTTGACATCTTTTTTTGTGGCTCTTCCTCAGTATAATAACCCAAAAAATGCGAATTGGATATCGGCACTTACAAATAGTAATAATTCAATAAACGGGGGGAATGCTTTCACTATGACGACTCAATTACCAGGAGTTGCAGGAGACACAAGCATTGTAATTGGAAGCAACAATTGGACACCTACTGTTATGGGAGGCGCCGAGCATAATAGTCTTCCAAGACCAGGAGAAGTTTTTACTTTAGCAGACTCTAGTAATAGTAACCATAAAAAAGTATATATGATTACTCATATTGAAACTAATGGTACATATGCCAGTGCTGATTCTCGTCCTTCTAATAATTCAAGGCTGAGACTAGGAATTTCTCCTCCCTTGTCAAAAAATGTAGCAACTAATGCAGTTGCAACTTTTATAAATCCTTTATTTCAAGTAATTATGCCAAGTGCAGTACGTTCTTACTCTTTAAACACCGATAACTTATACAAGTTTAGTTTAAAACTTGAAGAATACCTATGACAACTCAATATACAAAGTACGACGATAATCCAGATTTACAAGCTTCTATCTTATCAGAGGATCCTTTTCTATACGCTCATTTAGTAAAGTTTGAAAGAATACCTGATACTGACTCTGGACTAATTGCTGAAGAGCCTAGTGATTATTCTTATATAACTGATGCATCTTTTGATATAAGCTTTAATGATGGAAGTAAAAGTGTTGCAGGAACTGCAAACGGTTCCCAGACCTATGTTGCAGGAAGACTATTATCTGTAGGAAATATTGCAGATACTACAGAGGCAAAAGTAAGTAATGTAAGTCTTACAATTTCAGCAATTTCATTAGGAAGTAAATTTACTGCAAGCGCTGAGAACACCAGTGCTACTCCTCCAGTTCCTAATAATAGAGTAAATGTACTTAACTCAACTTCTAGTGGTTGTGACATTAAACTAGTAGATACGGATTTTTCAGGAACTTGGTTAGACTTAGGTTTTTCAGAAGGAGACAGAATAACAGTATCTAGTGGTGACGGTAATAATAACTTAAGTGTTACTATTTCAAGCTTTGAAGACAATAATTTTACAGCTTCTTGTATACTACCTAATCAAACTCCTGCAAATGCCACAAATAGAACTGATTATACAATTACATATGAAACTGATGAAGTAACAGCAGTTTTAGACGATCCCTCTAGCACTACATATAATAACTACATAAATAGAGAAGTTACTATTTATAAAGCTCATATTGACCCCGATAATGGTAATGTTATAGGCTCTCCTTATTTATTATTCAAAGGTATTATATCAAAAGCAAAAATAAGTGATGATCCAAATAAGAATTCAGTAGTTACTTGGACACTTACAAGCCATTGGGGAGACTTTATACGTGTAAATGGTCGCTTGACCGTTGATGATTCTCATAGAGCCCTTGGAGCAAACGGTAAACCAGATATAGCTGCTTTATATAGGGATGACTATGCTTTTGACTACGGTTTTGCACACGGTAACCAGGCAATTAATATTATTGCAATTTATCAGGTTCAAGAAACTAGGTACAAATTAAAGAAATCTGGACTTTTTGGTTTAAAGACCAAGATGAAAGAGTATCAAGTAACTGTAGATAGAGATGTTGATTTAAGACTAAATCTAGAAGCAAAATATCTGCCCGTAATTTATGGTGTTCAAAGAACTGATAGTATTCCTGTTTTTGCAGACTCCTTAGCAAATGACCCGAAAAAAATATATGTTGCTTATGCAATCTGCGAAGGAGAAGTAAGTGGTCTGTATGATATTTATGTTGATGATCAATCTCGTATTTGTATTGATAAAAACGATTCTGATACTCGCTCAACACAGACAGGCGAAGAAACAATTGATGTAATATGTGAAGGTAGAATGGATAGAGGGGACACTCTAAGTTCCGCTGCTTCTGTAAGAAATTCTCGTGGTAGAGGCATGGCGCGCTCTCCTTCAGGTTTTGATTATTATAATGGAGGAATGTATAGTGGAATAGGAAACTGGTTAAATTATTACTACTTTCAACAAAATTTAACTCCTTCTACTCCAGATGTTGGTGCAGCAACAGGTGTTACTCACCAGAAACAAACAACTTTAAAATACCCTATATCTTCTCGTTTAGTTTTTCATGCAGGTAGAAGCCATCAACGTGCAGATGATACTCTTGTTCGTATTGCAGCAGCAGGAAAAAGTAACGCAAATGCAGGATTTAAATTACAATCTGATTTAAGTAATAACTCAGATGAAAGAGCAGATTATTGGACTCAGAATCATAGACTTCTAGATACTGCATATGTAGTAGCAGAGTTTACTATTGCTGAAGGCGATACAACAATTCCTGAACTTGATTTTGTTGTTCGAGGAAAAGAAATTGAGCAATATAACTATGATTTCTCTTATCGTCAGCATCCAAATCCTACTTTCTCTTCTGGAACAATAACAGATAAGAGGGCTCTTTTTAAAGTAAATAATTTTGTTGATTTCTATAGGCTTGATAACTCTGGGGCAAATAATGGTAGACTTGCAACAGGTGTCCAAATTATGGATGCAACAGAGTATTTAAATTCAAGAGCAGAAACTGTACACAAGTTTAGATTTGATAGTGATCCCTTACAGGGTACAGATGTAAGAGAGTTTTACATGGTTCCAACAGGAACCGCCCATAGTAGTGACTCTCGATACCCAATGATAACTTGGAATTATAAGTCTCATTCGGGTACTGTTCCAGGTAATCTTTATCAAACTGTTACAGAAACTTCAGGAGATGGAAATGCTACAGTCGCAAATACTGGAACTGGTGGTGGAACAGGGGTTGACTTTACAGACTTAGCAGCAAAAATTCAAGCAGCTTTAGCTTTACTCGGTAACAATCTTTCAATCGGCCTTATACTAAACGGTCAAACTATCGCTGATAGAGTTGCAGAATTTTTAAAATCACAAGCAAACCCAAGTACAGATGGTAGTGGAAATACACAAGATAATGATGTTGCTGAGACTCAAGTTGATAAAAATAAAATTACAACATATGCCTTACTTAATGCAATTCAACTAGCTAGTAATGCTAGCAGCACTAATGATTTTTATAACGGTCAATTTATAACTCTTATACAAACCGATGCTGACGGCGTACAAAATAGACAAACTCGTGAAATTATAGACTATGACGGCACTGAAAAAATAGCGTATGTAGGAAACCTTGTAGATGTAGCAGCCGAGGCTAGTGCAGTTACTGGAACATTTGTATCAACTAGTCAGGTTACAAACTCTTTAACTTTTACTTTAGGAAATATAACAAATCTTGCTGTAGATCAAGTTATTTCGGCAGTTAGTACAGCTACTGCAACCATAGAAGAAGGCACTAGAATTACAGCAATAGATACAGACACTAAAACTATTACTGTCGACAAACCTGTAAGATTAATTTTCGGAGCCGTTATTCAAGCTCATGCTTCTGGTGGTGCGGATACTAAACAAAAAGAACCCTCTGATTGGGATGTTATACCTACTACAGGTGATAAGTATGAAATTCGTGGGGCAGGGGATACAAAAGTTTCAATCAACCCTGCAATACAGCTTTTAGATTATTTAACAAATGGAAGATATGGTAGAGGTTTAGAGATATATACTGCTGGAAGTGACACAGACGAAAAAGATATTGATTTAGAAAGCTTTAAGGCTGCTGCACGACAGTGTGATACTCGTTCCGATGTTAATCTTATTCTCCCAAACAGCACGTACGCAGATGATGCCGCATGGAATTCTGCAGTATCTAATGCACATAAATGGGAATATCTAAGCACCATTAGTGGAACACCGTACCATCAGTGGGAAGGAACCATAAAAAGTGTTAGCAAAAATGCCAACGGAACGGTACTTAACAGTGCTGGAACAGGATATGTTCAGGTAACATTCACAAACTGTATTGGAAAAATTGTACATAGGTGGCATAATTGGAAAAGTTATGATGTTGGTAATGCTGTATATCATCGGGTAGGTACAGGTGTAAACGCAAGAAATAAGGTTTATTTGGTAACATCTGCAGGCACAATAGCAGAACCAAGCAGCGGTAATGCGGCTTCTCTCACTATTCAAAGAACTACTAGCTCAAGTACTACTGCTGCTGTTCACGGAGTCAGCTCAGGAGGAGCAACAGAAGCAGATTCAGGAGAACAGCTAAATCCTGTTGTTAAATCATGGACTGGAGGAAGCTATGAGAAAAGCGGTTACTCAATATATGACTCTGATGATGTAAAATATTGGAGATACTTAGGCTGGCAGAGCCAAGATCAAAGAGAGGTAACACGTCACCAAACAAATGCATTAATTAGAACAGATGCTCCTGTTTTTAATAATGTAAATTCAATGCTTGAGCATTTTAATGGTATACTTCGTTATGTTGGTGGAAAATATCAGTTAGATGTTGAAAGTACTACTCCTGCAATTACTAATAAATCGATTACAACTACAGCTAACTATACAGGTACTCAGGCTGCGAGTACTTCAAAAAGTTATACTGATCCTCGAATTATTACGGATGAGGATATCATAGGTGCGATTACAGTTGATGATGCAGGTTTAAAAGGAAGTGCAAACACGGTATCTGTAAGTATTTCGGATCCAAATATTCGATACGATACTCGAAGTGTTAGTTTTTTCAAGTCCGAATACTTAAAAGAAGATAGAAATATTCCTAAGAAAAAGGATGTAAAAACTCCTTTAGTTACTAACTATTTTAATGCTCGTATGAACGCAGAGCAGTATCTTGATCAGTCTCGATTTAATCGAAAGATTAATTTTGTAATAGGTTCAAAAGGTCTTTTACTTCTTTCTGGAACTATTATAAAGATAACTTACGATAGATTTGGTTGGGTAGATAAAGAATATAGAATATCTAACTTAACTTATCGTGCCGATTGTTCTGTACAAGTTACTGCACACGAGCACGATAATACTAGTTATATTGTAACTCCGAAAGAAAAAGATATAGGAGCTCGTCCTGCAGTAGCGGGCCCAGGCGATGAAAGCGCCTCTCCTTCTCCTCCTTCGGGTTTAACAGCTACAGGAGCTTCTGCTTCAGTTGAACTAACTTGGAGTAATACTGTTGGTTTTGGTAGTGGAGCAGAAACAGGGTGGAGTACTCAAATATGGTACAATATTAATGCGAGTTATTCACATAAAACTGCTAATACTGATTTTGAAAATGGAGCTGTGTTATTACACACAACTACAACAGAAAGCCACTATCTTCACAAAACTCCAAATATTTTAACAGATACGACTTTTTATTATTGGATTCGTCATGTAAAAGATAGTTTTAAAGTAAAGAATACAAAAATTAAAGAAAGTAGAGGCTTTTCTGCCTTTACTCCTTTAACAAACCAAAATGGTGTGTCTGGAACAGCAACGGCAGGAGCTGGTAGTAGTGGTATTATCTTTCTGTATAAGAGTTCTATAAACGCACCTACTGATGACCCAAGTAATGATAGTACCTTTCCTACTTTGGTTGTTGCCTTGTCGGGAAATAATGCAGGAAAGATAACAGGAGTAGCTAGTGGCCAAGGCTCTGCAGCTCTTACTTCTAATCAAGTTATAGATACTGCAGGAAATGCAACAGGCTGGTATACTGTACCTCAAAATCCGA
>TARA_B100001113_G_scaffold86672_1_pt1 | contig 12338 bp, 10 predicted proteins | sample TARA_B100001113 | Tara Oceans TARA_B100001113 (sample SAMEA2622402) | marine metagenome | biome: marine biome (ENVO:00000447); feature: deep chlorophyll maximum layer (ENVO:xxxxxxxx); material: "saline water (ENVO:00002010), including plankton (ENVO:xxxxxxxx)" | depth 50 m | reverse complement strand
AAGCAGGGTAATGCAACATCTGCTTTTAAATATTATATGAAAGCACGACCTGAAATTGAAGATAAACTATATTTAAACGTTATTGATAAAAGAATATACCATTCTATAAGTATAGGCTTAGATGAAAGTATTGTTGAAGGAATATTATTTAAAGAAAGAAATAATTTTAATAGAGAAATAATTAATTTAGCAAAAGCTTATAATGCGTGGACAAAAGGTGATTTTTATGAATTGGAAATGATAATTAGTCAAATAAATACTTTTCAACTGCCTGGCTATTTTTCAGGTTTATTTGGAACGCTAAAGAGCGCTGTTAGTAGCCAATTAACAAAACCACTAACGATAGCGGTTTTGTTGCCCTTAACAGGGAAAAATAAAGAAAAAGGCCAAGCTTATTTATTGGGATTATCTGATCTTATAGAATCTAATCCTGATTTAATATCCATACGATTATTGATTTACGATACAAAAGGATCCGCGATAGAGGTATTTCATATCATGGAAAAATTAAAATCCAATTCTGCTATAGTGGCAGTATTAGGGCCACTAACTAATGATGCAGTACTATCGATTGTTGCTTTAGATCCTCCTTTTCCAATATTAGTTCCAAAATCCTCATATCCTGGGATATCAGATATTTCAGAAGATCTCTTTTTTTTAACACCTTCACCTGAAACTATTGCAAGGAGGACTGCTCAATTAATTATAGAGGAATTAAAGATTGAAAATATTGCGGTCCTATCACCTGGAGAAGGTAAATCTAAATTGTATACTGATTTTTTTATTGACGAATGTTATCAACTTGGTAATGATCCAGTTGCTATAGAATGGTACATAGGAAAACCCGAAAATTTATCAAGACAACTAAAAAATATTCGTAGGGTTGCTTGGAAGCTAGTTCCAAACGATGATCAAAAAGATAATAATCTAAATTTAGAGATTGATAGCTTAGATGCTCTTTTTGATGTTGATGTTACAGATTTTTTTGAATTACCTCCTGAAGACATCGATTTGATGGATAAAAAAGATTCTGCAAAAGTTTTATTGGAGACTATTCAGGCAATATATATTCCCATAAACCCTGAGGAATTGACTTATATAGGCACGCAATTACCATTTTATAACTTTAGCACACTAATATTTGGCAATGAAAATTGGTTAAATATGCCATTACTTAACCAAGAAGTAATTGGTCCCCATGTAAATGGTATGTATGTTGTCTCAGATGTTAATTCTGCAATTTCAAATGGTGTGCAAGATTCTTTTTCAAATTATTATACACTAGCATTTGACCACCTTTCATTTATTCAATCAATAAGAAATCAAGGTATATTTAATCGAAGGCAGTTTAAAGAAAAACTAAAAAGTAATAATCAATTTTTAGGAAATCATACATCTATAAAGTTCTCTGGCAGAAACAAAAACGAGAATGGCGTTGTTCAGATATTGAGATATTTAAATACTAGATTAAAGAAAGATGGTATATATGATGGAAAAACTTTAATGAGACCGAATGAATAAAATGGATTTGATAAATATAGTTCCAAGCTTTACAAACAATCATATAAAAGCAAGTTTTTCATTAAGTTGTTTTTCGTCTTCTAAACAAAATGAAAGGTTATTATTTGCTCAAAAAAACGGTTTTAATCATAAAAACTTAATTATACCCATACAAACACATTCTCCTAATATTACATTTTGTAGTACGCCTCGTATAGTACAGAATTGTGATGGTGTTTTCACTGATAATCATGAAAATGTATGCTCGATTAAGGTAGCAGATTGCATGCCTATTTTTTTTGGACATTGCACAATTCCTGTGTTCGGAGTAATTCATGTAGGATGGAGGGGACTTACAAATGGAATAATAAACAAGGTCTCAAGCCTACTTAAAAGTAAAGATTACAACTTAAATGATTTTGAAATTGTGATAGGTCCATCTATACAAAGTTGCTGTTTTGAAGTAAAGCAAGATATTATAAATAAATTTAATAACAATTTTATTATTTCTAATAAAGGTGATAGCTATAATATTGATCTTCAGAGTAATGCTCACTATGATTTAGTGGATACTGGTTTTGATGGAGGAAAGATTCATAGTATGAAAAATTGTACTTACTGTGATGGCAATAAATTTCACTCTTATCGTAGAGACGGGAAGGATTCTGGTAGAATGATTGGATTAATAGGAATTAAATAAGGCATATGTGTATTCTGGTTTTTAGTTTCAATAAATATTTATGACTATTCTTCAAGCTATTATTTTAGGTATTGTTCAAGGTCTTACAGAATTTTTACCAATAAGCAGTTCTGGTCACTTGGTAATTTTTCAGAGCTTTCTTGATGTTAATCATTTTGGTAATGAATTTGAAATTTTAGTGCATATTGGAACACTTGGAAGTATCCTTGTCGTTTTTTATAATGAAATAAAAATGATTACACTAGATGTAAAATCGAAAGAAACCCAAAAATATATATCTTTCATAATCACTGGTACTTTTCCCGCAATATTTATAGGTCTTGGATTAAAAGGAACAATCGAAAATTTATTTGATAACTTATTTGCTGTTGGACTGGCTCTAACTTTTACAGGAATAGTTTTATTTACATCAATTTTCTTTGTTAAAAAGAATCAAAACAATAACTATAAAAAATCTCTTCTAATTGGTATTGCACAAGCACTTGCTATAGTGCCTGGAATATCAAGAAGTGGGATGACAATCTGTACTGCTTTAATTTTGGGGATGAATTCTAAAGAAGCTGCCAAATTTTCATTTTTACTGGCTATACCTGCAATTAGTGGCGCTGGATTATTGATGGTATTAAATATAGGTAATGAATTTCAAATACAATTTCCAGTAGCATTGGTAGCAATATTAAGTTCTTTTATTACTGGTATATTTTCACTTAAATGGCTAATTAGTTGGTTAGAGAATGGTAAGTTCTATTATTTTGGAATTTATTGCTTTTTATTAGGAATTATAATCATAATCCATTAAATGGAATTGATCAGCGCTATATTTGTATTATACTTAATTTTTCTTTTAGGTATTGGTTTTTGGACTTTTCGATTAACAAAAACGCAAGAAGATTATTTACTTGCTGGAAGAAAATTAGGACCTTGGGTCACAGCTTTTTCTGAAAGAGCATCTGGAGAATCTGCTTGGTTGTTATTGGCATTACCTGGTGCGGCAATAACAATAGGGATGGGCGAAATTTGGTCAGTTTTTGGTATAATAATTGGTATAATCTCTTCTTGGTATATCATTGCCAAGAAATTGCGATTAGAAACTGAAAAATATAATGCTTTAACAATACCTGAATATTTACATCGTAAATACAACGATAAATCCAATATTATTAGACTCTTTTCATCTCTGATAATTGCATTCTTTTTTCTTTTTTATGTTTCAGCTCAATTTCATGCTTCAGGAAAAGTATTAAACTCATTATTTGATATAAGCCCTGTTGTTGGAATTTCTTTGGGTGCAATAATCATTATTTCATATACTCTTCTGGGTGGATTTTTTGCAGTTGCATGGACTGATTTAATTCAGGGAATTTTGATGATAGGAACATTGGTTATACTACCCATTACAGGTTTTATACACATTATAAATTCAAACAAATCAATTGTTGCTGGATTAATTGAAGCAGATTCAATTTTTCAAAATAATAATTTATCTCTTGTAAGTGGTGCATATGGTTTAGATGCATTATTTGTGGTGCTAGGCGGTCTAAGTTGGGGTTTAGGATATCTTGGACAACCTCATTTAGTTATTAGATATATGGCTATCAGAAGTATTAAAGAAGTAGATAAAGCTAGGAAAATAGCTATTTTATGGGCAATACCTGGTGTAATGGGTGCATTTATGGTAGGAATTGTTGCATTAGTATATTTTGGACCAAATTATTTTCTGTTAAATGACCCAGAAAAAGCCATGCCTATACTTGCTAGTAGCATACTTCATCCAGTAATAGCAGGATTGTTTATTTCAGGTGCAGTAGCTGCTATGATGTCCACTGCGGATTCTCAATTATTAGTTTCAACTTCAGCTGTTACCGAGGACTTTTTCCATCAATATCTTAATTTTGATTTATCTGAAAAAAGACTACTGCTACTTAGTCGGTTGGTAATTATTATCCTTGGGATCTTAGCCTACGGAATAGCAATTTATTCTGAATCTACAGGGAAAAATATTTTTAGTGTTGTGAGTTATGCATGGAGCGGTTTGGGCTCTGCATTTGGACCTGTTCTTGTAATGACTCTTTGGTGGAATCGAACAAGTAGAGAGGGTGTAATCGCTGGATTAATCACAGGATTTTCGACAACTGTTATTTGGTCGAATATCCCAATATTATCCAATATAGTTACAGAAAGATTAACGAGTTTTATTTTTGCGTTAATGGCCGTTTATTTTTTTAGTAAAGGAAATAAGAGTGAAGCTTAGACAAGCAATTAAGGATATAGAAAATGATTTTATTAATCCAGTTTATTTGCTTAAGGGGAATGATTATTTCCTACAGAATCTTTTTTTAAAGACCTTATCACTCAAATACTTTAAGGATGATATTGTTAGAAAAATGCTTTTGTTACCAGATGAAATGACTGGAAAAGAAATAGTTGACTCAATAACTAAAACTGATCTTTTTTCAAAAAAAACAATTTATATCTTGAGAGAACCACAAAAATTAAAAGGAAAATACTCATCTGATCTCTTAGAATTATGTAGGGATCCAATGGAAGGTCAAATAGTGGTTCTTATTCATGATGAATGGATAAAAAAATCTTCATTTTTTACCAAAATTGAAAATGCAGTAGATGTGATTGATGTACAGACACCTTTTGCAAATGATTTAAAAAAATGGGTTAGTTATCTTTTTAATCAAAGAGGAAAAAAAATAGATCATAATTGTAAACGGTTATTGGTTGATTTAGCTGGCGACTCTTTATGGCATTTAGATAATGAAATTGAAAAATTATGCTTATTAGTTGGGAAAAGGGATAATGTAAGAATTGATGATATAAAATCATTTTCGGGTTGGGGACGTGATAAATACCGCTGGGAATTCTTATTGTCTTTAGGTGAAAAAAAATATTCAAAGACTATCGAACTTGGGAAAAACCTCCTTATGAAAAATGAGACAATGGCTTCTTTAATCTTTCCATTAACGCAATTTTTCCAAGAAATATTATTTATTAAAATGAATAAGGGAACTTTTTTAGAAAATCGTGGTTATATACCCATAGCACCATCAATAAGAAAGAGGCTTCCTGATTATTCTAAGCGATTTACTATCAAAGAAATCAGTTTGGCTTTAAAATTACTTGGTAGTATTGATAGAAGACAAAAAACAGCATATTCACAAGATGAAACAGAGCTCACTCAATTTATCGGTAGCATCATTGGATAAGCAATCACAATATGTATACACTGATGAACAACTCATTGGTCGTTTTCAGTCTGGAGACGAAAGGGCATATATTGAATTGGTAAAGCGTTATAGAGATAGAATACTAAACTTTGTTTTTCCTTATTTAGGTGATATTGAACAGGCAGAAGATGTTGTGCAAGATACTATGCTCAAACTATATGAAAAAAAAGATTATTATAAGGAGATTGCAAAATTTTCAACATGGTTATTTACAATTGCTCGTAATCTTGCAAATACAGAGTTAAGAAAAAGAAATAGGCGAAAAATAACTTACTTAAGTCATATGACAGCTGATGAAAGTCAATATGAAATACCATCAGGCGAGAATGACATCGCTAAAGGCGTTCATGATTCATTTGTTTATGATAGAATTCAAGAAGCAATTAAGGATTTGCCCGATAATTACAAAACTGTGATTATATTAAGAGATATACAAGAATTATCTTATGATGATATAAGCCTGATAATAGGTGTACCTCTTGGCACAGTCAAATCCCGTATTAACCGTGCTAGAATACAACTTCAGGCAGAACTACAAGACATAAAATAGTTTTTAAGGAGAAATAATATAAATGAATCGTTATCAATTTGAAGATCTAATTTCAGATTATCTCGAGAACGAACTTTCTTTGTCAAAAAGAAAAGAATTTGAGGCATATATAGAGAATAATCAGGATGCTGAGAAATTAGTGGAATCTATAAGTTTGAACATGGATCACCTAAAATCTTTTCCAAGAATAAAAACAAAAACAAATTTTAATGAAAACCTTCTTCAGAGTATAAAAAATAAAAAACTTAAGTCGGGAGATAGTGGAAAAAATGGTATGATATTTGGTTTTTCTGTAATGAATGCTACTTTTCTAACAGCTTTATTTACTGCATTTATTTTTGTAACTATACAACTATTTGATTTGCATAAGAAAAATGATTCAGATTATCAAGATTTTATTGTTAAGAAGAAAAGTACTGAAGATAGAATGTATTCAAAACCTATTTTAGATGACCTTGCTATTTCTAAAAATGATTCAATCTCCAATGATTCAATAAGCAGACCTAAAAAGGACATGACAGGTAAGATACAACTTGTAAAAGATTAAAATCTGTATAATTTCACCAAACAAGTTTTAATCACTGTGTAAAGTTGCTAATTTTATTGACAGTGATTACTATGGAATGTCAATAATGATGGATCTAAAAACCCTCACGAGAGTTATATCAGTATATTGTATTCTGATAATTTTATATTTATTAATACCTGACTCATATTTGGCATTAAGTAAAGTTGGGAAATATTTCCTTATAATTGTCTCAATAGTAATTTTAATGATTTATTACAAAACTTTAGGTCAATTGTCATCAAATAATGATCAAAATAGCAACTCAAATTACCCATATAATGAAAAAATAGAACCATCAGGTCAATATCCAAAGGATTCATATGAAGAATTAACAACGTTGATTATAGATACTACTAAATTAGTAAGTACTAATTCAAGATCTGCGATATATGTAATCAATCCAAAAAACAATTCATATGCACTACAAGCAGGTAAGCTCAGTGAGTTTGCTGATGCTATACCAGCCAAAAACAGTATAATCAATAAGCATATTATTAATAATAGAAAACTTAATCAAAAAGATCATCCAGATTTATGGAATGAGTTATTTATTGGTCATGATTGGAGAGGTAGTGAGTGTGCAGTATTTAGCATTATTAATATTAGAGGTGCCGTGGCTGGATTTATTCTTACTAGGATGAATCATTTTAATGATGCAACAGATAGAGAATGCAAAATGTTATCTCAACTTGGGCAAATTATTTCTTCAAGTTTAGAGAATTTGGATATGTTAGAAAAGCATATGATTGGTGAAGATACAAAATTATTAATTTTAGAAATTCTTTCTGACCTAGACTTTAAATCAGATGTACATAATATTTTTAACCAGTTTCGATATTTAATCCGATCCTTTTTTAAATATGATAGGGCCACGGTTTCGATACGAAAAGAAAGTGAGAATAGAAGAAAATCTGATAAAGGAGTTAAATCATCAATCAAATTAACTGATGGTGATAAAGATGAATTTGTTGAAGGTGCAGATTTCCCAACCAATGGATCTCTACATGGATTGCCGGTGATAAATGGGACCGGATTCCAAACAACAAATTGGAAAGAGACATATCAAAATTTAGCGAGGTTTAGTGTATCTGAATCAGATGATTATAAGTACAATTCAGTCATAGGTGCACCGCTAATTATTGAAGGAGAAAGTAGAGGATCAATAATACTAGAGAAAATAGATCAAGGTCCTTTTTCAAACTTAGAGTTAACAAATTTGGTCCTAATCGGTAAAGTGTTAGGTTCTGCTCTTAATTGGAGATATGAGTATAAGAAGATTCATAATAATGCGACCCATGATGGTTTATCAGGTTTATTGAATCATCAAACTTTTAAGGAAAGATTCAACGATGAAATTCAAAGGGCTGAAAGATTTCAGCAGAAGATGGCTGTTATGATGTTTGATCTTGACAAGTTTAAGCAGGTTAATGATACATTAGGTCATCAATACGGTGATTATGTTATTCAGACTGTAGCAAAGATTATGGAGGATAATGTACGTTCAATAGATGTAGTATCAAGATATGGTGGTGAAGAATTTGCAGTAATACTAATTAATACCACTGCAGAAATGTCAAATATAGTCGCTCAAAGAATTGTTGATAATATTGCAGATTATAATTTTACTATGGATGGAGTTGAAAAAAGTTTGACAATTTCAGGAGGTATGTCTGAATACCCAACACATTCAAAAACTATGACGGGACTAATTGAGATAGCTGATAAAGAAATGTATGCTACAAAAGAGCGTGGGGGTAATGGCATAACAATACACGATAGGATTGAGAGTTGAATTGTAAATCTAAATTTAGTTTTTCTACATTCTTTTTTTCATTTTTAATTGTACTACAATCTGAAAATATTGTTAATGAAGAGCTTGCACTACACCATTTTATGCAAGGAGAATTCTTAATGAATCAAGGTAATTATGCTTTAGCGATACTTGAATTCCAGGATGCAATCTCTTTAGATCCAAATGCCTCAACTATTCATGTTTCAATTGCTGATGGTTATACAAGATTAGGCAAATTAAATCGCGCAGAGAGCCACCTAAAAATTGCAATTGATTTGGATCCGAATTATAAAGAAGGCTTGGATATGTTAGGGCAGATTTATTTTTCACAAAAAAAATATTTAGATGCTCAAACTATTTACAAAAAATTAAATCTACTTGAACCTAGTAATCTGGATTATATATTTACTTTGGCAGATTTATATCGAATCCAGAAAGAATGGGATACTGCAATTGATTATTATTTACAAGGTTATGAGGTTAATACATTTGCAATCAATGGTCTAGAACAGGCTCTTCAAATTGCTTTGACAACAAGCAAATTCATACGTGCTGAAGAAATTTGTGGATTAATATTAAATGAGAATCCAGAAAATTTAGATATTCTAAATACATATAAAGATTTAACCCTTTTTAATAATAATTATGAAAAGTCCTTAAAAATTATTAATCAAATTGAAAAATTAAGTGGTATAACATCTGAGACCCTTATCCAAAAAAGTGCATTATATGAGGAATTGAATCAACCTGAATTGGCACTAGAAACAATGTTCACAGCTTTTGAAAATGATAGTCAAAACGTAGATATTTTACATCGAATAGTTACAGTGTTAATGGACCAAAATAAAAATAAAGATGCAATTATTTTTAATCAAAAAATAATTGATAGTCATCCTAATGATCCGCGAGGATTTATCAATAATGCTGTTATGGCAATGAGCGGTAAAAATCCAATGCAGGCTATTAAAACACTTAAACCACATGCAGATAAATTCTTTAAGGATTTTACAATTCAGTACTTATTGGGTACGGCATATTATCAAATAAATGATTTTGATAATGCTGAACGTCATCTATCACAAGCATTGGAAATTTACCCGCAATCAAGAAATACAAAACATAATCTTGCACTTATTTATGATTCAATGGGTGAATGGACTCTTTCAGATCAATTATATATTGATCTTATTGAATCAGACAGTACTGATGCTCAAGCATTTAATAATTATGCATACAGTTTGGTTGAAAGGAATAAGGATATAGACATTGCACTAGAATTAGCACAACATGCAATTAAGTTAGAGCCAAAATCAGCAGCTTACCTTGATACAATAGGCTGGATTTATTTTAAATTAAATTTCTATGAAGAAGCAATAATGTATATAAGAGAATCACTTACTATTGATTCAGAAAATGCTACTATCCAAGGGCACCTTAATCAGATCATAAAGCATAAAGCAGAAATCCATACAGAAAAATTACAACAAGTAGAAAAGAAGGATTAATTTATGTTATACAGGGTTATTTTTCTTCTTGTTTTAATTAATTGTGCAGGTCCAGGTAATAATATAATCTTAAGAAATTCCCAAAAATCCTATGTTGAATTAAATGATTTATATAAATCTTGCAAAGGCAAAGGTAAAATAGATTCCTTTGGGGAAATAAAAGGAAAGTTGTCTTTTTCATTTATGTCACAAAGAGATAGTACATTCATTGTTTTCAATGATATTATTGGCAGAAAGGCTTTATTATTATGGGTTACATCTAATATCATTACTGCAAGAGATCTAATAAAAAATAAACAATATAATTATGACCAGATTAAATATATGTTCCCTATAATGCACACCATTGAGCCAAATGATTTAACAAGATTAGTTTGGGGTATTCAGCCTGAGTCTAGGGGAAACCAAAAAAGAAGTGAATCAAGAAAAAAGAACAAGAGTAAAATAAATTATGTACGTGACAAGTTGGCAGGTGAAAAACGATCTCTTGTTGGTGCGAAATTTTATAATAAAGAATCAAATCAAGGTGTTAATGTTGAAATTACATCAAGAGATATGCAAAGCGAACCAATTAACATGAAAAAAGTTTGGAAACTTTTAAAATATTAAAATGTACTTATCTGTTGTAATTCCAGTATTAAATGAAGAAGGCTCTTTACCGCAATTAACAAAAGAACTAATTGAGAATCTTAGTGAATATGAAAAATGGGAGGTAATATTTGTTGATGATGGTTCTGGAGATGGATCAACGGTATGGTTGACAGAGCTTTGTTCAAAAGAGAAAAATTTCAAGATGATACAATTTTTTAAAAATTATGGAAAGTCTGCTGCTCTAAGTGAGGGGTTTAAAGTAGCAAATGGGGAGTATATCATCACAATGGATGCCGATCTACAAGATGATCCATCAGAAATAAAAAATTTAATAAAAAAATTAAATGAAGGATGGGATGTTGTGTCAGGATGGAAGAAAACTAGGTTAGACCCTCTGAGTAAAAGGCTCCCTTCTAAAATATTTAACTTCATTACTCGCCTTCTTACAGGTATTAAAATACATGATTTCAACTGTGGCATTAAGGGGTATAGGCAATCAGTTGTTAAATCAATTGATATATACGGAGGCCTTCATAGGTATATTCCAGTACTAGCAGGTCAAAATAAGTTTAGAGTTACAGAAGTTATCGTTAATCATCGTTCTAGACTACACGGTTACTCAAAATATGGTGGATCAAGGTTATTACATGGTTTTTTTGATTTGATTACTGTTTTATTTCTTAATCGTTTTATTCAGCAGCCCCTACATCTTTTTGGTTCATTTGGAATTGGGTTATTAACTATTGGTTTTATAATTGAAAGTTTTGTGCTTTATTATAAATATTGGCTATATGAGCCTTTCTCTAAACATTTTGCTTTATTAACGCTTGGTGTGATGTTAATTGTGATTGGATTTCAATTTTTTTCTATTGGATTACTTGGAGAGCTTTTTACAAAGACAAATCAAGGCAATGAAAAGCGCGTAAAATATTTTCATGAAACCTAGGTGATATTTTAATAAAAAATTGCACATAACATAATAAAATTTTCAAAATAAGATCCTTTACTTGTTCAACAAAATAAAATATTTATGGACCAAGGTATATTCATAAGCATTGTTACACCAACATTTAATAGGGCTAATGAATTAGATTTACTACTTCAATCTTTATCGCAACAGACAGTCAAAATGGACCTTTTTGAATCAATTATTTCAGATGATGGTTCTACTGATATAACTAAAGAAATAGTTGAAAAATGGCAAAAAAAGTCAAAATTTAAGATTAGATATCTTAGCCAGAAAAATAAAGGTCCAGGAGAAGCCCGAAATCATGGATTGAAAGAAAGCAATGGACATTTAATATTATTTATTGACTCAGATTGTGAGGCGCACCCAGATTGGATCAAGACCATCCTCAACCAATATAATACTAATAGTTTTGATGCTTTTGGTGGGCCAGATGGGGCAAAAGATGATTTCACTCTATTACAAAAAGCAATAGATTATTCTATGACTTCATTATTAACAACAGGTGGAATACGAGGCCATAGCGAAAAGATGATTTCAAAATTTTATCCTAGGACACATAATATGGGTATTACCAAAGACATTTATCGGAAAATCGGAGGATTTGGAACTTTGAGGCATGGGCAAGATATAGAATATAGTAATAGAATAATAAAATCTGGTGCAAAGGTAAAATTTTTAAAGGATGCATTAGTATACCATAGAAGAAGAAGTACGATTAAACAGTTTTCTAAGCAAGTATTTAACTGGGGAGTAGCAAGAGTCAATTTAGGAAAAATTGATTTAAGTATGTTAAGATTAGTTCACTTTTTGCCCACAATTGTATGTTTAATATCATTAGTCATAATTTTTTCAATGGCATATTCAGGTATTAGTATACACAATATCTTATTTTTTTTTATGATACCCCTATTTATAATAGCTTTCCT
>TARA_B100001113_G_scaffold46074_1_pt1 | contig 12362 bp, 14 predicted proteins | sample TARA_B100001113 | Tara Oceans TARA_B100001113 (sample SAMEA2622402) | marine metagenome | biome: marine biome (ENVO:00000447); feature: deep chlorophyll maximum layer (ENVO:xxxxxxxx); material: "saline water (ENVO:00002010), including plankton (ENVO:xxxxxxxx)" | depth 50 m | reverse complement strand
TGTTACTAGTGAAATTGGGTCAATAACAAAAAAGTTATATCTCAAATTCAAATGTGACAACCCCAAATAGCGGGGAAATTTTAATATAAGGAGACGCGGAAATGCCCAATGGCACCGTGAAATGGTTTAACACCAAAAAAGGATTTGGCTTCATTGAGCCTGAAGATGGGGGCAAAGACGTTTTTGTTCATATCTCTGCTGTCGAAGCCTCCGGTTTAGCTGGTTTAGAAGATAACCAAAAGGTTACATATGAGTTGCAAGAAGGCCGCGATGGTCGTCAGATGGCTGGTGATTTAAAGGCTGTCTAAACTTTTTGTAGTCTGTCAAATTCTTGAACTGCAAGATCAATCAGATTACGGTTAAAGGTCTATTCAAAATTTCCTGCGCGGCCGCGAAGCGGTCTCGCCTTGGATTATTTTGTTCAATGAAAAGCTGAGACGTTAGAAACCTTTTCGATTCTAAAGATTGCATGTTTCTTGCCTGTAAAATTTTCCAGATCGTCAATTTATAAATCTTGCAATGCAAAAATAACCTATTAGCCTACTTTTCATAGTCTGGTGTGATGGTTTTATTGACGCGAGACTCCAAAGTAAGGAGGTTCGATTGTACTTTATCGGTATTGACTTGGGAACTTCTGGCCTCAGAGCTATTTTAGTCGATAAATTTGGTAGTTTTGTAGCAAGCTCTGAAAGTAACTACGAAGTCTCTAATCCAAACCCTGGTTGGAGTGAACAAAATCCAGAAAGTTGGATAAATGCTTGTAAACTAGTGTTTCATGATCTGCGAGATAATTTTCCAAAAGAAGTATCAAAACTAAAAAGTATAGGAGTTGCCGGTCACATGCATGGAGCTGTTTTGCTCAACAATCTGCATGCACCAGTCAGACCTTGTATACTTTGGAACGATACGCGTTCATATAAAGAAGCTCAGAGTTTGGATAACCTGTCTAAAGTACGGGATATTTCTGGAAATATTGTTTTTCCTGGGTTTACTGCTCCTAAGCTCTTGTGGGTAAAAAACAATGAACCAGATATTTTCAAACAAATAAAAACGGTCGTTTTACCTGCAAGTTATTTAAATACCTGGTTAATAGGTACGCCCGTCGCCGACATGTCAGACAGCGCGGGGACCAGTTGGCTGGATGTAAAATTACGGAAATGGTCAGAATATTTGGTTGTCTCGAGTGATATGCATCTGGAACAGATGCCTAAACTAGTTGAAGGCAACCAAATCGCCGGGCAAATCCGAACCGAATTAGCTTCTGAACTTGGCTTTCCTAAAGACGTCATTGTTGTCGGAGGTGCTGGAGATAATGCAGCTGCTGCTTGTGGTGTAGGTGCAATTAAAGAAGGGGAAGGTTTAGTTTCTTTAGGTACCTCAGGCGTTTTATTAGTTAGTCGGGACCAGTGCAAGCCATATCCCGACGCTGCGGTGCACACGTTCTGTCATGCTATCCCAGAAAAATGGTACCAAATGGGTGTTATTTTATCTGCAACGGATAGTCTTAATTGGCTTTCAAAAATTTCAGGAAAAACAGCTGCTGAATTGGACAATTTGCTGCCTAATGAGCCAACAGGACCGGCAAACGAGAGGTTTTTCCCATATTTGTCAGGAGAGCGAACGCCACTTAATGATGCCCACATCCGTGCGGGTTTCTCAGGTTTGGGACAGACTTCTGATCTCACAAAATTGACCCAATGTGTAATGGAGGGTGTATCTTTTGCATTAAGAGATTGCTTAGAAGCGATCAAGAAAACAGGTGCATCACCAAGTTCTCTTTTGGCGATTGGAGGAGGAAGCTCTTCCCAATTTTGGCTACAAACCATATCCAATACCCTAAATATTGACTTAGAAAAACCCAAGAGTGGGGAATTTGGAGCAGCTTTGGGAGCAGCTAGATTGGCAATTGCTGCGATTATAAAAGAACCCATTGAAGAGATAATGACAAAACCAGAAATTGAAAGAAAAATAATACCAAATCCCAAATATGTAGATCTGTATTTAGCAGCCTACGAAGCTTATAAAAAAGGACACATATATCTAAGAGGACTTCAATGACCCAAACTTTTTTCAAAAATATACAACCCATTAAATATGAGGGAACGGAAACTGATTCAAATTTGGCCTTCAGACACTATAATCCTGATGAAATCATTTTGGGTAAACGTTTAGAAGAACATTTGCGCTTTGCTATTGCATATTGGCACAGCTTTGCATGGGAAGGTGGAGATCCTTTTGGTGGGCTGACATTTGAAAGGCCGTGGCATCCGCAAGACAATATGAAAAACGCATACTTAAAAGCTGATGTGGCATTTGATATGTTTTCTATTTTAGGACAGCCTTATTTTTGTTTTCATGATGCTGATATTCGGCCTGACCAAGGAAATTTTCCAGACAATTTGGCGAAGCTGAATGAAATAACCGATTACTTTTTAGATAAAATGAAAAATCAGAAAACAAAATTACTTTGGGGAACGGCAAATATGTTTAGCCATCGCCGATGGATGGCTGGTGCCGCCACTAATCCAGATCCAGAAGTTTTTGCTTTTGCTGCAGCCACGGTAAAAAGTTGCATAGATGTGACCCATAAGCTTGGCGGCGAAAACTATGTATTGTGGGGTGGAAGAGAAGGTTATGAAACATTACTCAATACAGATCTGGAAAAAGAACTGGATCAAATGGGTAAGTTCTTGTCAATGGTTGTTGATTATAAACACAAAATTGGTTTTCCAGGAATGATACTGGTTGAACCCAAACCGCAGGAGCCATCAAAACATCAGTATGATTTTGACGTTGCAACATGCATCGGCTTCCTGAGAAAATATAATTTAGAAAATGATGTTAAAATAAATATCGAACAAGGGCATGCTATTTTAGCCGGCCATTCCTTCGAACACGAGATTGCTTTGGCAGTTTCAGAAGGCATGCTGGGTTCAATTGATATGAATAGAAATGACTACCAGTCGGGCTGGGATACTGACCAATTTCCAAACAACACTCCAGAAGTAGCGCTAGCTTATTACCACATTATAAAAGGCGGAGGTTTTCAAGCTGGAGGAACAAATTTCGACGCAAAACTTAGACGACAGTCCATCGATGCAGAAGATCTTATTGCCGCCCACATCGGAGCTATGGATATTTGTGCTAGAGGCTTCAAAGCGGCGGCTGCAATAATTGAAGATGGACGGCTGGAAGAGGAACTTCAAGAAAGGTACAAGGGCTGGAAAAGATCAGAAGCTCAGAAAATGTTAAACAGTGATTTGGCTACTATCACTACTAATGTTATCAAAAATTCCATCAACCCAGAACCTAAATCTGGAAAGCAGGAGATGTTAGAGAACTATATTAACCGTTTTGTCTAGCTAAAATCAAAAATTAAAAAGTTAGCAGAATTTTTCAATTCCAACCCACTGATCATCCGAATATCTTTCCCCATGAGCCCAACCAATAGGCAGAAAGCTGTTAATTTGATCTGATATCTCATCAGTAAGTTCAAATTCGCTACCTAAAGCTAACTCGACTAAGTGACTGCTAGAACGGGTTCCAGGAATTGGAAGTATGTGCTTTGCTTGCTTCAATGTCCAAGCAATAGCTAGAGTTGAAGGCAACACACCTATTTCAGCGCAAAATTCTTTAAAAGGAGCCAATAATTCCAGATTTTTATTAAAATTGGGTTCCATGAAACGAGGATTATTTTTCCTAAAGTCAAGTTCGCCAAAATTAGATGGATCGGGCGGTGTTTGTGAAAAAATTCCACGGCCTAAGGGAGAAAATGGGATAAAGCTGACGCCTAGCTCTTCGCAAGTTTGAATCAATCCTAATTCAGCTGACCTAGTCCATAAAGAGTATTCGCTCTGGACCGCGTCCACTACTCCAATCTCTGAGGCACGACGTAAGCTACTAGGCGAAATTTCAGAAAAACCTATACCTCCAATTTTTCCATCTTTTTTTAACTTTAGAAGTGTTCCCATAACCTCTTCTATAGGTATTTTCTGGTCGCGACGGTGAATGTAGAATAAGTCCACATAATCAACTGATAGCCGTTCCAAGGATTTATTCAATTCTGTCTCTAAGTGGGCAGCAGAATTATCGAAAGTACGTTGTTGAGTTTTCGGATCCCTAGAAATAGAAGCCTTGGTTGCAATTATAAATGGGTTTCCATTTTTTTTGATATAATTACCGATCATTTTTTCAGATACACCCATCCCATATACGTTTGCGGTATCCAAAAAATCTATCCCATAATCTAAAGCCATGTTTAAGGTATCATGAGCTTCTTTTTCATCCGTTGGACCATAAAATCCAGCAAAGCTCATACAGCCAAGACCAATTTCAGATGCGATTTTTCCTGATTGCAATAATCTTCTTTTTTTCATTTTGCCCCACCTAAAAAAATATTACTCTTCTTTTTATCAATAAAATTCTTTCTGAAAAACACTAAAAAGAACACAAAAGTCAAAACAAGCACAATTGTTGGGGCTGGAGCACTATCTATGAAAAAACTTAAGTATAAACCAATTTCCATTGAACATATGTTAAAAAAAATAGAAATAATCAGCATTGAACTTAGTCTTTGAGACAATAAAAATGCAATTGCACCCGGTAAAATAAATAACCCAATTGCTAAAATTAGCCCGACTGCTTTTAACGTTGCAATAATCACTAATGATAATGCTGCGAGTAAGCCATAGTGTAAAAATTTTGTGGGAAGAGCTAAAGCTTTTGCTTGTATAGGATCAAAACTGAACAACATTAAATCGCGCCAAAAAATAACAAAAAAGATAATTATCATTAGCGTTATGATAAGCGCAGTAAAAATGTCTGCTTTTGAAACACCTAAAATATTACCAAAGAGAATATGATCTAAATGGGCGGATGTCTCGAATGCTACAAACAAAACTATTCCAAGTCCAAACATACCTGAAAAAATTACTCCCATAATAGTGTCTTCTTTTATTCGACTATTATTCGAGAGAAAACCAGTTCCCCACGCACAGAACATACCGGCTAGAAAAGCACCAATAAGCAAAGGAATTCCCAAAATATAAGCGATAGCAATACCTGGCAATACAGCATGTGATATGGCATCGCCCATTAACGCCCAGCCTCTGACAACGAGAAAACAAGATAATATAGCGGTGGGCACAGATAAAATAAGTGCCACCCAAAAGGCATTCTGCATAAATACAAATTGGAACGGCATCACTAGGTTTTCATAACTCATTCTCGACCCCTCTCCTTGCCCGTTTTATCTTCAAACGTGTCAAAACGTAACCGTGCTTAGGGGCAGCCACAAAAACTGTGAGAAAAATTATACTTTGGAGGACTACAATTATTCCTCCTGTTGCGCCATCAATAAAAAAGCTCAAATACGCCCCTATAAAGCATGTCGTTGATCCTATTAAAATTGACAAGAGAATTAATTTGGGAAATCGATCACACAGTAAATAAGCGGTTGCGCCCGGTGTAACAACCATCGCAATCACTAAAAATGCACCTACAGTTTGCATTGCAGCTACGATCGAAGCAGAAAGTAAAGTAAAAAAGATAATTTTAAGAATTGAAGGATTTAACCCAACTGTCCTGGCATGGGTTTCATCAAAAAATACAACCATAAACTCTCGCCATTTCAGAAATAAAATGAAAAGTGAAACAAAACCAATAATCAACAATTGAATCATGTCAGAATAAGATATCGCCAAAATATTGCCCATGATAATCGTTTCGATGGAAACAGACATGGGAAACAATGAAATAACAAATAAACCTATGCCAAAAAATGCTGTGAAAATTACACCTATTACGACATCACTTTTCAACCCTGAGCGCTCATTAAGGAACAACATTAACGAAGCCGCTAACCCTCCGGATATAAACGCTCCCACAGCGAAGGGTAATCCAAGCAAATAAGCTCCCGCCACACCGGGAACAACGGAATGCGCCAAAGCATCACCGATCAAAGACCAACCTTTGAGCATAAGATAAGCAGAAAGAAACGCACACAAAGCCCCTACAACAGTAGACACAAACATAGCTGTATTCATGTAGCCATAGGAAAAAGGCTCTAATAAAATATCAATCATTACTTTTATTTTTTTTGGCAACTGTTGGTTTTGGTTCGCCATACTGAACAAAAGGCCGTTCGTCATCAGTTAAAATTGTTACTTCTCTTTTATCGCTATCATCATGCAGATCAGATCCACCAAGAGTAAAACGACGTAAAACACCGCCGAATGCTTTTTCCAAATTCGAGTTAGTAAAGACATTTTCCGTCAAACCGTGTGATATAATAGTCCCTTTAACAAGAATTGTTCGATCACAAAACTCTGGAACAGAACCCAAATTATGAGTTGAAACAAGCATAATATGACCATCCCGCTTTAAATCCTTGAGCAAACTTATAATCTGCTCCTCTGTTTTTACATCGATACCAGTAAAAGGCTCATCTAAAAGAATTACTTTTCCTTCTTGGGCCAAAGCTCTTGCAAGAAATACACGTTTGCGCTGGCCACCTGACAATTCGCCGATTTGTTGATCTTCAAACTCAAGCATATCTACACGCTTTAAAGCCTTCTGAACAATCATAAGGTCCTCTGATCGAGCCCTTCGCATAATTCCCATTTTGCCGTATCGCCCCATTAAAACCACATCTTTAACCAGAACGGGAAAATCCCAATCTACTTCTTCCGATTGAGGTACGTAGGCGATGAGATTGTTTTTGAGAGCGTCCTTTACAGAGTATCCGAGTAAAGAAACTTGACCTCTTGTTACGGGTATGAAACCCATAAGTGCCTTAAATAAAGTAGATTTACCAGCACCATTTACTCCCACTAAGCCTGTTATGCTTCCCTCTGGAATACTAAAGCTAGCTGATCGCAAAGCAGTGTACCCATTTCGATAAGTAACAGTTAAATCATCAACAACAATGCTTTTTTGATAAATAAAATTCTGATCTTTTTCCATAACTTATCTATCTAGAGGTTATCCACTATTCCATTGATAACGGTCGTTGAAGTAACCCTTAAAAGGTCTAAGAAGGTGGGTACTGGCCCGTCGATATTACTTAAACTATCGACATACAGTTCACCACCATATGCAACTCCAGTATCCTGAGCCACCCGCTTTGCCGGCCGCGTATTTACTGTACTCTCACAGAAAACTACGGGAATTTCATTATTTCGCACCCCATCGATTACTTTTTGAATTTGCTTGGGAGTTCCTACTTGTTCTGCATTCATTGGCCAAAGGTACAATTCTTTGAGACCAAAATCTTTGGCAAAATAACTAAATGCACCTTCACAAGTGACCAACCAACGTTTATTGGAAGGTACTTGCTGAAGCTCTTCAATCAGCGGCCTCACGATATTTGTTATTTTGTTTTTATAATTACTGGCATTGAGCCTATAGATCTGAGCATTCTTTGGATCTTCTGCCGAAAGTGCTTTTTCTATATTATCTACGTAAACAAACGCTGATTTTACACCCATCCATGCATGTGGGTTTGGAAGTCCAATGTATGCCCCCTCAGCTATTTCAAGAGGTTCTATACCTTCGGATACAGTATAATATGGTGCATTTCCAAGTTGGGATATAAATTTCTCAAACCAAAGTTCGAGGTTCAATCCGTTCCAAAGAATTAAATCGGCATTAATGGCCCTAACCAAATCCCCAGGTGTCGGCTGATAACCGTGTATTTCTGCACCAGGTTTAGTGATGGAAACAACCTCTGCCGCATCGCCGGCTATATTTTGAGCTATATCAGCAATGACAGTAAAAGTTGTTACTACTTTCAGTTTATCACTAGCATAAACTGCTTGAAAACCAGCAAAAATAAAAAAAACTACCAAAATTCGTTTCATAAAATAACCTTTTGCAATTAAGAACCATTCGCAATTTAAAGAATATTTAATCTTTTCCAACAAATTTAAAAGCCTTATGTCAAAAAATTTAGATTATTGGTTTTCAAAGCCCTATTGATTAGCTAAGCAAAATTAGTTCGATCCACATAAATAATATTTTAGCATGCAGGCAAATTGGCGAGAGTTTTGGAAAGGTGTTTTGGCACAATTACCACTGCAACTTGGAATTGTTCCTTTCGGGTTAGTTTTTGGTGTCTTGGGAATAGCTAGTGGATTGAGTGTAGCTCAAACGATCTTAATGTCATCAATTGTATTTGGAGGTGCAAGCCAAGTGGTGTTTACCCAACTTTGGTCAACGGGAACCTCTCCAATTGTTACAGGAGGATCTGTAGCGATTATAAATATGCGGCATGTCATTTATAGTGCAAATATTTCAAAGTATATGAGTGTGTTATCATTAAAGTGGCGAATTGCTCTGGGATATTTATTAACTGATGAAGCATTTGCGGTTTCGTTTCAAGAATTTGAAAATAACAATAGATTTGCACATTACCACTTACTTGGGGGCGGATTAACCCTCTGGTTCTTTTGGCAAATATCAACCATAGCGGGCGTATTACTTGGGACAAAAATTCCAAGTAATCTGAATTTAGAATTTGCCATTCCGTTAACGTTCATGGCTATAATTCTACCTAAACTGAGATCTTTTGCTCACCTCAGTGCCGCTATCATTGCCTCCATTATTGCTATTTTTGGCCAGAACCTGCCTCATAATCTCTGGATCATTTTAGCTGCAGTTATCGGAATGGTTGTTGGAGGTTTTATAGACAAGAGGACGTCAAAATGATTTGGCTCGTAATGATAGCATCAGGTCTTGCAAATTTTGCAGCTAGGTTCTCGATGTTTTCAGGCTTTAAGTTTTTGAAAGTACCAAAATCTCTAGACGAATATTTTCGATTTGCCCCAACTGCTGCATTATCAGCTATCATCGCGGCTTCAATATTTGTAGATGAAAACGGCTCGGCATTTGAAGGGTCAGCAACAAAAATATACGCAGCAATGATTGCAAGCTGTATTGCTTTGCTAAGTAGATCAATTTTGTTTACGATCGTAGTGGGTTTATCTGCTTTATGGTTATTGGAGTAGCCAAATAGGAAAAATTTTTGAAAGTGCTCATTAGTTTCAAGGTGGTTTAAAATAAGATGTTAGAAGATGTTGTAAATTTTAATGAAGTCCCCATTGATAATAAAAAGTTTACTGAAAAATGTCGAAGGGAACTCAACCAGAATGGCGTAGTAACGCTTCATAATTTTTTGAAATTTGAAACTGTCACCGAACTCGTTGAAGAAGCAAAGTCTCGTTCAAACTTAGCATTTTTTACAAACTCTACGCATAACGTCTATCTAACGCCGAAAAATAAAGACCTAGCTCCAGAGCACGTTTTCAATCGGCAGCTAAGTTCTTCAAAAGGCTGTATAACAACGGACCAAATTCCAGACAATTCAAAGTTAAAAGAACTCTATTTTTCAAATATTTTCAAAAATTTTATCTGTAACGTTGTGGAAGAAGAAGCACTTTTCGAATATGCCGATCCACTTTCATCAATAAATGTTCACTATGCGGCTAAGGGACAGGAACTAAATTGGCATTTTGATAACTCTAAGTTCGCTATCACTCTCCTTTTGCAAGCCCCAGATGGCGGAGGACATTTTGAATATGTTTCAAATTTGCGGAACGCGGAGAAAGATGAAATGAACTTCAGTGGCGTTGAGTCAGTTTTAAATGGAGAAACAGAGATAAATCGTCTAGATACCCGACCTGGAACATTAATTTTATTTCGCGGTCAAAACTCTATCCATAGAGTAACGCCTACAGAAGGAAACAAAGAACGAATATTAGTTGTTTTGGCGTATAACTCTAAACCTGGCATTTCATTGTCAGAGTCTGCTCGAATGACGTTTTTTGGTCGCCTTCAATAAATGCGTCTAGACGAACCCTTTTTTAATTTCGGTAAATTTTCTAAATGAAAATCCAAAAAGCAGATTGTATTTTATAAATGAACGAAATTTCACAAGGTTTAGCACAGGCTTTTTGGCTTGTAATTAGTTTAGATAAAGAGCTTATTACTATCTCTTTACGCTCTCTTTATGTAACACTAACTGCTTTATTAATCTCTACTTTAATTGCTTTTCCTTTAGCCGCACTGATCGTTGTAATCCGGTTTAGGTTTAGGCGCTTAGTTATAACCGTTTTGAACGCTTTAATGGGTCTTCCGCCTGTTGTTGTGGGATTAGTCGTTTATATTGTATTTTCACGATCTGGCCCTTTGGGTGTTCTGGGTTTGCTTTACACTACATCTGCTATGATAATTGCTCAAACAATCATCATTACACCGCTAGTCACATCCATAGCACACCAATCAATGAAAGAACTTTGGACTGACTATCGCGATCTTCTGATTTCAATAAACACATCAAAACCTCAGCGTGTAAGGACCCTAATGTGGGATAGCAGGAGAGCTTTGATTACAGCATGCTTAGCCGGCTTTGGACGTGGGATTGGTGAAGTTGGAGCCATAATGATAGTTGGCGGTAATATTGATAATGCAACCCGTGTTTTAACAACAGCTATATCATTGGAAACCTCCAGAGGTGACTTTTCGTTAGCCCTTGCCTTAGGTTTTGTACTGATCGCTTTGGCTCTTTCAGTAAGTTTCGCTACACATTGGTTTGGAAAAACTGAACGTGGGGGTACCTGGTAATGTTTCCGCTTCGCGTCGAAAGTTTAGAGATAAATATAAAAAGTAAAAAATTAATAGGTCCTATAAATCTCCTAATTAGACAAAAAGGTATTTCAGTCGTCCTCGGAGCAAACGGATCTGGAAAAACAACTTTACTGGAGGCTCTACACGGCTTGCGAAAATTGTCAAAAGGAAAGCTAAATTGGTCTATTCCAAATAATCTTGCCGCGAAAGAGCAATCTTTTGTATTCCAAAATCCAATAATGTTAAGAAGATCAGTCCTAGAAAATCTTATATATCCGTTAAGAATTAGAAGAGTTTCCAAATCTATTTCAGTTAAAGAAGCGATGCACTGGGCCCAAAAAATTGGTCTTGAAAATAAAGTTCACCAACAGGCGCCTCTCCTATCAGGTGGAGAAAGGCAGGCCGTTGCAGTGGCCAGGGCTCTTATATCAAATCCCAAAATGTTATTTCTGGACGAACCCACCGCTTCTCTTGATGGATTGGCTAAAAAGACCATTGAGGATATACTTCTTTCAGCCTCTAAAAATGATACAAAAATTATCATGTCCACGCATGATTTGGGACAGGCCAAAAGGCTAGCTGATGATATTATTTATATTCATAAAGGTATTTTGGAGACTCACAGTTCAAAAGATAAATTTTTAGATGCCCCGCCAAGCGAGGCGGCAAAACAGTTTCTAGCAGGCGATATTGTATTATGATTAGAATGCTAATTACTTCATTTCTGTTACTTCTTTTCCAGACATATACAGCCCCGGCTAATCAATTAAGATTGGCAGTAACTTCTTCTTTCCATAATTCTGGATTAAGCGACTATCTACTCCCGCATGCCGAGACTGATTTAAAAATTGAGATCCAACTGATAGTTGTTGGTACTGGTCAAGCACTAAAGTTGGGCGAAAATGGCGATGTAGATGCCATTTTAGTACATTCAAAGCCTGATGAAGAGGAATTTGTTACAACCGGTTTTGCAAAATATCGACGACAGATTATGTTCAACGAATATGTAATTTTAGGCCCGTCAGCGGATCCAGCAAAAATTAAAAGTTCAGATGACGTGCTTGAAGCCTTTAAAAAACTTTCACAAGCAAATAGTAAATTTGTCAGTAGAGGTGATTTAAGCGGAACACACAAAAAAGAAATGGAAATTTGGAATAAAATACATTTCGATCCCGAAACCATTGGAGACAGGTATATTTCGGTTGGATCTTCCATGGGAAAGGCAATAAACATTGCAGTAGCTTTCGATGCATATATTTTATCAGATAGGGCCACTTGGCTGAATCATAAAAATAAAAGGAATTTGGCAATCCAATTCGAAAATGATCAATTACTGAATAATCAATATTCATTTTTACCTATTAGTAAAAAAGTTCATTCACATGTTAAAAACAAATTAGCCAAGAATCTCGAAGATTGGTTAGTTTCTGAAAAATCAAAAAATCTCATTAACTCATATATTATTGAGAATGAGCAAGTTTTTACCTTTAATGCTAGATGATATAAAGTAACAGCTTGGTGTATTTTACGGGGTTATCGTGGAAACTTTTTTATAAGAAAGTACTTGGGCTACGCCTTCTGAGGTAACTTCACCATATTCATCAATCCAGTTACGCATACGGCAAATTGTCCAAGCTTTTAAAAGGTCATCTGTTCCTAACGACCGAACAACATCCAAGAGAATTTGGCGAAAATCGGTGAAATTTGCATCGTCAATCATGACAACCCCGCAAAACAAT
>TARA_B100001113_G_scaffold323831_1_pt1 | contig 12372 bp, 10 predicted proteins | sample TARA_B100001113 | Tara Oceans TARA_B100001113 (sample SAMEA2622402) | marine metagenome | biome: marine biome (ENVO:00000447); feature: deep chlorophyll maximum layer (ENVO:xxxxxxxx); material: "saline water (ENVO:00002010), including plankton (ENVO:xxxxxxxx)" | depth 50 m | reverse complement strand
ACATTAAACACTCTGAATGAATTAGCTGCAGCATTAGGTGATGACGCAAACTTTAGTACGACTGTTACAAATAGTATAGCAACAAAACTTCCGTTAACAGGTGGAACAATAGCTCAAACCAGTGGTAGTACAGCGCCTTTAAAAATAACTAGTCCTTTAAATAGTGGACAGTATTTATTAGAATTAATTTCAACAGGAAATTCAAATGCAACTATTGATTTACGAGCAAATGGAACTGGTGACTCAAGAATATTCTTTGATTTAAATGGAACAACTCCTTTTGCTATTGGTGTTGATAATAGTGATGCTGACAAATTTAAAATTAGTGGTAATTACCAATTAGGTACAAACGACAGAATAGTCATTGATAGTGATGGCGATATTGGTATGGGTGTTTCTCCTGCCACAAATGCAAAATTGACACTCGGTGGAACTACAGCCTCATATAGCTCAGTTCTAGCTTTTGATAACAATACTACTGGTGGTGCAACATTCTTCATGCTTGCATCAGATAACACATGGTCAGCAGGGGCCAATAAGTTTCTTATGGGGCATGGTTCGCCTTCTAGTGCTGCAGTTGATTTAACTATTGACGCTGATGGCAAAGTTGGAATTGGAGCGACTAGTCCTGCAGAAAAATTAGATGTTTCAGGTAATGCACTATTAAGTGGTTCAGATGGAACACTAAGAAAACTTACTTTTGGTGCAACAGGTGGTAATCATGGAAGTATAGGTGTAGATGCCAGTGGTCATACATTTATAGATGCTGAAACTGCAGGTGGTGCAATTTTATTCAAATCAGCTGGAACAGATTATGCGAAGTTACTTTCTAATGGAAAGTTAGCTGTAACAGAAATAAGTCATATTTCAAATGGCTCTTTAGAGATAGGCAACGGAGACGAGAAACAAATATTTGATGCTTCTGGGGCATCAATACAATTTCAAACTGCTGACACAGAAAGAATGCGTATCGACCAATATGGTGCTGTGTGGCGCGAGCATTCAAATCACGGAAGATATACTTGGGTACAACGAGTAGTGTTTTCAGCCGGTCAAACAAGAAACCTAACATTCCATTTGTCTGGTGGTAATGTTCACGGACAAGTTAGAGTAACTATGTCTGGTGATTATAGTAATGTTAACGCAAATGGTAGCCTTGAGAAAGTTTGGGGTTGGGGTTATAACTCAAGTAATACAAGTGGATATGGTGGTCAAGGGTCAGGAACAACAGTACTTAATCTTGGTTATACTGCAAATGTTATGTCTTTTGGAAGTATGTCTAAAACAAACGCCACTACAGTAATAATACCTATAACTAATACTTCAGGTAGTTATCAAGTTATATGTGGTATAACAGTTGAAATAACCGGTGAACTACAAGGGCTACAATATACATCAATTTGATAAAGGAAGGATAATATGGCATTAACAAAGGTACCAAGTAATTTAGACGCAACAGTAGCTACTACTCAATCAGCGAGTGATAATAGCACAAACGTTGCGACAACTGCTTATGTAACTACAGCAATATCAAACCTAGTGGATGGTGCACCTAGCACTCTAAATACATTAAATGAAATTGCAGCAGCTTTAAATGATGATGCTGCTTTAAATACCACATTAACAAATAGTATTGCTACTAAATTACCTCTAGCGGGTGGTACATTAACAGGTGCACTAACAGGAACGAGTGCAGCATTTAACAATGGTGCAAATAATATAGTTGCTACATTTACTTCTACTGATTCACTAGGTGGTATAGGACTTGCTGATAATGGTGGGAGTGTTGAACTTGTAGCAAATGGAAATGATTTTGAAGTAAGGAATGCAGGTGGAACAGCTAAGATGTTTGTTAAAAATTCTGGATATGCAGGGTTTGCAGGAGCAGCTGATGTAAGACTTGCTTTAGGTTCACAAGGCACAGCAGGTAATAATGATTCAAACTGGATTAGAGGAGAGTCTGCTTATCTAGCTTTTAATTCTGCTTCAGATGGATTTAAATTTGAGATTAATGGTGCAGAGAAAATTAGAGTCGACTCTAGCGGTAATGTAGGAATAGGAGCCATTGGTCCTTCATCTAAGCTTCATGTTGATGGAAGTTATGATGGTCCATTGGTTACGATACATCAAACCGGTGGTGCTAGTGGGAATTATAGTGGTTTATTAGTAGAAACAAGCTCTACAGGTACAAACATTGCAGAATTTAAAAATTCTGGAACTCGTTATGGCAGATTTAGTGGTAATGGAAGATTAGTTCTGGAAAATAAAAACGGAACTGCAAACAGTCCTAACCTTGAAATAGTTAATCCAAGCTCTGCACAATTTAATCACTCTGTCGAAATTTCATGCCCCAACTTGGGTAGTGGAGAAAATAATGGTCTTTTTATTGGAAAAGCAATGTCCAGTAAAAACACCGGTTATCTTGGATATAGATGGGATTCAAATAATAGTAATAGTAATTATATTCATCTTTCACATTGGGCTTCTGATTATCTATTTAGGGTTTATGGTAATGGAGATTATTACTTTGCAGGAAGTAATATCTCTGATAGAGATTTAAAAGAAGATATAAAAGAAGTTCCAGGTACCTCTTTGGACAAAATCATTAATCTACCAATAAAATCATTTAAAATGAAAAAGGTTGATGATTATTCAACCGAGTTACGACATCAAAAAACAGGATTTATTGCACAAGAAGTACAAGAAGTATTACCAGATGTTGTCACTGGAACTGATGGTCAAAAAGATATGGGTATAGACCCAACAGGTATAATTGCACACTTAGTAAGAGCAATGAAAGAATTAAAAGACGAAAACGATGCTCTTAAAACGAGAATAGAAAACTTGGAAAGTTAAACTAAATTTTAAAAAGGTATAAATACTAATATGGCAAAACCAAATAGTAAAACAACATTTACGGACTATTGTTTAAGGTCCTTAGGGCACCCAGTAATCGAAATAAATGTTGATGATGACCAAATAGATGATAGAGTAGATGAAGCTCTTCAGTTTTATCAAGAGTATCATTCTGATGCGGTTGAAAAATTTTATATGAAACATAAAGTAACTAATAGTCGATTAGTTTTTCAGGCAGTTACTACAGGTACATTCCAAGTTGGAGAAAAAGTTACAGGTGGAACGTCCGGTGCAACAGCAGTTGTTAAATCGGTTCCATCTACTTCTACATTGAGATATAATGCATTAGGAGATTCAAATGTGCCATTCGTTGGTGGTGAAACCGTAACTGGTGGAAACACTGGAGCAACTGGTGTTATTTCATCATCTGGTGGTATAGAAAAGGGCGATATTGAAAATAGATATTTACCTATAAATGATTTAATTATAGATGTAATTAGATTAATGCCCATAAGAGATTCGGTTACATCATCTGATATGTTTGATATTAGGTATCAAATACATTTAAATGATATTTATTCTTTAGGTTTCATGGGTACATTATCTGAATATGTAATGAGTCAGCAGTTTTTATCAATGCTTGATTTGGTAATTGATTCAGATGAAAAACATATTAATTTTAATAGACATAAAAATCAGTTAGAAGTATTTATGGATTGGGACGAAGAAGTAGATGTTGATGATTATTTAGTAGTTGAATGTCGCAGAATTGTTGACCCTGATACTTATACTGATGTATATAATGATTATTATCTTAAAAAATATGCAACGGCTCTAATTAAAAAACAATGGGGCACAAACCTCATAAAATTTGAAGGTATGCAAATGCCTGGTGGGGTCCAATTTAACGGTCGACAACTATTTGATGACGCAAAGGAAGAATTAGAAAAATTAGAAGAAGAAGCACGACTTAATTGGGAAAAGCCAGTCGACTTTATGACAGGATAATATTATGCCGAGAAATGTATATTTTTCTCAGGCCGTAAAATCTGAACAACAGCTTTACGAAGACCTGATAATAGAATCACTTAAAATATATGGACAAGATGTCTATTATATCCCTCGTACTTTAGTAAATAGAGATAATATTCTTGGAGAAGATTCTGCTTCTAAATTTGATGATGCATATTTAATTGAAGCATATATTGAGAACATAGATGGATTCGAGGGTGCTGGTGATTTATTCTCTAAGTTTGGAGTAGAAATTCGTGATGAAGCTCAATTTATTATATCCAGAAAAGTTTGGGAACGAAGAGTAGGTATATACGAAAGAGTTGGAGATGCTGAAGGTATCAAACCGGTCGAAGGTGATTTATTATTTTTACCAATGACAAATAGTTTCTTTGAAATTACTTTTGTAGAAGATGATAAACCATTCTATCAATTATCTGATTTACCTGTATATAAATTATCATGTGCTCTCTTTGAATACTCAGAAGAAGATTTTGATACAGGTGTCCAAGAAATAGATGAAGAAATAAATACTGTTTCATACCAACAGGTTATGAGAGTAAACATTACAGAAAACATTCCATTTAAAACTGGAGAAGATGTAAAACAAATCCATGTTGCAGAAGTAAAAGATAATTCAGGTAATGTAACTACAGCAGAGGTTGCAACAATAGGTGAAGTTGCAAATGTAGAAGATGTATCATCTACCCAACAAAGATTATTTATATCTAATATTGGTGTAACAAACTCGACAGAAGATAAAGGCTTTTTTGTATCTACTACGGTTCCTTTAAAGGGTATTACATCAGGTAACAATGGGTTTATTTTTGAAATACTAAGTGAAGTTACCGATAGTTCAGGTCTATCTTTTGCTACTGATGAAGCAGCAATGAACTATGAAATAGAAGCCTTTGCAGACGGATTTATTGATTTTTCAGAAGCCAATCCATTTGGTGACCCATCGGAGACTTACTAATGTTTGGTGACCATTTCTATCATGCCACTATGCGAAAATCAGTCGCAGTCTTTGGTACACTTTTTAATAATTTAAAAGTTGTAAGAAAAGATGGTTCAGGTGGTATACTAAACAGTCAAAAGGTTCCCCTTGCATATGGGCCAAAACAAAAGTTTCTTGCAAGATTAGATACTGAATCCGGTTTCGATGCTTCTGTAGCCTTAAAATTACCAAGAATGGCTTTTGAAATAACAGGCCTGACATTGGACCCTACACAAAAATTACAAAAACGCAGACAAATAAATGAAGTACATGCGTCTGATAAAACTAGAAAGAAAGCAATTAAACAGTGGGTTTCATACGATATAGGTATGTCGTTATATATCTTGGCCAAAAACCAAGATGATGGCTTACAGCTTGTAGAGCAAATACTTCCTTATTTCCAACCTGATTATACAGTAACAATTAAACCAATAGATGGCTGGACTACATATAAACAAGATGTCCCTGTTATTTTACAAGGGGTAAATATAGATGACCAATACGAAGGTGATATGACCGAAAGAAGGGTACTAATATATCAGCTTGACTTTATAATGAAAATGAAGTTTTATGGTTCAGACGGTACTCAAGGTCTCATTAAAGAAATTAATATTGACTTTAATAATGATACAGGTGGTTCACAAATACTTGAAGAAATGAATTTAACAATTAATCCTACTACAGCCGGGCCGAGTGATTCATATAGTGTAGTAACTACTATTGTAAATACAGGTAGTAGTAATACAGCAGGGGCTGGTGGTTCTGAGGGCGAACAAACATCTGGTGAAACTACTTATGTATTAACCGTAGCAGCTAAAAGTGGTTATGGTGAAAGTGGTAATGCATATTATTATCAAGGAGTACAACAAGCAAGTTTCACAGTAATTACGGGTGGTACATATGTGTGGGAATATCCTGCAGCACACCCATTGAGACTTTCAACAACATCTGATGGTACACACAATGGTGGCACAGAATACACGACAGGTGTAACTACTACAAATACATCTACTACCTTAGTGGTAGATGCAAATACACCAACCACACTTTATTATTATTGTTCAATACACCCAGGCATGGGCGGTGTTATAACTAAGACAAGCTAATGAGTATATTATGGATAACAAAGATAAAATTAAAAAAAGCTTAGAAAAAAACCTGCCTGAGGTTCATAAAAGTCGTCCTATAGAAGATAAAGATATAAAGGACGATTATGAATTTTCCAGAGAAACTTATAAAGAGTTAATAAAGACCGGAACTCGGTCACTAGATACTTTGGCAGAACTTGCTAGAGAGTCTGAACATCCGAGAGCATTTGAAGTATTATCTAAGGCGATAAAAGATATTGGAGATACTACCGAAAAGCTAATGAAGCTTCAAAAAGATAAAAAAGATTTAAAGAAAGAAGAAAAGGCCGAAGAAGAGAAAAAACAAATTACAAATAATAATGTTTTTGTGGGTAGTACATCTGATTTACAAAGAATGCTTGGTAAAGAAGATAAAGATTATATAGATGCAGAGAATTAAAAATAATGAATTTGGTTATCTTGGTAATCCCAATGTAAAAAGAGATGGGGTCGAAACCGGATTTACCAAAGAAGAAATACTAGAGTATAGAAAATGCATGAAAAATCCTGCATATTTCGCTAAAAAGTATATAAAGATTATTGCTCTTGATAAAGGATTAGTTCCATTTGAATTATATCCATATCAAAGAAAAATGTTTAAACACTTTAACGAGAATAGATTTAATATTGTTCTTGCATGTAGGCAAAGCGGCAAGTCTATTTCTTCTGTGGTATTTTTATTGTGGTATGCATGTTTCCACCCAGAGAAAACAATTGCTATCCTTGCTAACAAAGGAGCTGTTGCTAGAGAAATGTTGGCCAGAATTACTTTGGCCTTAGAAAATTTACCTTTCTTTTTACAGCCTGGTTGTAAGGCATTAAATAAAGGTAGTATAGAATTTAGTAATAATAGTAGAATAATTGCTTCTGCTACGAGTGGTAATTCTATTCGTGGTTTATCTATTAACCTATTATTTTTAGATGAGTTTGCATTTGTTGAAAACGATGCACAATTTTATACATCTACATATCCTGTAGTAACTGCTGGTACAGATACTAAAATTATAATCTGTTCTACAGCAAACGGTATTGGAAATGTATATCATAAATTATGGGAAGGGGCTGTGCAAGAAACAAATGAGTTTAAACCCTTTCGAGTAGATTGGTGGGATGTGCCAGGCCGAAATAAAACATGGAAGAAGCAAACTATTGCAAATACTTCTGAGTTACAATTCGAACAAGAGTTTGGAAATACATTTCATGGAAGGGGTAATACACTTATAGGTGCTAACTTTTTATTAGCACAAAAAAGTATAGAACCAGAGTTTATAAATGAGAATACATTCATATATAAACAACCAGAAAAAGAACATCAATATGTGATGACGGTTGATGTTGCAAAGGGTAGGGCTCAAGATTATAGTACATTTACACTTATAGATGTATCGACTAAACCCTTTGAACAGGTTGCTGTATTTAGAGATAATAATATATCTCCCATGCTAATGCCTGATATTATATATAAGTATGCAAAACATTATAATGAAGCATATGTGGTTATAGAAAGTAATGACCAAGGTGCTGTGGTATGTAATGGTTTATATTATGATTTAGAGTATGAAAATATGTTTGTGGAGTCATCTATTAAAGCTAATGCTTTGGGTGCAACAATGACCCGAAGAGTAAAAAGGATTGGTTGTTCAGGTATAAAAGACCTAATAGAACAAGACAAACTTAAAATAGTAGACGCACAAACAATTGTTGAGATGAGTACATTTGTTTCAAGAGGAAACAGTTATATGGCCATAGCACCTAACCATGATGATTTAATGATGAATTTAGTTATGTTTGCATGGTTTACATCTACGGATATATTTGAGTCATTAACTAATATTGATATGAAAAACCTACTATATAAAGAAAGATTAAAAGCAATACAAGACGATATGTTACCATTTGGATTTATTGAAAATGGCAGTGGCCAACAGCCAGAGCAAGATGAAGAAGGTAATATATGGTTTGAGCAAGAATGGAAAGGAAATGCAAAATTTTAGAGAATATAACCCACAGAATCTTTACGAAGAAATAAAGCCTTACAAGTTGGTATGGTTTGTAAATAGTCACGATGAGTCCAGAGATGTATCTGATAATAGTTCTACAGCCACACTTTGGAAACTTATGCAAAGCTCTGCTAAAAAGGCTGGAGTAGAAATATACAGAGTTGATTTTCAAGGTACTTTTGTAGAGAGAAAAGGTGGTAAAACATTTATTCATGCATATGGCTTTAACGAAGATGATGCTGTAACTTTACCTAACGAAAAAGGCGACCTTGCCGTTCCAAAACAAAAACCGATTGAAGTACACCCTGATAATACAGTATTATTTTCCAGAGGATTAGGTACCCAAGGAATGACAAATATTCAGACTTGGACAGATATTATACATGAGTTTGAATTAGAAGGATATGTAACAATTCCTTCATTGGCTAATTGGTATAAATGTTCTAGTAAGTATTTAACAGATATTCTTTGTAGACAAGAAGGATTGAGAACTCCAAAAACTGTACCTATTGCATATTCAGATGATACAGAAAGGGTCATGAAAGAATTAAATAATAAATTCCCAGTAATACTCAAGGCGTCCATCGGTTCACAAACAGGGGTTGGTGTGTTAATACAAGAGAGTATGAGGTCATTATATTCTACAGTACAGATGTTAAAATTATACGATAAAAATTTAGCACTATTATTACAAGAATATGTTAAAACAGACTATGATGTAAGAGTTATAGTTTTAGATGGAGAAGTTTTAGGTACAATGAAAAGAGAAGTTATTAGTGATGGTGACTTTAGAAGTAATGTATCACTAGGTGCCGAATCAACTTCATTTAAATTAACTAAAATAGAAGAAAGAGATTCACTAGCTGCAGCAGAAGCAGTAGATGGAAGATTGGTAGGTGTTGATTTTATACCTGCTAAAAATAGAGAAAAAGACCAACCTTATATATTAGAAGTTAATAGTATGCCTGGGTTTGGTGGAATAGAAAAGATTGAAAAGGGTTTAACTCAAAAGATTTTAGAATACTTTAAAGATAGAAGAACATGGAAAACAAGGCCGGCAGGCCCTTTAAATTCTGAATAATATGATGAATTTAGTTGATTCACAATTAATTCTTTGGCTCGAAGCTCTTTCAATAGGGTTTGGAACCATTATATTTGCATTTTTTATTACATGGTATGGTTTAACCGGTAAATTTAAAGAACATTGGGATAAGGTTTTTAAAAGGAAATCTCGTTAGGATATAAGTATTTATAAATAATAACAGTGAAGATAACCTTATTATGAAACTTATAAACTAACTCATTTAACAAATAGAGGACAAAGCGATGGCATTTCAAGTATCACCAGGCGTCGAAGTAAAAGAAATCGATGCCACTGGAGTGGTTCCTGCAGTATCTACTAGTATTGGTGGATTTGCCGGGTCATTCAATTGGGGTCCTGTTGACCAAATCTGTCTAATAAGTTCTGAAAAGGATTTAGCAGAGAAATTTAGTACACCAGATTCCAACACAGCGAAATACTTTCTAGTAGCCGCGTCATTCTTAAAGTATGGAAACGCACTGAAAGTAGTCCGTGTTTCATCAGGTCACGTTAACGCGACCGCCGATGGTTCAGGACAGCTGATTAAGAACGATGATGATTACGACAATAATTATGCTGATGGCAGTCTGAGCAAAGGTAATTGGGTAGCTAAATATCCTGGGGTATTAGGTAATAGTTTAAAAGTGGGTCTAATAACTGCTGATGTAGCAAACTTCGATACAATCGAATATGCGACTGACAAAAAATATAGTGATATATTTGATGCAGCGCCTGATACATCACAGTATGCATTAGATTTAGGCAAACCTGCCACACTTGATGACGAACTACATATCGTTGTAATAGACGAAGATGGAGTTATTACTGGAACACCAGGTCAAGTATTAGAAAAGTTTGAGTTCTTATCTCAAGCTTCTGATGCTAAAAAATCTGATGGTACTACCAACTTCTACAAAGATGTTATTAACCAACAATCTGAGTGGATATGGTGGACCGACCATCCAACATCATTGAGTGATGCTGGAGAAACAGTAGCTGCAAATACCTCGTTCACTACATCAACTTCTGCAATCGAAAACTCACTATCAGGTGGGACAGACGATAATGCTCCTACAGCCGGAGAAATAAATGCTGGATTTGAATTTCTAGCAGACGAAGAAACAGTAGATGTAAATTTACTTTTTGCTTCTCCAGATGCAAACGGACAGAACACAATTGCAAATAATCTTCTTGCTAAAGCAATTGCAAGAAAAGATTGTATGGCATTTGTATCACCTCCAATTGCAGATACAGCGGGCGAAAGCGACCCTGCTAGTGCTGTTAAGGCGTTCGCAGACACATTAACTTCAACTTCATACGGTTCAGTTGATTCTTCAGCTCTTTATGTATATGACAAATACAACGATGTATTTAGATATATTGGAGCTTCAGGTCATGTGGCCGGACTTTGTGCAAATGCAGACAATGTCGCAGATGCATGGTTTTCACCAGCTGGTGTAAACAGAGGTCAGCTTCTTGGAGTCACAAAGTTAGCATTTAACCCTAAGAAAGCAGAAAGAGATAAATTATATAAAGCAAGAATTAATCCAATAGTATCATTACCTGGACAAGGTACATTATTATTTGGAGATAAAACTTTATTAAGTAGACCTTCTGCATTTGATAGGATTAATGTTCGTAGATTATTCATCGTGTTAGAAAAAGCAATATCAACTGCTGCTAAAGCACAGTTGTTTGAATTTAACGACGAGTTTACAAGGGCTCAATTTAGAAATCTAGTTGAACCTTTCTTACGAGATGTTAAAGGTCGAAGGGGAGTCACAGACTTTTTAGTAATCTGTGATGAATCAAATAACACAGGTCAAGTAATTGATACCAATAGATTTGTAGCTGATATATTTATCAAGCCTGCAAGGTCTATTAACTTCATTACATTGAACTTTATAGCAACAAGGACTGGCGTGGAATTTAGTGAAGTCGCCGGTTCATCATCATAGGGGGTAAATCATGGCAATATTAGGCGTAGACGATTTTAAATCCAAACTCGTAGGCGGTGGAGCTAGAAGTAACCTCTTTAAGGTAACTATGAATTATCCTAGTTATGCTCAAGGTGATGTGGAACTCACATCATTTATGTGTAAAACTGCTCAGATGCCTTCATCTGTAATTGCACCTATTCCTGTACTCTTTAGAGGCAGACAGTTGCAAATTGCTGGTGACAGAACATTTGACCCATGGACAATTACCGTTATCAATGATGTGGGCTTTGAAGTTCGTAATGCAATGGAGAGATGGATGAACGGGATAAATTCTCACAATGATAATACCGGTTTATCCAACCCAACTGATTATCAAGCCGATGCGGTTGTTGAACAACTAAATAAGGCAGGAGAAGTTACAAAGAGATACGACTTCAGAGGAGTATTTCCAACTAACATGTCTGAAATTGAAGTCAGTTACGACTCAGAAAACACTATTGAAGAGTTTACTGTTGAATTCCAAGTACAATATTGGGAATCAGACACAACTTCATAAGGATAAATAATATTAGAGGGGGAGGAAACTCCCCCAATAATATAGGAATATAATATGGCAGAATTTTTCGGATTTGAAATTAAAAGAAAATCAGAGGAACCACTGAGGCCTTCATTTGTACCAAAGGATAGCGACGATGGTGCAGGTGTAATACAATCAGGTGGTCACTTTGGAGCATACATAGATATTGATGGCGATAATGCTAAAACCGATATCGACCTTATGCTCAAATATCGTGATATAGCAACACAACCAGAGTGTGATGCTGCTATTGAAGATATTATTAATGAGGCTATTGTTGGTGACCATGCAGAGGCACCAGTTAATATAGTATTAGATGAATTAAAAATATCAGATAAAATAAAAGAATCAGTCAAGCACGAATTTGATACGATAACAAGATTGTTAAATTTCAATCAATATTCGCATGACATTTTTAGAAAATGGTATATAGACGGCAGGTTACCTTATCATATTATTATTGATAAAGAAAACTCAAAGGCCGGTATCAAAGAATTAAGATATATAGACCCAGTTAAATTAAGAAAGGTCAAAGAAATAGAAGAAGAACAAGACCCACTAACTGGTGCTAAAATTATTAAAAAGGTTGATGAGTACTTCATGTACCAAGATAAGGAAATGGCCTCATCATCTCAAGGGTTAAAAATATATCCAGATGCTATTGCATATTGCACATCTGGTATGATGGACCCACAAAGAAAAAGAATTCTATCTTATTTACAAAAGGCCTTAAAGCCTGTAAATCAGCTAAGAATGATGGAAGACTCATTGGTAATATATAGA
>TARA_B100001113_G_scaffold93452_1_pt1 | contig 12374 bp, 11 predicted proteins | sample TARA_B100001113 | Tara Oceans TARA_B100001113 (sample SAMEA2622402) | marine metagenome | biome: marine biome (ENVO:00000447); feature: deep chlorophyll maximum layer (ENVO:xxxxxxxx); material: "saline water (ENVO:00002010), including plankton (ENVO:xxxxxxxx)" | depth 50 m | reverse complement strand
ATTGAGCGCTCTCAGCCTATCAAGTCCTTTTTTCAAAACAACTCCTATGTTTTCCACTTTCTAATGCTGTTACAGCATAATAGACATTTCTAACTACTCTGCTAGTGATGTCTTATCGACTTAATAAAAGTGGGCATGCTGCAAAATAAAATCTCGACTATGACTTTACGCCTCAAAAAGCGTCTCAAATGATGCTACGCCGTTCTTACGTAAAAACCTAGCCAAGTTGTCGAGTCGCCATGTTCTAGGTTCGTCTGAGCGCCCATGGCGCATTACATAAGCTATTTCTGTATTGGCATTGATGGCCACGACAAAAAACTTCTGAGGTTCGGTTGGGCTTTCTTGAGCTATAACTTTTGTGATGGATTGAGTTTCCAGCTGTCTAACAAACTCACCTTCTTTTATTCTATAGAACGCGTTGGCCATAATTTACATCTTGCTTTATTGTTATCGACATTATGACGTAATGTTGGTTTGTATAAAAGAGTGGCCAGAAGTATTTAAGACAAACCACCCGCTACTTTCGCTTTTGTTGGTGCATTTATGATTTGTTAGCTCACTTATCTCCTATTATTTTACTTTGCTTACTACCTTGGGTTTCCTGTGTGGTTTTCTCCAGGTGTGTAAAGGAGGTTTGCTACCCTTCTTGTTCAAACTATCCCTATATAGCTCACCACTCAACTTGTTTTGCTTTTTAGTATCGGGGCTTGAAAAGTCAATATCGATATTTAATGCATTTAGAACCATCATGACTGTTCCAAAGGAAATACTGGAAGGAGAGTTCTCAAGTTTTGATATAAACCGCTGGTCTTTACCTATTTTTTGAGCGAGCTCTGCTTGTGACAGCTTATATGCTTTACGAATAGACGTGATGTAGGAGCCTACATCATTGGGAGTCCTAACTTTCATAAATAGGGAAATATTCCATATAAGGTATATCTGTAAATATACGTAATAGCGAATAATTAACGATAAACGTCACTTCCTGTAGTAAGAGACGGCCAAGGTTCAGAGAAATCACGAATATTTCAGTTAAATTAGAAACAATTATAGGAATTAGTTAGTTTTAATTCGGGTTGTCGACTTAGTTTCTGATACCGCAACGAAAACTGTCTTGCTGTGGTCATCAAAATGAGAAGCGGGAATACCATTATCAATGGCGAAGTTAACTAACCCTCGGTCCCCAGACCATGCATCTTGGTTTGCCCATGTGTCAATTGTAAAGTCTGTTTGATCATAACGATAAACGATATGCATAGAAATTTGGTCAATCTGTGGGATTTTGAAATACCACAGGGCCGCCCCCTCAATTGTTTGTTGTTCATCTGAACATACAATATAGCGCTGACTGAGCATCGAGTAGCATAAATGGGAAATACCAATACCTCGATAGTCTTCGTCAACAAGTGCGCTAACAATCTGAGCAACCTGCCTTTGAGGTTTAAAGGCCTGTGCAAGAGGGTGGTGTGCTGGAAGTATATTGTAGTTGAAGTTGGCGATTGCGTTACCGCCTCGTTCGATAACGACCATGCCTTTACCTTCAGCAAATTCAAAGGTAATAGCTTGAGCTTTGTTATCTTGTTCCAAGCCGGGGATCACAATTTCCTTCGTCGACCATGACAAAGGCTCAGTCTCTATAACGTCAGTTGCCGTTATAATATTTTTATCGTGATTTCCTAATAAGAGTGGCACAGTAATCCGTTACAAATTGTTAGGAATGGTTAGCAGCTAGCTGATGTACCAACATTCTGAGTAATATTGTTAGCAAAATCACAGAGCGGTAGTTTCTCATCACTGTGATTCACAACAGAAACTAGACCTGTTTCTTTGTTTCGTTGCACTTCTGCATCTACAGGGATGGATGGATTTGATTGTAATACGCGTTCGAAATTATCGCGGACAATAAAAAAACACTCGGCTACGCCATTACGCTTTTGTCCAAGCACAACATGTCTGTCCCCAAGTTTAGAAATAACTTGAAGCTTTTGACGAACTCTAAATTTTGAGATGGTCTTCACAGTTGTTGTCCTTGCCAGATGTTGTTCTGAACAATAAAGTATAAATTGGATAAAAAACACCCAACTATAAAGATAACATTGAATTGCAAAGGTAACTGCTCTGACCAGTTAGGAAATGCAGCTTATAGGCAAGAATTTGCGATGAATGACATTTAAGAGGCCGATATAGTGTCACTCTGGATGGTTAATGTTAGGCGGTATTACGTAATATAGCAAGGAAGAATGGGAGTCTAACTTAGGAATAGGGCTGTTGAAATCAAAAAGCCCCTATTTAAAGGGGCTAGATGACTTACTATTAACGATTGGTTGATTGGATCTCATTTCTAATCGCGATAAGCAGTTCTTCAGCCTGGATGTTTTGGCCAGCTATAATACCCACCAACGTTAACAAATCATCATTGGGCTCGCTACTGCGTACCGAATCGATTACTGCTCTAGCGGCCGCTGGTGGAATTTGCTTGCGCGCTTCTTTAAGCTGGTTTACCGATTGGTTAACTTGATTAAGTTGCTTTGACATGTTCTAGCCCTTGAACGACTTTTTAAATGCAAATAAAAACATAGGATTCATAAGCTTAAAAATTAAAAGCGGATTTGCTGATCTCCAACTAGCTGCTTTTTCTAAGTAACAAGTTTTCTTTCTATGTGGCGGCTATCCAAATTGAATATCAAATAGGGGATAAACAATGGGGCTTTGCAGTCTAACTATGCAAAAGAACCTTCATAATGACTCAGGACTTAGCTTATTGGCACTGACCTTAGCGGAGAGTTTATTAGACATAGACCAAAACGTTGGCTTGCGGCAACTGTCTGTTATACTTTTTTGAAAGTACTAGCTTGCTCGTTCTTACTAGTAGTGTCATTTAGGCTTAAAGATGGTGGTATTAATGGATATATCGGTAAACCTAGATTATTTTTGGTGGTTGTTGGCTGCTTTGAGCATAACAGCGGCTGTAATTTTCTCGCTGATTTTTTGTAATAGAAAGGCTCTACAGAGATTAGGGCAACGGTTTTTAGAAGATTAACTCAACAAACGGCTCCTAACTTGGAGCCGTTTTTGTATCAACAATTCCCTCAGATTTGCCAAATTTTGTAAGTGCGCAACGCTATCTCCATCATCAATTATGGAGATTGGGAAATGAAAACAGATTATTGTCTGATGTCGGAATACAGAGACATGGTTGAAAAGGTATCGGCAGTTTATGGGGAGAAGTCCAAAGCTTGTATTAACAACTACATTGATTCTACGCTGGTAGGGGAGGTTAGGAAGTGGAAGGTGATATCTGCGTTGTTTCTTTTCTTTGGTATTTTGTTACTTCCTATTCTGTTAGGTCTCCCCTTAATTTTGGGCGGTATAACTCTTTACATTCTGATACCAAAGAAAATGGAGAGTCTAATCGAGCAGTACAGAGTCTTGGTGAAAAACGACAACACCCTAGAATGATCAACAACGCTACCATTTACTAAACTTCTCTATCTGAAGTCTTGAATCGTTTTGGATTCACTTTAGTTTCTAAAGAGCTAGCCTCACTTGCTTTAGAGATAAGGCTAGCTTTGGACTGAATTTTGAGAATAATCACCGAAACCATTCTTCCTCAAGATTAAAACTATCCATAAGGGAATCCAGAGAAATGAAAAGGTCAGCCCTAAATTAAAGTGTCGTTTAGATGACTTTTTGGCTGAGCAACTGACGGTCTACCGCTATCGCTACTAGACCATCAATCATTATTTAGGTGCTACTTACTATTTTTAGCACTCTTTCAGTGCTGATGAATAATACCAGAAATTAGAGCCACCAATCGTAGCTCTTCTATATAAGAAAGTTTTTTTCTATCGTCACTCCTCTACTCCCCACGTTACTGGACGTCCGGGAACGCCCTCGAAAAGAGCGTCCGGGAACACATATTCTATCTTTCTAAGTTTTTATGCGTGCTGGCTTTACTCCCCACGTTACTGGACGTCCGGGAACGCTTTGCTTTTGTTCTAAAAATTTAAATGGATAACGTGTTTGTACGAAAATTTAGATTCAAATTGGTCCCTATTTTTCTAAGGTAGCTTTACTCCCCCTGTTACTGGACGTCCGGGAACGCTTGTTTGTGTGTAGTGTTTTATGAATATCACAGAAATTTAGAAAGAAATAATGTGGGTTATTATCCGGTACGTAATTCATTACATTAGCCTGAGTCTTTTGAAGCGAAGTGGATTAAAGCAAAACATTGAATACTGCTCTAGAACTACTACAAGAACCCTGATATTCACTAAATATTTGGCATTTTGCTCCATACGACAATATTTTTGCCGTATGGGGTTCTAATGGAGAGCTTCAGTATTAGATGAGCCTGCAAATACCCCATATGACATTTTTTTGGACATCTGGGGGCTTTGTCTGCTCAGAAAGGCGTGAGCGGGAAAAGCGAGTCCCCATATGTATTTATTTTTGCTTTTTGGGGGATTTCCCTCAAATTTTGAGATTTAAAATGCTCAGTTACTATCAAGTATCAAAATAGGAGTATTTTATGAAACAGAATTCAAACAATGTTATTCCACATGAACCAACTAAGCTTGCCGCGAATTCAACTCCGAAGTGCACCACTCGCTAAATTAGGCAGCCCAGCGTAATTCATTGAATACCGCGACAGGTTGCCTGAAGCCGAGACACTTTCTCGGTCTGGCATTTAATGCCCGTTCAATCTCAGCAATTTGCTTGTCCGTTACTGTCCGCAAATCGGTGCCTTTACGTATGTATTGGCGAAGCAAACCGTTGAAGTTTTCATTCAGTCCTCGCTCCCAGGATGAATATGGGTTTGCGAAGTAAATATCCGTTTTAAGTTTCTCTGCGACCAGCTCGTGGTCACAGAATTCGCTGCCGTTGTCCGCCGTGATAGTTCGAACATGCCTGCGATATTTCCACAACATGCCAACCATGGCTCGGGCCACATCGGCTGCGCTTTTCGCTGGCACTTTGCGTATCAGATACAGCTTACTTTTACGCTCTACCAAGCTAACAATCGCGCCCGTTCCTTGCTTGCCCAAAACCGTGTCAGCTTCCCAGTCACCGAACCGCTTCTTCTTATTCACGATAGCGGGACGATGTTCTATGCCAACGCGATTCGGGATAATCACACGCTTCGCGCGGTTACCTTTACGGTATCTTCGGTGACTCTGGCGCAGTCGTTTATACAGCTTGCCGCCGCGTAACTTGTCCCGCTGGACATAACCATAAATCCATTCGTGACTGACGTCATATCCAATGATTTTACCCACGCCAGCGATTTGTTCCGGACTCCATTTCTCGTTGAGACCGAACTCAACAAAAGTCATCGTCAGGTCAGACACTCTGTATTTTGCTGCCTGACAACGTCGTTTTATTGCCTTCGCCTGAGCGACTTCCGGTAAATAATGGCTATCACGTATTCGATTGCGATTTACTTCCCGACTAATAGTGCTATGACTCACTCTCAGACGTTTTCCAATCTCCCGATAACTGAAACCCTCGCGTAAGTAGGCCTCAATCTGATATCGTTGTCCCTCGATCAACTGCTTGTAACTCATGGTAATACTCTAATTGTTTGGCGACGTTAGAATACCACCAACAGGCAGTTGATCGTCTGTCACCCATTAACCATGAGTGGTGCACTTATTATCTGAATTCGGGGCTCTTTCAAAAGGAGAAGTTGAGCTTTTAGAAAATGCTTTCAAAAAGTTGAGGAGGAATAGACATCTCACTCCCGTACAAAGAAAAATGAAGTCCCTCAGAATAGGTGCAAACGCGAGGAGAATATATCAGCAACTTTTGATAGCGAATGGTGTCAGGTTTAAAGTCTAGAATAAGGCATTCTGGTTATCGAGATAAGTCACATAGCATATCGATAATCATTATTCTGATAATATTTACCGTCATAGCTTTCACTGGCTTAACTTAGTTTTGCCTTAATTTCTTGCTGGAAAGCAGTCATGCAGTAGATTACGAAAAAGTAAAAGGAACGCTGGCAGGGTATAAATTTGCAAGTGGCCTAATGACACTATTCTGGGGCAACTTATATATTACTCGCAAGTTCAAAAGTAGCAGTTCATATACTTTATTCTTTGATATGCCAGCGTTGGTATTTCTACTTTTTGGGGCTAGGCAATTCGTTGTCTGACTTACGCAGTATATTGCTGAAGAAGTAATCCCCGATGATTGAAAGGCCTGTTCAAAATGAACCAGTTTGATTACGAGCGAATAAGGTTATAAGTGACCTTTCCCCTGAACTAGCACCACTCTTTCGATGAGATTTTTCATGTTATGCTGCCTGTTTAGCATACTCAAAAGACACCAGGTAATTCAGAGGGTTATGTGGCCGAACCTGGTTTTAAAGCTCACGCCATAGCTCTACTTCTTATATTGCCTCGTCCATTGTTTTAAACCAATGCTGATCCAGATATTCGTTTCTGAGCTTGCCATTAAGGCTTTCCACGAAGGAATTTTGGGTCGGTTTACCAGGCTGGATAAAGCCAAGTTCAACACCCGTTTCCTTGCTCCATAAGAACATCGCCTTACTGGTAAATTCTGTTCCGTTGTCGCAAATAACCTTTGCTGGTTTTCCCCGTTGCTCAATGAGCTGCCTCAGGGAGCGTGCACCTGACGACCGCTGAAGGAGACAGAAACTAGTTGGCCGACCGTTTGGCGAGAGTAATCGTCTAACACGTTCAGTATCCTTAAGCGCCTGCCGTTGCTAAGTTTTCAGATACGAAATCCATAGACCAGCGTTGATCTGGTGCTTTTGGTATCTCAAGCGGTTATCTTGGTTGAGTCAGCTTCTTGCGCTTCCTCGTCCTTACCTGTAACGCCTCTTCGGTATAAAGCCGGTAGGTATGTTTGCAGTTCACAGCAAGCCCTTCGCCTTTGCGTAAGCCATGCAGCATCAAATAACCATACTGAGCATACTGTGATGCTAATTCTTTTAACCGTGCGCGATAAGCGCTATTAGGTTTTGTCTTATGGCAATATCTGAATGCGGTTTGGCTTGACACCAGCAAGCTTGCAGACAACCCGTTCTCTAAGCTTACACGTATCAATAAGGTGACAGGTGACAGGCTTTCTTGCTGCTGGCGTTACCACTTTTTTGGAAGCACATCCTTCATCGCTTATACTTCTAATAGCCTGTCAGCCAAAATCTTTTTCAGCTTGTTGTTCTCAGACTCAATCTCTTTTAAGCACTTGGCTTCGTTGACCTCCAGGCCCGCATACTTGCTGTGCCAATTAAAAAAAGTCCCCAACGAAATACCCATCTCACGGAAGATGTCGCCCACCTTTGCGCCAGCTTCATGCTGCTTGACGGCCTTAGAAATTTGTTCTTCACTGTAGCGCTTTTCATTTTGAGACCTGCATTGTCTCCAGTTTATTGAAAATCTCATCAATATCATGGTGCTATTTGGGGGGGAAGGTCATTAATATTCAAAATTTAATTGCTCCATATGGCTCTTTTTTTGCCATTTGGGGACGGCCGCATCGCCTCTTTAATATTGCCCAAGCTTACGGGGGCGCCAAAAGTATTTTTTTTTGCCATTTGGGGTTTTGATAAAATGTTGGAGGACCTTCTAGATTACTAGGAGGTACGATTTTTAGTATGAACAGTATTTATTTAGCAGCGCATGAAAGCTGTAATAACAAAAAGTGATATGACAATAGAGTAAGATCACACGCGGAAAACACGGCAAGAATTTGATGCGTTTATTATTTAATATTTCGCTTATAGAGATTCATTCGTCGATTAATCAAAACCCAACCATCCCCTACATTTTCTTTAGTTTTCACGTGCCGAGGCGCAATCAAACTGCTAAGGTGGGTATGGTATTTGGGGGGAGAGAAAAAGACATAAGGTAAACTCGCAGCATATCCCTTTGCTTTTTCTGCATCCTCTAATCGGATGGATGATTCAGGCCGCAGCTTTATCCGGCGTTTAACCGCAAATTCTGCGTTTTGATGTGCATCTAGTAACAACTTGTCGTGTTCAAGCTTCTCTAGCCAACTTTGACGAGAATAAGACAAGGGAACGGTATGAACCCCTTTATCTATTTTCTGTTTCAACTCTTCGAGTGTATAAGCTTTATGGAGTGGGCGTGAAACCCAATTGAAATTTACGCGGTGAACATCCTCTTTAAATGCATAGATGGTGCGATAAGCCGACGTAGTGATTAAATAATTGAACCGGTCGTGCACGTTCTGCCACTTTTCGTAGGCATCATCACTGCTTTTTACTACTGCCGCTCTAAATGCCTTTTTCTCATTATTGATCTTTTCAATGCAAGCAATAATCTCTCGTTTGTTTTTGGTTGCTACTACGAAGCCAGGGTGTTTTTGTACGAACCGGCGTGACTTTTGTGGCGTTTCATCGAATACGTACATGTCCTTATAAGCATCAATAATTTTTAAAATCGCTTCTTGGCCAGTAAACATATCAACATTAATGCTTGAGTAGCCGTGCTCAATAAGTTCCTCTTCTTGTTCTTTAAGTACAGGCTCAATGGCGTAGTAATATGTTGAAGCCGGGCAGGCGCTATCGAGGAGCAGTTCTTCTAGCTCTTTCAAAAACGCTTCAATATTACTCATGTGGAATTGTAGAAACATTTATTAACCATAGTGCTGTTTACTTATACAGCAATTTTAAGCCTATTTACCCACCAGCTCAAATCTATTCCGGTTTATGGGGTAGTGGCAGTGTGTTATAAGGATGGCTGAATTGTAGTATTAAATAATAGGTAAATTAGGAACATGGATGTACTCAAGCTTTTAGAGCTAGACCCAGTAGATGTGAAAGGCCACTTAGCCGTATGGAACGGAATTGAAAACCCATTAGAGACATTTTTCGATGGGCGATTTGAGCAATGGCAGCAGGCTCAAACTAAGCGCAATTTCGGTCGTAACTATATCGTTTCGCTTATCAAGTTGCCCGGGGTTTGCCAGTGGCTATTTGTCGGCGTTTATCTATCAAAAGGCATTTCATCGTCGAGCAGTGACGGAAAATGTCATTACTATGACACTGAGCTTACTAGCATAGGCGAGAGCCTTATCGGGCGGCTGGTAGTTCACTTTAAACGTACAGGGCGTAATTCGTATCCCACCGGTGAAACCCTTTCTGGTAGAGCAACGATTCACTCTATTCTACCAGAGCCAATGGCATTCCAAGATTTCTCCGACTTCAAACATGTGTGCCTATCCCGAAGTGAACTAGAAATGCTATATCGACATCAATACCCCTCATGGAAGACTGCGCTTTCATCTGTGTCTGGCGTCTATCTAATTAGTGATAGATTAACAGGAAAGCAATATGTGGGTAGTGCCTATGGGGCTGGTGGTTTTTGGAATCGCTGGTCAGCCTATGCCAATGGCCACCATGGAGGCAACAAGCTCTTGCGGTTACTATTCAATGAAACTGGAGAAGGGGGCTTTAGCCAGTTTCAATACTCTATCCTTGAAGTCTGCGACATTGATTTGTCTAAAGAGTCAGTGATTGAAATAGAGAATAGATGGAAAAGAAAATTACTTTCTAAAGAGTTTGGTTGGAACGATAATTAATCTTTTCAAGATAATTTATTTTGTATTAATTTAATAGTTCACGCATGATAAGTGTAATTATCATGCGTGAATCCGAAAATTTATAAAGCTTGAGATTAACTTGAAGCTTTAGATATGTTATGAGTTCAAATGCATCCATCGGATATTAAATCATAATAATATTTACTACCTCAACCTACCTAATAACATCGATTTAATCCAACACACTGATGAGCTAAGGTTATGAAAAGTTAAACTTTTTGATTGCACCCTGCATTATTCATCGCTAAAAACTCCAACTACGTCTGTCTCAGTTTATGGGAAGTGGACACTACCGAAAACCAAATTAGGCGAAGCGATACAATACTGCTTGAATCAATGGGAAAAGCTGGCGCGTTATACACTCGACGGATTATTGAATATCGATAATAATCGCGCTGAGCACGCGATTAAACCGTTCTTGATAGGCAGAAAAAACTGGCTGTTTAGCCAGACCTCCACGGGCGCAAATGCCAGTGCGGTTCTCTACAGCATCATCGAAACCGCTAAAGCTAATGATCTCAATGTGTTCGAGTATGTGATGACTGGCCTCGATAAACTCAGTAAGGCCGACGTTGATATCGAGCAAATTGCCATGGCAATTTGCTAAGCGTTAGGTGGGATTACCGGACGTTTACACTTATGTGCTGATGTTCTTAGTTGCAGCAATAAAAGTACTTCATAGCCTCTAGTTCTTCAGGTGGCCGCTTTAGCTTCAATTGTACGCTTAGACGAGCAGCATATGCAGTAACCTTTGGTTATCCACGGATTTATAAAAACTCAAAATAGTCTCAAACTATGAAACCTATTATCCTTGTAAACGGCTACACCAAAAGCTAAGCCCAAACAAGGGCCAAGCTTTTTAATAGAAGTATCTCTAGTTGCTTAAAAACAAATTTCGTAGCTTTTGGAAAGATTTAGTACAGCAAAGATAGGTATCGCTATTTATAATCGAAGCGTTCTATCGTTATCCTTCCTCTGTAAAATCCACCACTAAAAATTAAAGAATTCATGTTTACGCCGTATCCTAGTGGGCTCAAATAGTTGTTCATATCTTCTATGTGAGCCTCTAGCGCCGCTTTGATGTTCATATTGTTCAACTTAGTTACATCTTGCTGTACTTCATTATTGTTAGTATCAAGAATTCTGAGTATTTTAACTTCTAACTTTATTGGAGAGTTAATTACTGTTAATTCAACTAAAATACTGCCGCCAGTTTCAAGTGGAATTTGAAACTGGTTTGGCACACTAGTATTAATCAAGTTAAGCGCCTGAGCTATGGAGATAGCCGTCGCTTCTACAGTTTTTATCTTTCCCTCTAAGCTATTATTTAGATAGTCGCTTACATCAGCACGACAATAGCTGCAATTAACGAATTCCCAGGGTGAAGATATAACTTCTTTCGGAATTGATTTTGCTTCAGCTTCGGCCACCAGAGAGTTCGAAGCATTGCTGAGGTCCGTCATCATTGTTGAAATACCCGAAGGAACTGAGGAAAGCATGTATGTCACAACCGGAACTTCAGGCATCCCTGGAAGAGTGGGAGTGAGAGAAAGAGTTACATCAAAAGAACGAGCATTTTTATTGTAAATATCAACAAGCGTAATATGCTTTTTTTCACCAACCTTTAAGTTCAACATACCCCATGACACAATTTTATCGGAATGGCTGCAATCATAACACTCAACGACTTCCGAACTTACAGCTAGCTTAGAAAATGACACTAGAATAGCTAAAAAAAATCCAATAGACATTAATTTCATTTATTACTTCCTTTTACTGTTCAAATGGGCTTTTAGTAGGCCAAAAAATGATGACGTAGGTATTATTTTTTTGTTACGACTAAAAGACTGATACCTCAAAAAAGTAACGCTAGACATTAAGCCTTAACACATGTTGCGACAAAGAATTGGTTTCAAGGAAATACTATCGATACTATAGAGCCAGTAATACCGTTTATAATATTTCCATTGATTCACCACTGTTAAGTCTAGGAGCCCGAGTCCTGCTCTTTACTAAGGAAATTGCGAATAAGTCCTGCAATTTAGTGCCAATAGCAGCCGTTCGAATATTTGTAATTAAACGGCAGAAAAGTACGTGAAGCCGACACTGGGGAACAACGGAGTTTGTATGCAAAAATAGCATTATTGTTTAATCATAAACTTTGGATTACACTTGTAATCAGCTTCACCATCAGAGTTCATGGATGAAAATCTTAAACCATACTTTAGTTTTTTTAGTGCTTTTATTATCGGGGTGTGCGAGCAAAACTACCGTTCATGTTTATGCAAAATACCTAGATAGCGCTCAAAGAGACGAAATTAGCAACGCTTTTGATTCGTCTCAAAGGTATCGCGTTCAATTGAATGAATTCGACTTTCCCGCGAATGTTACCGAAAATACTCTTCTCTACTCATTAATTTTACTTGAACCTGAAGCTATTGATATAGCCTCTTACATATCAGCTACTGCCGGCTTCACAATACAGCGAATTGAAGGTTTGAGTAAAGGAAATCATTGGTATACGAAAAATTCAATCGCTCTATTTCTATTGCCCAAAAACAAAGACAATAAACTAATGTTTTTCCGACAAGATTTAGTGAACGAATACGCGGCTAAAGACTGTAGTGAAGCCACTTCTTTATATCTTCATGAAGATGGCTCTTTCGCTCTTGAAATGGCTACAAAAAGCACGGGCACTGATATGGTTATTGGTGTGTGGAAATATAGGCAGTACCTGAGGGATCCCCACGAATTTAATTCCATGTGCTTCCGGCCCATGC
>TARA_B100001113_G_scaffold195139_1_pt1 | contig 12456 bp, 12 predicted proteins | sample TARA_B100001113 | Tara Oceans TARA_B100001113 (sample SAMEA2622402) | marine metagenome | biome: marine biome (ENVO:00000447); feature: deep chlorophyll maximum layer (ENVO:xxxxxxxx); material: "saline water (ENVO:00002010), including plankton (ENVO:xxxxxxxx)" | depth 50 m | reverse complement strand
GATATTGAAAAAAAAATAATAGAACATATTAAGAAAAATTAACAAACAATATTTATAATCTTTTTTGGAACAAAAATTATTTTTTTTATGGATGTTCCTGCTAAATATTTATTCGTGAGCTCATGTTCACTAATTAATACTTCAACTTCATTTTTTTGAAGATTGCTGGGTAAACTAATTTTAAAACGAAGTTTTCCGTTAAAAGAAACAGGATACTCAATAACTGACTCCTCCAAAAACTTTTCATCAAATTCTGGATAAGTCTCTTTAGAAATAGATGATTTATTCCCTAGTAAGGACCAAATTTCTTCGCAAATATGAGGAGCAAACGGAGAAAGCAAAACACACAAATTAGATAAGATATCTCTTGAATTACACCCTTTTGATGTTAATTCATTTATACAAATCATAAATGCACTGACTGAGGTATTAAAGGAAAATTTATCAATATCATGAATAACTTTTTTTACTGTTTGATGATATATTTTTAACACCTCCATACTTGGTGGATCATCAGATACATAAAATTTATCATCTTCAAAAAATAAATTCCAAAACTTATTTAAAAAAGAAAAAACTCCTGTTATTCCAGCCGTATTCCATGGTTTAGATTGATCAATTGGGCCAAGAAACATCTCATACATTCTTAAAGTATCAGCCCCATATTTTTTACAAATGTCATCAGGACTAACAACATTATATCTTGATTTAGACATTTTTTCAATTTCTCTCGAGACATAGAATGTTTCATTTTTAATAAAATTAACATCCTTAAATTCTGGGTTGTTATTTTTAAGCTTATCTATATCTAATCTGTTTTTTTCATCAACAAAAGCAATATCGACATGAATTTTTTGAGTTACTTCATTTTTTTTGAGATCTAGTGATATGAAATCGTTTGTGTTAATAATTCTATGAATAAAAGCACTTTTGCCCAAAATCATTCCTTGATTGACTAGTTTTTTAAAAGGTTCAGATGTATTAACATAATCCAAATCATATAAAACCTTGTGCCAGAATCTTGCATAAAGTAAATGTAAAACAGCATGTTCAGCACCACCAATATACAGATCAACAGGCATCCAATATTTTATAAAATCTTTATTGGCAAATTCATTGTTATTATTAGGGTCAAGAAATCTTAAAAAATACCAGCATGATCCGGCCCATTGCGGCATTGTATTGGTTTCTCTCATATAATCTTTACCGTCTTTTGAAATATTAACCCAGTCATTATTTCTGGCCAACGGAGATAATCCGTCATTAGTGGGTAAATAGCTTTCAACCTCCGGAAGCTCTAATGGTAAATCCTCAAGATCAAGACTTTTCTTTTTATTTCCATCATAGATTATAGGAATTGGCTCACCCCAGTATCTTTGTCGTGTAAAAATCCAATCTCTTAATTTATAATTCGTGGTTTTTTTACCATTATTTTCATGTTCTAATAATTCAATTACAATGGATTTAAATTTTACATTATCAATATTATTATAACTTCCAGAGTTAATCATCTCTCCATTTCCAGTGTAACATTCATCATCATTTCCTCCATCAATAACCCTATTTATTTCTAGATTAAATTTTTTTGCAAACTCATTATCTCTTTCATCATGTGCAGGTACAGCCATTATAGCCCCAGTTCCATAGGATGATAAAACGTAATCAGAAATCCAGATTGGAACATTCTTTTTTGAGATGGGATTTTGAGCATATGCGCCAGTAAAAACGCCTGTTTTATTTTTTTCATTTTCTTGCCTCTCTAAATCACTTTTTTTTGACGTTGCTTCAATATAATGGCTTATTTCTTTTGAAAATTCTTCTGTTGTAATTTTATTAATCAATGGATGTTCAGGAGCTAAAACAAGATAAGTCGCACCAAAAATTGTATCAGGTCTAGTCGTGAATACTTCTATATAATCATTTTTATCGATTGGAAATTTTATCTGAGCTCCTTCAGATTTACCGATCCAATTTTTTTGAGATAATTTGATGGATTCTGGCCAATCAAGTTCTGTTAAATCATTTAATAATCTATCAGCATAATCTGTAATTCTCATTACCCATTGTTTCATTGGTCTTTTAACTACTGGAAACCCACCTCTCTCACTTAAACCTCCTATCACCTCCTCATTTGCTAATACAGTTCCAAGCTCTTCACACCAATTAACATCAACAGTATCAACGTAGGCTAATCTTTTTGAATCTACATAAGACTCCTTCTCCTCATCATTCATATTTTTTGGAATCTTTAGTTGTTCTATGGGTTGAGCTCTATCATGCTCTTTATCATAATAACTATTAAATAATTTTAAAAAAATCCATTGGGTCCATTTATAATATGTACTATCACTTGTTTTTATTTCTCTATCCCAATCAAACGACAAGCCCAGTTTATCAAGTTGGTCCTTAAATCTAATTATATTCTTATCTGTAGTTTCTTTTGGATGCTGTCCAGTTTTTATCGCATATTGTTCAGCAGGTAGTCCGAAAGAATCAAAACCCATTGGATGCAGTACATTAAAACCATTGCTTCTTTTATAACGAGAAATAATATCAGATGCTATATAACCTAATGGATGACCAACATGAAGACCTGAACCTGATGGATAAGGAAACATGTCTAAAACATAGTATTTGGGTTTTTGGGAATTATTTTCTGCCTTAAATGTTTTGTTCTCAACCCAATACTTTTGCCATTTTTCTTCTATTTCAGTAAAATTGTACGACATTTTTAGTAAAAACAAAAATAATGTTTAAAGCTAAAACAATAAAAGTTCATATAAATTAAATAGCTTTATTATTTTTATATATAAATAAAGTTTATCTCTTGTTTTCTTCAAACGCAAATAGAATTTTTTCTAACTATTTTTTGGTAGTTATTAGTATTTCCTCAGTTTTATTCTTTTTATCTGCATTTATTTTTTTTGTACTTAACAGCAATAATATTATTAATGATTTTAAAGAGAAAATCCCAATTGTTGTTTTTATAAAGGATGGAGCTAGTAAGATTGAGCTCTCACAATTTGAAAAAAAATTAAGTATTGATAATTCAGTTAAGAAATTTTTTTATACTTCAAAGGACGATGCTGCATCAAAATTCAGTTCAGAAATAGGTGAAAATTTTGTAGAATATCTTGGCTACAATCCACTTCTAAACTCAATTGATATTTATTTTCATGCTGATAAAGTAGAAACCTTATTTATAAATGATGTAGTAGAAAATTTTCAAAAAGAGGATTTTGTGTATGAGGTTTCTTATGATGCTCCTCTGATTTTTTTGATTAATGATAACTTTAAAAAAGTAAAGGACTGGGTGTTAGTTTTAGCTATATTTTTCATTTTTATATCTATAATTTTGATAAACAATACGATTAGATTATCAATCTATTCCAAAAGAATGACAATTAAAACGATGCAACTTGTTGGTGCTACAAAATATTTTATAAAAAAACCATTCATTCTAACACAAATAAAACTAGGTTTTTTAAGTGCAGTTATTTCATCCATATTTTTTATATCATTAATAATATATTTTAATTCAAATTATTTTAATATTGATTTATCACTTATACAAAACTCTATTTTAATCTCTGCAGCAACATCATTTGTCCTAAGTTTTTTAATCTCATCAATTTCAACAAACTTTATTACAGCAAGATTTCTTAACTCTAAAATTGATAACTTATACTAATGGCAAAAAAGAAATTACTTTTTGGTAAAAGAAATTACAAGTTTATGTTAATTGGGATATTATTCATTGCCGTTGGTTTTATCCTAATGTCAGGCGGCGGTAGTGATGATCCAAATATTTTTAATGAAGAAATATATAGTTTTAGGAGAATTAGATTGGCTCCAATTCTTGTAATAATTGGATTCATAATTGAAGTTTATGCAATTTTAACCAAATCAGAATAAATTGGATATATTCAAATCTTTTATTCTTGGAATTGTTCAAGGTTTAACAGAGTTTTTACCTGTATCATCAAGTGGACATATTGAAATTTTCAAGGAAATTTTGAATTTTACCTTTGAATCAAGCGATGGCTTATTTTTTACTTTAATTCTTCACTTAGCCACAGCAATTAGCACTTTAATATATTTCTGGGATGATTGTAAAAAAATAATTATAAGCTTGTGCAATTTTAAAAAAGATGAAAATTTTAATTTTTCAATAATGATTCTCATATCAATGATTCCTGCAGGATTGGTTGGTTTTTTTTATGAGGACGAAATAAATAAATTATTTGAAGGAAATTTATTTTTGGTTGGATCTATGTTAATTATTACAGCAATATTATTATTTATTTCTGATAAAGTTAAAAACCTTAATAAAGAATTAACTGCTAAAAATGCTTTGATAATTGGCATTGCACAAGCACTAGCAATATTGCCAGGTATCTCACGAAGTGGTTCAACTATCACAACCTCAATATTTTTGGGTGTCAATAGAGAATTAGCTGCAAAGTTTTCTTTCCTTATGGTAATACCAATAATAATTGGATCATCTTTAAAAATGATAGTATTTGATGATGTAGTATTTAATAATGAAATCATTTTAAATTATGCTGTTGGTTTTATTTCTGCACTAATTACTGGATTTTATGCTTGTAAGTGGATGATATTATTTGTAAAAAAAAGTAAGCTTATTTACTTTTCAATTTACTGCCTTATTATTGGTTTAATATCGATATTTTACACACTTTTATAATGATTATCAATAAGGATTCTTTGATTGAAGGTTTAATAATTCCCATTTTTAAGCCACTAAATTGGACTTCATTTGATGTGGTTAAAAAACTAAGAGGTGATTTTAAAAAAACATTTAATTTAAAGAAAATTAAAGTTGGTCATGCTGGTACACTTGACCCTCTTGCAACAGGTTTATTGCTTGTTTGTACTGGGGGAAAAACTAAAATTATTGAGGATTTACAAAATCTTGACAAAACATATTTTGCAACATTCGATTTTGGTAAAACAACTCCTTCTTTTGATAGAGAAACAGGTTTTGATAAAAATTACCCAACTGATCATATCACCAAAGAGCTAATAATTAAAAACTTAAAATATTTCCAAGGTAGGATTAAACAAAAACCACCTATTTACTCTGCACTTAAATTTAAAGGTAAAAGGATGTATGAATTAGCTAGAAAAGGTGAAACGATTGATATTCAATATAGGGAGGTAATCATTCACGAATTCAATATATTAAATAGTAATTTCCCTGAGTTTGATTTCAAAATAAAATGTTCTAAGGGAACATATATTAGGTCTCTTGCTAACGATTTTGGAAAAAAACTTAAAAGTGGTGCTTATCTAAAGTATTTAGAAAGATATTCTATTGGAGAATATAATATTAAGAATTCCTTAACTCTAGATTCTGTGTCAAAATTGATTTCAGATCAATAGTTTTAAAAAATCGTCTCTTGAAACTTCCTCTCCTCCCATACTTTTTAAGTGTTCGGTTGGTATTTGACAATCAATAAATTTATAATTATTCTTTCTTAGTTCTGAGGAAAGATTAACTAATGCAACTTTACTTGCATTTGAAGATTTTGAAAACATACTTTCACCGCAAAAAACATTACCCAAATCTAAACCGTATAAACCTCCAACGATTTTAGAATCTTTCCAAACCTCAACAGAAATTGCCAAGCCTTTTTCATGTAGGTGTAAAAATGATTCTTTCAAGCCGGATGTTATCCAAGTTCCTTTTTGACCAAGTCTTTTAATATTTGAGCAAGATTCTATAACTTCTTCAAAATCTTTATTAAAAGTAACTTTAAAAGTATTTTTTTTAATGACTGATTTTAAGCTTTTAGAAATTTTTATTTTTTCTGGATATAAAATCATTCTTGGATTGGGACTCCACCATAACAAATTATCATCTGATTCAAACCACGGGAATATACCTTGTTTGTATGCTTGAATTATTCTGTTTGGATTTAGGTCTCCGCCATAGGCTACCACTCCGTGCTCATTTGCACTTCTTGGTGAAGGAAAAATATGATCATCACCCAATCGAACCATGATAATTAAAAAGGTAGGTCGTCAGGTTCTTTACTGGATTCCTGGTCTGAACTTAGCTCTTCTTTTGTTGGTATTGGTGGAAGTTGCGCGTCATATCCTTCCTCAATTTTTTCTATTCTCCAGCCCTGAATAGAATTAAAATATTTGAGTTCGTTATCCTTATTTGTCCACTCTCTTCCTCTTATATTAATATCAATTTTAACAATCTCTCCAACTTGATAAGAATTCAGAATTTCACACTTATCTTGAATAAATTCCACCAAAATATTTTGTGGATATTGCTCCTGAGTTGTAACTACTAATTCTCTTTTTCTAAAACCGTTTGAACCATATTCTTTTGTTTCACCGATTAACTTAATTTTTCCAGAAATATTCATACTTAAACTAAATTACTTTTTATTTTATTACAAACCTCTTCAAAGTTGTCTTTTTCTAATTTTAAATTATTAGAAAAATCTAAATCTTGCATTGTATTTATTGGAATCAAATGGACATGTACGTGAGGAACTTCTAATCCAACAACTGACATAGCGATTCGTTCACAAGTAACAGACTTTTCTAACGCCCTAGCTATTTTTTTTGAAAAATTCATTAGAGAAATATACTCATCATCGTCTAAATCAAAGACATAATCCTCTTCTCTTTTTAAAATACACAAAGTATGACCAAAGGAGTTTGGGTTGATATCCAAAAATGCAAGACACTTGTCATTTTCATCAATTTTATAACAAGGGATTTCACCAGAAACTATTTTAGAAAATATAGATGACAATTTTATCTGTTAATTTCAATGATTTCAAACTTTAATTTTCCATTAGGTACACTTATTTCAGCAGTCTCCCCCACTGATTTACCTAGTAAACCTTTTCCAATTGGAGAATTTACAGATATTTTTCCGCTTTTTAAATCTGCTTCACTCTCAGCTACAAGCTGATATTCCATAGTTGCACCATTTGATTGGTTTTTAATTTTAACTTTCGACAATACCAATATTTTTGAGGAATCTAATTGAGATTCATCAATTAATCTTGCATTTGAGAGTGTTTCTTCTAATTTGGAAATTTTAAGTTCTAGTAGACCTTGAGCCTCCTTTGCAGCATCATATTCAGCATTTTCACTTAAGTCTCCCTTATCCCGAGCCTCTGCTATTGCCTTCGATGCATTCGGCCTCTCAACATCTTTCAATTGATTGAGCTCGGATCTTAGTTTATCTAAACCCTCTTTTGTATAATAGCTAATTCCCATACTAAAAAAAAATCCTCTAAACAGAGGTTAAGCTAATATACAAATTTATTAAGTGTTATTTAATTAAATTTGAGGTGTTAGAATGAAGAGATTATTACTTTTTTACATTTTAATTCTTGGTTGTGAGAATGAACAGGCAATTTATAATCCATATATTCCCGATATTAGTTTTGAAAGAGTAATCAATCTCAATCTTCCAAGTTTTGACAATATCAATTATACTGGCGGATCAGTTGAATTAGAAGGTTTAGGAGTTTGTGGAGTCATACTTTTTAATTTTAATAACGATATTCTAGCATGGGAATCTTGTGATCCAAATCACAAAAAAAATAATACATGTCCCAAATTGAATGTAGATGGAATTCAAGCTAAATGCCAATGTGAGGGTAATTTATACAGTCTTGCTACAGGTCAAATATTAAATAATAATTCTACATCCAATTATCCAATGATAAGATATAAAACAGAAAGAGTTGGTTCTAATTTAAGAGTATTTAACTAAAATTTAAACACAAAACCCAGTAAAAAGTTTCTAGTAGCTTGGGGATAATAGCCAGCTCCATCCAAAGTTTTTATTTGACCAGGAACACTCCATGTGTCATCATATGTATAGTAGTAACCATTTGAAATATATTTTTTATTAAGAATATTATTAATTAAAATATTGATTGATATTGATTCAAATATTTTTGATGTTTTAAGTAAGTATGAAACATTCAAATCATTAATAAAATAACTTTCTAGAACTGAATTTGGCTGATCAGTATTACCCATATATTGCTTTCCAACATATTTTGATAAAAAAGATAGAATAGTTGTTTCCGATGGTTTATAGATGATAGCATTAGATCCAATTAATGATGGAGAGAAAGAAATATTTGTTTTACCATAGTTAAAAATTTTTCCATCAACCATTGAATAAATATCCTTGTTCTTATTTGAGCTCAAAGTAATATTAGTTTGTGTTGAAAATGATTTTGAAAAATGGAGCATACTTTCGATTTCTAATCCAACTCTATAACTAGATCCGCTGTTTGTTCTTTTTGGATTTCCAACATCATCGATCTCACCTGTTAATATTAATTGCTCATCATAAAGCATAAAATATGTGTTTAGATTTAGTAATACGTTTTCATCTCTATATCTCCATCCAATCTCAATATCATTAAGTTTTTCAGCTTTAATGTCAGGGTTACTCTCAAAATCACTTCTATTAGGCTCGCGATTTGCTCTTGCATAAGATGCATATAATAAAGAAGAGGGATTAAATTTATATGAAAATCCAATTTTTGGGTTGAAAAAACCATAGGACTGATCAATCACCATATCGACTAAATCTGAAGTTAACCCAGATGTATTGTATTTTACATTTCTAAATTGTAAATCCCCGTATAATTCAATTTTTTCATTTATGGAGTATAATAATTTTGTAAAGAAGCTTAAATCTTTTTTTTCTCCAATACCTTGATAATATCTATCTCTAATTTTACCGTTGCTGCTTAAAGTTCTAGCCCATATTACTTCTCCATAATGGTCCCCTAGGTAAGAGCTGTATGAACTACTAATGGTTAGATCTATTTTATTTTTAATATAGTTAAAAGAAGTATTTAAAACATAAAAATCATTATCTAGCCAACGTCTACGGATTAGATCTGTTGTTCCTATCTCATCCCCATTTGAATTTGTATCGGATGCAACGATACCTCCATAAGTTACAATATCATCATCTTCTCTGTACTGTTCAAAATAACCTCGTCCATCAGTATAATTTAATCCTAAGTTTAATGACCAAAAATTATTTAGTTTTTCATTCCAATGTAGTTGGAAATGGTCTTGTTTATAATTGTCAATTTCATTCTCATATGTGTAGGGATTTTGACGTCTATTTTCCTTTATCTGGTCCATCGTAAGGCCATACCATGATTGATATGTTTTTTCATGACCACCGAAAGACAGTGCCTTTATTAATGTTGAACCTTTAGAATACGTGCCCTGAACAAAATATGATTTTAAATTGGAGTAGGCTCTATCCACATAACCGTCTGAATCAATTTTAGATAGTCTCCCAGTAAGCTCAAAATAATCATTAATTTTTCCTGTACTGAATTTTATGGTGTTTTTCATCGTGTTATAACTTCCAAAACTATTGGAAATCTCAGCAAATGGTTCATCTGACATATTGCTTGTTAAGATGTTAATGCTTGCTCCAAATGCCCCAGATCCATTTGTAGATGTACCAATACCTCTTTGTACCTGTAAACTTTCCACGGAAGAAGTAAAATCAGGTAGATTTACCCAATATGTACCCATGGATTCTGCATCATTAAATGGAATTCCATTAATAGTAATGTTCGTTGATTGAGGACTAACTCCACGAACTCTAATTCCTGTATATCCTATTCCAGCACCTGCATCTGAAGTTGTTACAACTGAGGGTAAAAAGTTTAATAAAATTGGAAGATCTTGACCAAGATTTTTAGATTTCAAATCTTCTTTATCAACGTTTGTATAACTAATTGGTGATGAAAATTTAGCACGAATACCTTTTACAATAACTTCATCTAAATTTTGTGTTGTTGTTTGTAATGTGTCATTAATAGTTTCTTGAGAATTAATAAAATTAGAAATAAGAAACACCGCTAATAATAATTTTTTCATAATTGTAATATTAACGGGGTAATAATTAAGTGAGTATCATTTTTCCTTACAAAAATTACTTTGTCAGGTTCAATGGGTATAATCTCAGCCTTAGCACCCCAAATTCAGATCAAAATTAAAAAAAAAGGGCACAAGGCCCTTTTTAAAAGTCAATTAATTTTGATTAAAAAGAATATTTCAAACCAACTGAAATATTTCTTCCCATATCGTGAATATTTAAATTTTTTAGTCTAGATAAATGATCTACATATTCTTTATCAAACAAGTTTGAAACTGACCAAAATAAGTTTAAATCATTATTAGCCATGTTTAACATGTAAGATCCTGAAATATCTACCAAACTGTAAGACTCAGTTGATGTCTCAAAGTCAGAAACATCATTTTGGTTGGCTTTTGATAATAAACCTATTTCATATGTCCCAGCTTGATCAAAATCTAAATCAAAATCTAATTTAAATGTTAACGGAGAAATTAACGGCAAGTAACCGCCATCTTCTAATTTTCCACTTAAATACTCCAAAGATGTATTATATGTTAACCAATCTAAGTTCGTTTTACCTGACATCATAACCTCAATTCCAGTAATATTAGAATCAGCTTGACTATAATTATAAACTGGCATTCCTTCAATGGATGAGCCAGTAGGATTTAAGAAAATATGGTTATTACAAAAGTTATAAAAGACATCTACGCCTAGAGTTACCATGTCTGAATAAGTTTGTAATGAAAGATCTATTTGATTTGTTTTTTCAACTGATAACCTGTCATTTCCAATTTCATATCTTGCAGTTCCGTGGTGAACACCATCTGCAAATAACTCAGAAAGATTTGGGGCTCTATAACCACTAGCGTAATTTAATCTTAAAACGGAGCTGCTCCCCAGATTTTTCTTTAAACCTAAAGAAGCTGTAAAGCTTGAATATGATTTACTGAACCTATTCGCTGTAATATCTCTTTGATCACCCCTGAAACCAACCATTAAGTCTAATTTATTAAGATGAACATGAGAAATACCGTAAAATCCTAAATCTTGTTTTTCAGCATTTGGAATTAATTCTTCTTCACCAAAATTCGTATTCTCTTGGTTCAAAATGCTACCACCTAAAATAAATTCAAATTTGTCACTTTTTGGAAACAGATATTTAAAATCTAATGATGTGGTTTGAAGTTGCATATCAATGTGTGCTTCACCTTCCTCATGCTCCTCGTGATCATCATGATCATCATCGTCGTGATCATCATCATGATCGTCATGACCTTCTTCCTCATGGTGGCCAAACTCTTTTCTTAAATTCTCAGATAATCCAAGTGTAACCTGTAACTCAGATTTATTGAATTTTAGTGAATTTTTCCAACTAATTACAGTGCTTTCAAGTTCTTGATAGCTCTCCTCTTCTTCTTCATGCTCATCATCATGATCATCGTCATCATGATCATCATCATCATGATCATCATGTTCGCCATGTTCCTCATGAGGAATTCCAATAGTAGAAGCATTGAAGTTCAATCTTAAATCAGAATCAAATCCTTTAGAATTGAAACCGATGCCAAATTTAAAATCTGCCATATCAAACTTTGTATTTTCAACAACTCCGTCGGCATTTTCATAATCTCCATTGTCTATAATACTTGCTCTAGCTAGTAAGCTAAATTTATTAATTTTAGTATTCAAACCTAAAGATGAAGTAATACCAGAATAATTTGTGTTATATAAACTTTCAATGTCTACTTTTAAGCCATTTTCTTTGAGATACTTTTCTGGTGAAATGTAAATGACTCCCCCAATTGCATCACTTCCATAAAGAACCGACATTGGACCTTTGATTAATTCAATTGATGATATTCCGGAAGTATGAATCTCAAGTCCATGCTCGTCTCCCCATTGCATGTTTTCAAATCTGATATCTTGAAAAATTGTTACCACTCTGTTACCACTAAGTCCTCTAATAGTTGGTTTTTGAATTCCGGGACCAGTTGTGATAAATGATATTCCAGGAACATTATAAAGTGCTTTTGAAATAGATTGGCTTTTAAGAAAACCAATTTCATTAAGGTTTACTTTATTAACCTTAATAACGTTATTTTGAAGAGACTCATTAAAAGGTGTAGAAACTACAACTTCCTCCAATGATACAGACTGAATTGTGTCATTAGATACCTCTTGTGCATTTATTTTATTGATATTAAATATTAGGATAAATCCCAATAGGATACTATATATTTTTTTCATTGTGTTTTATTTATGTTAATATTTTTACTCGATTGTATTGTTTTTTAAACAACAGGTGGAGCACGCAGACTATTAACAGTAAAAGGAGAGTTATCTAAATAGATATTATATTTTATATATTCATTTGAAGATGTTGAAGATAAATACGTTAATTCTAAAGAAACATCAATATTTAAATCCGAAGCATTCCTGGTTATAAAGCATATTGAACACTCATCATCCAACTGGTGTAAATGAACAGTTTGATGCTCACAAGCCTCATGCTCGTGTCCGAAAACATGTTCCCAACTTATAAT
>TARA_B100001113_G_scaffold72365_1_pt1 | contig 12477 bp, 10 predicted proteins | sample TARA_B100001113 | Tara Oceans TARA_B100001113 (sample SAMEA2622402) | marine metagenome | biome: marine biome (ENVO:00000447); feature: deep chlorophyll maximum layer (ENVO:xxxxxxxx); material: "saline water (ENVO:00002010), including plankton (ENVO:xxxxxxxx)" | depth 50 m | reverse complement strand
TTGTCCGATCATCTTTACCTCCAGATTAATCGAATTTGTTATCTCAGTGTCCCTTGGCATCATGCCACTTTCACCGAGTTCCCTAGGAATAAATTCCCATTGAGTAAATATTAGTACCTGTTAGCTCGACTGTCAAAGTAATATTTGCTATAAAACGTAGATAAGAATATAAGATTATTCTAATATTTTACGCCAATAAAACCCTAATAAAAAAGAGCAAAATCATCTCAACTAGATTTGCTATTATTTACAATATTGACCACAATACTTGAGTATGCGTCATTCTATTTTAACACTAATATTACTCTTTACTTTTATGCCATCCGTCGGACATTCTGACATTTCAAAAGCATTCCCTGATATGAGAGATGTATTTAAAGAAATTAGTTTTTATGATGAAAATAATGAAATGAAGAAATTTGTGGATCATAAGAACAAGGTGCTGCTAATTTTCTTTGGTTATACACACTGCCCAGATGTTTGCCCAACAACTGTTTTAGATATGTCAAAAGTCTTAAAAGGACTTGGAGCTCAAGCAGATGATGTACTGCCAATATTTGTGAGCGTCGATTATCTCAGGGATGATTATAATAAAGTTAGGGAGTATGTAGATTTTTTTGACAGCAGGATTGCAGCACTAGCGTCTGATAAAAATAACATCGACGCAATGACAGATTTCTTTAAGACAAAATATGAATTCGTTGAACCTATTAGTGAGAGTTATATAGTTGAGCATAGCTCTAACATATATGTACTAGATAGAAAACTGCAAGTTAGAAAAATTATACCTAATGGAATACCTAGCTCAGAAATTACCAAAGTAATAAAAAAATTCCTCTAGCTATCAATCATCATACTTAACATATTTGAATCTTGGGTCCTCAGGTGTTCCCTCGAGTGTATTGTCCTCTTTTCCTGGCTGCCATTGAACAACTGATTCAATTTTTTCTGCTAATGAGAAATCTTTGTCTGTTATCCCTTTTGCTGCATGATTTTGAAGCTTTACTATTACAAATCCATAAGATGCAGATATATCAGGATGATGCCAACCCACTTCTGCTAGATGTCCTACTGTATTGATAACCATGAGTGTAGATTTCCAGCCACTTGTTTTATACTTTCTTCTTATCCAGCCATTTTCAAAATACCAATGCTTAAGATGTTCTTTAAGGTATTCATCTATTTCCGATTCTGTATATACTTTTTCTTCAGACATTTATTTTACTCCTGATCTATTCTAACTTTGTTGAGTAGCGATGATAAAGTTTCGAGCTCTTCATCTGATAACTTTTCTAAATCTATTTGATTAGCAACAACACCGCACAAACATAAATCATCTGTACAATCCATTAAATAGTTTATATTTTTTTCTCTACTCATAAATAATCCTCCATGGACTTTTACTTTACAACTAAAAAGATAGCACATTTTATTGTAATTTTAATTTTTTAGTAGTAGTCTGTGGGTATGATAAATAAGGGATACCCACATTTTAATGAGAGTTTTATAGAATACCCACTATAATACCCACTGGAATAATAAACATATATTAAATGTTATGCATAAACTTAGCGACAATATTATAAAAACTGCAAAACCAAAATTGTCAGATTATAGATTGACTGATGGCAACGGTTTGACGGTCATAGTAAGAAAAAATGGTAATAAACACTGGCAATTCAGATATCATGTCTACGCAGATGGGAAAAGAAAGGAGAGAATATACTCCTTAGGAGAGTATCCTAATCTGTCAATCTCACAAGCAAGAGAAGAACATACACGACTGAGGTCTATGCTAGCAGATGGTAAGGACATTCAGATTCTGAAAAGAAAGCAAAAACTATCTCTCGTTGATAAAGCTCCTACATTTGCTGAAATTGCTCAGGAACTTAAAAAAGTTAAAGAAAGAAAAGGTCAGCTAGATGATGTCTCCTGGAAAAATGAATTAGCTAAGTTTGAGAAACTATATACCCCCTATTTGAAAGATATGAACTTGAAGAATATTTCCGCAGAAGAACTTTTAAGCATATTAGATCCTCACTCAGATAAAAGAGAACAGCAGAAAGATGGGTTAACTCGAGAGAAAAAATTTAAAAAAAATAAAAAGCTAAGAAATAGAGGAAGAAAAGTAGACTTTAATGTTAGAGATGACTTAATTAATCTTCTTCAAACTAAAGAATATAGAAGAGATCACTTAATAGAATATCTGCATGTAATTCAAGATTCGAAAGGGCACATCAATGAAATTTATATGAATGCGTTAGCAAATTTAATGGGAATATCTCAAACAGAAGTTTTTGAAGTTGCAACTTTCTATCATCATTTTGACATAATAAAATCTGTGGAAACGGCACCGCCTGCACTTACAATCCGAGTTTGTGACTCAGTCTCTTGCGAATTAAAAAATGCGAATGAACTAGCAAATACACTTGAAAGTTACTACAAAGGAACTGTACGAATACAAAAAGTTCCATGTATTGGAAGATGTCAAGAGGCTCCTGCTGCAGTTGTAAAATTTAATCCTATTGATAAAGCTGATTTTAAAAAGATTAAAACTGCAGTTGATAGAAAAATGTTTGAGCCTGATATTCCGAAATATAATACTCTTGAAAATTATATTTCTACAGGCGGCTACAATTTATTAGAAAAATTAAAAAAAGGTGAAATTACCAAAGAAAGTGTCTTAGTTGAACTTGAAAATTCTAATCTACGTGGACTTGGTGGTGCCGGTTTCCCTTCAGGGAAAAAATGGAGAATACTTATTGAGCAAGAAGCGCCCAGACTTTTAGCGGTAAATATTGATGAAGGAGAGCCTGGAACATTCAAAGATAGGCATTACTTAGAATCAGACCCACATAGATTTATTGAAGGAATGCTTATAGCAGCTGAAGTGGTCGGAATTGATAAGATATATGTTTATCTTAGAGATGAGTACGCAGCAGTTAGAAAAATACTTGGTGATGAGCTTGTATCAATTGCAAAAAAATTTGGTAAAGACATTCCTCCGATTGAGCTGAGACGTGGCGCAGGTGCATATATATGTGGTGAGGAATCTGCTATGATTGAATCCATAGAGGGGAAAAAAGGTATGCCAAGATTAAGGCCTCCATTTGTTGCACAAATTGGATTATTCGGCCGACCAACACTTGCACACAATATGGAAACTCTTTATTGGGTCAGAGATATAATAGAAAATGGGTCTGAGTGGTTTACCTCCCATGGGCGAAATGGACGAAAAGGACTCAGATCTTTTTCAGTTAGTGGGCGAGTTAAAAAGCCTGGGGTTCATTTAGCTCCTGCAGGCATTACAGTACAAGAACTTATCGATGAATATGCTGGCGGAATGGAGGAAGGGCATAATTTTTATGCATATTTTCCTGGTGGCGCTTCGGGAGGAATTTTACCTGCATCTATGAACAATATTCCATTAGATTTTGACACATTAAATGAATACGGTTGTTTTATTGGTTCGGCTGCAATCGTGATTTTATCTGATAAGGATAAAGTGGCTCAAGCAGCCTCTACCACAATGGGTTTCTTTCTTCATGAATCTTGTGGTAAATGTACTCCATGCAGAGTTGGTACATCTAAGGCAACAGAAATGATGAAAGAGAAAAAATGGAATGTACCTCTTCTTAAAGAATTATCTGAGTGCATGTCTGATGCATCTATATGCGGATTAGGTCAAGCAGCATCTAACCCACTTAAGTCTGTTATAAAATATTTTCCAAACGAACCAGAAACAAATGAATCATGAATAAAATAAGAGGACATACTAGTGGCTGTTAATCCAAAAGAAATCACACAACGAAATTTTGTTTCTATAAAAATTAATGGAAAAAGTTATTTTGGAGACCCTAGTGAAACTATACTCCAAATATCTAAAAGAAATGGAATTGAAATTCCTCATCTTTGCTATAAAGAGGGAATGAGACCAGATGGTAATTGCAGAGCATGTATGGTTGAAATTGAGGGTGAAAGAGTTCTTCAACCATCCTGCGTGAGAACGATTTCAGATGGCATGATAGTAAATACCGACTCTAGTCGTGTGAAAAGTTCACAAAAAGTAGTACTAGAGCTTTTATCTTCAGATGTCTCAGATAAAGTCTATAAGAAAAAAAGCGAGCTCACCGACTGGGCAGAAAAACTTGAAATTAAAAAAAATAGATTTCCGACAAATATTCAAGAAAAGCATGATTTAACCCACCCAGCTATAGCTGTAAATTTAGATGCTTGTATCCAATGTACAAGATGCGTTCGAGCTTGCCGTGAAGAACAAGTAAATGATGTAATAGGATATGCAAACCGGGGTTTCAAATCTGAGATAGTTTTCGATATAGATGATTTTATGGGTGAAAGTACATGTGTTGGTTGTGGAGAGTGTGTCCAAGCATGTCCTACAGGTGCTCTTATGCCATCAAAAGAAGTTGCACTTAATACTCCTGATAAAAAGGTAGAGAGTGTATGCCCTTATTGTGGGGTTGGCTGCTTACTCACTTATAATGTAAAAGATGACAAAATACTTTTTGCTGAGGGAAGAGACGGGCCTGCAAATTTAAGTAGATTATGTGTTAAAGGCAGGTATGGTTTTGATTATATACATAATGATGGAAGGCTTACAAAACCACTGATTAGGAAAAAAGGTGTTAGCAAAGACATAGATATCCGTACATATGATTTTGATAACATCGATGAAATTTTTGAAGAAACAACATGGGAGAACGCTCTTGATGTTGCAATTAATGGATTTAAAAATGTAAAAAAAGAAAAAGGCCCTTCTGGTCTTGCAGGTTTTGGTTGTGCCAAAGGTTCAAATGAAGAGGCGTATTTATTTCAAAAGTTAATAAGAACTGGTTTTAATACAAACAATGTAGATCACTGTACAAGATTATGTCACGCATCTTCTGTCGTTGCTCTTCTAGAAATGGTAGGTTCGGGCGCTGTCTCAAATCAAGTAGCTGATGTCACAGAAGCTGAAGTTATTATTATTATTGGCTCTAACCCGACAGTTAATCATCCGGTTGCAGCAACATTCATGAAAAATGCAGCCAAAGAAGGAAAAACTTTAATTGTAATGGATCCTAAGCAAACAGATATATCACGACATGCAAATTACTATCTTCAGTTTAAACCAGATACGGACGTTGCGATGCTAAATGCGATAATGAAGTCGATTATTGATCAAGACTTGGTAGATAAAGAATTTATAAAAAATAGAACTAAAGATTATGATAAGTTGAGAAACCATTTAAAAGACTACTCTCCAAAAATCATGTCAAAAATTTGTGGCATACCTGAGGAAACTCTAAATGAAGTTGCCAGACTTTATGCAAAATCAAAAGGATCTATGATTTTTTGGGGTATGGGAGTGTCTCAACATGTTCATGGGACTGATAATGCTAGGGCTTTAATTTCTCTTGCATTAATGACTGGACAAATAGGAAGACCCGGAACAGGTTTACATCCACTGCGTGGGCAAAATAATGTTCAAGGTGCTTCTGATGCAGGTCTTATTCCAATGGTATTCCCAGATTACCAAAGAGTTGATAATCCAGAAATAAACAAATTTTTTGAAAAATTTTGGGGTACTAAACTTGATAAGAACCCAGGTCTAACTGTTGTTGAAATCATGGATGCTATTGTAGCGAGAGATTTAACAGGACTTTATGTTATGGGTGAAAACCCTGCTATGTCTGACCCAGATCTTAACCATGCGAGAAAAGCTCTATCAAGTTTGGACCATTTAGTTGTTCAAGACATTTTTGTCACAGAAACTGCTTTCTTTGCAGACGTGATTTTACCTGCCTCTGCATTTCCTGAAAAGACGGGAAGTTTCACTAATACAGATAGAAGAGTTCAGCTTGGAAGACAAGCGGTTAACCCTCCAGGAAAAGCGAAACAAGATTTATGGATAATTCAGAAAATTGCTCAAGGTTTGGGTCTTGATTGGAACTACAGTGGTCCGCAAGAAGTATTTAAAGAAATGACAGAGTGTATGCCAACTATTGCGGGTATTACATGGGAAAGATTAGAGCAAGAAGACTCAGTAACTTATCCATGCAATACGAAAGATGATCCAGGGCAACCAGTTATCTTTACTGATGATTTTCCAACACCTGATGGTTTAGCATCTTTTAAAATTTCTCCATTCAAAAATGCAGATGAACTTCCGGATCAAGACTTCGAGTATATACTTATTACAGGAAGACAACTTGAGCATTGGCATACAGGTAGCATGACTCGAAGAGCTAGCCTATTACATGAAATTGAGCCCGATCCGTTTGCAAACATGTGTTATGAAGATATGAAAAAGTTAGGTGTTAAAGACGGTGACATAATTACAATCCAATCTAGAAGAGGTAAGATTGATGTTTATGCAAGAAGAGATGATGGACTCCAACTAGGTCAGATATTTGTTCCATTCTGTTATGTTGAAGCAGCGGCAAATGTATTAACAAACGCAGCTTTAGACCCTGATGCAAAAATTCCTGAATTTAAGTTCTGTGCTGTAAAAATTTCAAAAAAAACAGTGCATTAAATTTGCAAAATAAAACCCTTAATGAATATTTAAGTCAACTTAAGAATCTAGTTGAAGAAAAGAAATTTGAACCTTGTATTGATTTGTTACTTGATGCTATCAGGCAATATCCTGATGATTCTAAGTTGAAATTGAATTTGGGAAATGTATACAAGGTAACAGGTGAAATATCAAATGCTAAAGAAATTTATAGCTCACTACTTTTGACATCATATAAAGAAATTGCACAAAATAATTTAGCTCTCATAATGCTTGAGGAGGGACAAATTGATAAGGGAATTAAATACGCAAGAGAAGCAATTAAGAATAATCCTAATTATGCGGATGCTAAATTTAATTTATCTTTGGGCTTATTTGAGAAAAAGCAATATTCAGAATCATTAGAAATATGCAATGAGCTTATCTCAGACTTAGAATATAAACATAGAGCATATGAGCTTAAAATTCGAATTAATCAAATAGTATGTTCTTGGAGCACATTCAATCAAACCGAAGAATTACTTAAATCCAATAAGATTTCTGTTCATCCTTTCCTTCATGTCTCATACGTAATGGATGAAGAAAAAAATTATAATAATGCAGTTAAATGGGATAATAGTTTCAAAAAGGATACTAAAAATAAACACTTTGTAAGATCCTCTCAAATGATTAAACTTGGCTTTTTATGTGGTGAGATAAGAGATCACCCTACTTTTTATCTTATTAAAAATTTATTTATTAATTTAAAAAAATCTAATATTTCAGTTTTTATGTTTTCTTATAATCATGATGAGAATAAAAAATCTTATATTGAAGAGAGTTTTGATGAGTTTGTTGATATTACAGATTTAAATTTTAAAGATGGATATGAAAAAATTAAAAGCTATAATTTAGATATACTCGTTGACCTCACTACGATAATATCACATAACAGAATCGGTATGCTTGATAAGAATATAGCTAAAATCATCATAGCTTATCTAGCTTTTCCAGGAACTACTGGTAGTGATATATATGATTATATACTTACAGATAAGATTACGACCCCGGAAAGTATGCAAAAGTATTATAAAGAAATATTTTTGTACTTACCTGATGGATATCAGGTTAACAATGGAGAATTGAATACAGAAGTAAAAACAAAAAGGGAACTTTATAGCTTACCTCAAAAAGGCATAATTCTTGGATGCTTAAACCAATCTTTCAAACTAGACCCAATATTTTTTAGTATATGGATTGATATCTTATATGAGTATGAAAATACATATTTATGGCTGCTTGATGAAGGAAAGGAGATGAAAGATAACATTATTAGCTTCATAAACAATAAAATTAACATAGATAGAATAATATTCGCTGATAAAGTAGATTATGTAAATCACCTAGAAAGAATTCAACATATCGACATAGCTCTTGATACCAGAATCTATAACGGACACACAACATCTATAGAGATGCTTCAAGCTGGTGTTCCTCTAGTAACGCTTGAAGGTAACCATTTTGCCTCAAGAGTAAGTACGAGTATTCTAAGTGTACTCGGTTTGAAAAATCTTATAACAAACAGCAGCGCAGAATATAAAGATAAAATTATCTCATTAATTGATAGTGAGAGACGTGTCTCAATTAAAAAAACGCTTATGCATAAATTAAAAACATCCAAGATTTTAGATAACAAACACTTCTCTGAAAATTTTATTAAAACAATAGTAAGTAGTCTTAATTAATATTTTTTGTTTTTTCAATTACCGATATAGTGTCTTTTGTTATACCTACGTCATGAACTCTTAGATACGTCACGTCTTCAAGCGCACTTATAGCAAAGGAGGCTAGATTAGCAACTTTTAAATCTTCTTTAGTTTCAACTCCATCAAATAATTTGGATGAGTATCTTTTATTACTCGTACCAATGCAGATATTTTTGTGTATATTAAATATAAAATCCAAGTTTTTAATAATCTTTAAATTATCATCACCTGACTTGCCAAACCCTATGCCAGGATCAATAATAAGTTTATCTTGATTGATGCCAACGCTACTACATGACTCTATTCGTTCTTTAAAAAACTTCTCTAGTTCATGCAATATATTATCAAATTTTTTTATATTTCCTTCTTTATGCTCTTTTGGCATATGAGTCATAATATAATTACATCCTGATTCTGCAACACACTTCAGCATTTCTGTATCATTTAATCCAGATGAAACATCATTAATAAATGAAATATTAGAATTCATAAAATGTTTTATAACTTTACTTGACCGTGTATCAATACTAATTGATGTATTATAATTTTTGTTTATAAAATCTATTACCGGCTCTAGAGTCCTTATTTGCTCAGAATAACCTATATCTGAAAAGCCAGATCTTGTTGATTCAGCCCCAATATCAATTACATCTGCTCCATGATTAATCATTTCAGCAATATGTTTTTTGGCTGAATTCAAATCATAATATAGACCCCCATCTGAGAAACTATCTAGAGTTAAGTTAAGTATTCCAATTATCTTTGTCATAGGTTTTTTTGTTTATATATGTATATTTCTTCTTTAAGATCTATTGTCATTAAATCTTTAGCAATAAGTACATCATAGTTTGTATTTTTTTTTATTTTTTTTAAGATTTCCTCATCTGAAGACCCATCTAACAATAAAACGTGATTAAGAACAGTAAGCTTAGGTTTTACCTGATTAATAATCTTACTTATCTGATTTATATTTGTATGATAAGAGATGACGCCTTTTGCTTTTGGAAACTTTTCAAGTGTATGTTCTGATGCATGAGCTATTTCATGAATTAAAATATCACAGTTTTTTGCCTTCTTAATTATATTATCAGTATAGGTCGTATCTCCAGATATAATCATACAGAATTTATTATTAAAAATTTTAAATCCAAAAGCATGAGTGAATGGTTCATGTTCCACTGAAAAAGCTTCGATAGTTAAGCCATTCTTTTCAAATTTAAAACCATCATTAATTATTGTTATATTTGATTTAAGATATTTTTTATCTAACTTTTCTGGTTCACTACTTCTTACTCTTACATCCTCTTTATATGATTGCAAAGTGCTATGAACGAAATTTTTAGTTCCTTTTGGCCCAAATATATTTAAAGGTGAGTTTCTATGATAAACCCAGCCTGTCATAAGAATATCTGCGAAGCCAAGTATATGATCAGAATGTAAATGAGTAAAAAATATGTTGCTAATCTCATTTGGTAAAATCCTAGATTGATGTAATCTTAATAATGCTCCCCTACCTGTATCAAATAGAAATTTATCCTCTTTATGCTCAACTAGAATTGATTGTGAAAATCTATCGAAATTGACTCTTGGAGTACCGCTACCTAGTATGGTTATTTTTATTAAATCTGCGTAGATATTAGATGATGCGAACAATAATAATAAAAAAATAAACTTTCTCATTGTAGTATTGTAATATAAGTCATTACATATGAATAATAAAACAAAGATTGATATTTCAGCCTCGAAGAGACCAAATACTTCAGAAATAAAAGTATATGATGAATATAAAAAAGAAAGGTCATTCCCTATCACAGGCGAGTTACCTCTTACAATATATTTAGATAAACAAGAAATTGTTACACTGATGACTTTAGGTCATTATCCTGAAGCGCTTGTTATAGGTTATCTTAGAAATCAGGGTATTATTAATACTCTCTCCCAATTAAAATCTGTTCACGTTGATTGGTCAGTTAATGCTGCAGCTGTAACAACTAATAATCTTGATATTGCAAAAGTAGATAATAAACTTAAACACAGAGTGGTAACCTCTGGGTGTGGGCAAGGCACAACTTTTGGGGGTATTATGGATGAGCTTAAAGAAAAAAAAGTCAATGAACAAATAACAAAACAATCAACAATTTATAAGCTGTTGAAGCTATTGCATGATAAAAATGAAATATATAGAAAGTCAGGCGCAGTTCATGGTTGTGCACTATGTAGTGATGAAAAAATTTTAGATTTTGTTGAAGATGTGGGTAGGCACAATGCAGTAGATGCTATTGCCGGTCATATGTGGCTAAATGAATTAGAAGGTCGTGAAAAAATATTTTATACCACTGGTAGATTGACTTCGGAAATGGTAATAAAAGTTGCTCAAATGAATATTTCAGTACTCCTTTCTAGGTCAGGTATTACTGAGATGGGACTAAATGTTGCAAAAGAAACGAATGTTACACTTCTGGGCAGAGCGAAAGGAAGGCATTTTCTTATTTACAATGGTAAGGAGAACATAGAATTTGATGCAATACCCGAACCTAGACCAGACGGATCTTCGGACATCTGGAAAAGAAGATAGTTTTATAATAGCTTATTCGTTACTTCACCAATAGATGATATTGATACGCTTACTGTTTCTCCTGATACCATAGGACCAAGCCCTGAATTGGTTCCACAAGCAATAATATCTCCAGGATAAAGTGTCATATCATGAGATAGAAAACTTACAATTTCATAAACATTAAAGAACATATCATCTGTTTTATAATTTTGTTTTATCTTGCCGTCAACAGCTGTAGAAACAGAAAGCGACATTGGATCAACATTATCGACTATACATGGTCCGAAAATTCCAAAGGTGTCATAACTTTTTGATCTAGTCCATTGATCAAATGATGGGTCTTTTTTTACAAGATCCATTGCTGTAACATCATTAATACAAGTGTAACCAAAAATATATTCTGAGGAATTATTGCTATGGATATCTTTACATGTTTTTCCGATAACTATGCCCAGCTCTCCCTCAAAGAAGATGCTTTCATTATAGCTTTTTGGTCTGATGATATCTTCGCCTTGATCTATTATGCATGATATGGCTTTATTTAAGTAAAGAGGGTTATTTGGCTTAGATAGACCTTTTTCATTTGCTAAAGATTGATAATTATTCCACAGTGCAATCATTTTAGATGGTTTGCATGGATTTATGAGTTTAGCGTTTTTTCTATCAATTACCTGATCAGTCTTAGTTGGATTATTGAACATATCTCCATCATACAGAGTTATTTTATCGTCAAGGATTATTCCAAATGACTCTGTATTATTACTTGTAAATCTTATCCACTTAGACATATTAGGTTATAATTTATTTTGGATGTATTATAACTAAATAATGAATAAAAAAAAGCCAAGAATATTAATTATTAGATGCGGATTATTAGGAGATACAGTTGATGCAACAGCTGTAGTGAAGCCCTTAGTAGATTATTATGGAGAGGAACTAGAAATTGAATGGGTGACTAAACCTAATCTGAGTGACTTGTTTATGTTCGATTCAAGAATATCTCCATTATTTGTAAGATTCACTAAGCTACCTCTTTTATTTAATATAGATAAACTGAAGATAATTTTAAAATCATTGTTTAATCCCTATGATGCTGTAATCAATTTAGAGTTAGGAAATAAATTTCTAAGTTTGGCATGGCTTACCAGAGGTAAAATAAAAGTTGGCCTTCCTTATAAGTATATTTCTGAAAATATTCAAAATGAGCATAGAGTAAAACACCAACTAAGGATTTTAAAATCATATTTTTCTGATTTATCTATTGATGGTTATTATCCTTATCTCATTGGATCAGATATAGATATCAAAAAGAAATATAATATTCATAATAAATATATTGTAATTTGCCCAACTAATAGTCATTTCAATAAGAAAAACTATCGAGGGTATAGAGCATGGCCACTTCAGAATTGGCAGATATTAATTGATAAAGTGATTAATGAAACAAATCTGGATATTATAATCACAGGCAGTACTAATGAAAAAACATATATTGCTCAATTAAATTTATATAATCCAAGAATTCATAACTTGACTGGAAGAACTATCTTGCCAAATCTAGTAAATATAATGAAAAGTAGTGAATGTACTATTGCAACCGATAGTGGTTCAGTACATGTTGCTGGCGTAAGTGCAAGAAAAGTTATAGCTTTGCATGG
>TARA_B100001113_G_scaffold340715_1_pt1 | contig 12498 bp, 13 predicted proteins | sample TARA_B100001113 | Tara Oceans TARA_B100001113 (sample SAMEA2622402) | marine metagenome | biome: marine biome (ENVO:00000447); feature: deep chlorophyll maximum layer (ENVO:xxxxxxxx); material: "saline water (ENVO:00002010), including plankton (ENVO:xxxxxxxx)" | depth 50 m | reverse complement strand
ATAAGCCTAGAATTGGTATATCTGGATTAGGAATTGAATCTAGTACGTTTTCTCCTGCTAGAACAACTGAAAAAGAATTTCATATTAAGTATAATGAGGATATTTTCTCAAACTATTCTTTTTTTAATGATAATTATCTTGATAAAGCAGAATGGTTACCCTCAATGACAGGTAAAGCAATACCTGGAGGAGTTGTTACTAAAGAAGCTTATGAATTAATGGTTACAGACCTAATTGAAAGAACGAAAAAAACATTACCTCTAGATGGATTATTTTTTGATATACATGGAGCTATGAATGTTGAAGGCATGTACGATCCTGAAGGAGATCTTATTGAAAGAATAAGGGAAGTCGTGGGAAATAAAACAATAATATCAACTTCCATGGATTTGCATGGAAATGTATCAGAGAAATTAGCAATGTATTCAGACCTTATAACATGTTATAGGATGGCTCCTCATGAAGATGCTATGGAATCTAAGCAAAGAGCACTTGATAATTTAATTCAAAGAGTAAAATCTAATAATGGAAAACCTAAATATAAAGCTTGGATTCCTGTTCCAATATTATTGCCTGGAGAACAAACTAGTACTAGGGTAGAGCCTGGAAAAACTCTTTATGGTAAGGTTAGTCATATTGCAGATATGGAAGGAGTTATTGATGCAGCTATATGGGTTGGTTATGCATGGGGGGATGCTCCAAGAAATCATGCAGTTGTTATGGCTGTTGGAGATAATAAGAAAAATGTTACTGAAGGGGCAGAAGAGCTTGCAAAACACTTTTGGGATGTAAGAGATGAATTTGACTTTGTAGCCCCTACAACAACTCTAAAAAAGAGTCTAAGTAAAGCATTGGAGTATTTAAATACCAGAAATACCGAAAAACCTTTTATAATAAGCGATATGGGAGATAACCCTACAGCTGGAGGTGCTGGTGATGTAACATGGACGTTAAACAGACTTTTAAATAGACTAGAATTTAAAAATGAAAATGGTCCAGAGCTTATATACGCATCAATCCCTGGACCTGATTTGATTAACAATGCTGTTAAATCTAAAATAGGGGATTATGTAGAAGGATATGTTGGAGCAATTGTAGATGATAGATATTCTCCACCAATTAAAATAAGAGGAAAGTTAATTTCAATTAAATCTGGAGATATGAATGCTGAAATTGAGGCTGTTATTCAGGTTGGAAGTATTAAAATTATAGTTACAAAAAAGAGAAAACCATATCACTATTTGTCTGATTTTACAGATTTAGCTCTAGAACCTTCTAAAACAGATATTCTGGTAGTTAAAATAGGATATTTAGTGCCAGAGCTTTATGATATTAGAGGAGATTGGATTATGGCCTTAACTCCTGGCGGTGTTGATCAAGATTTATATAGATTAGGCTATAAGAATATTAAAAGACCTATGTATCCTCTTGATAAAGACATGTCTACACCAGACTTATCTTCACGATTAATTCCAGTTATAAATTAGATTGTGAAACTACTTGTATATTAATAATATCTCCAATATCTTTAGAGTGTATGAACTAATAATATATAATTATGCCTAGTAAATTTTTTGGTAATAGACTTGATAAACAAAATCACTCAAAAAAAGGTGGCAAGCAAAAGTTTGTTAATAAAAGCAACAAAGCAAAATCTTCAGGAGTAAGAAAAGTAGGAAGAGGGAATTAATATCTTAAGTAATTTTAAATTCTAATGAGTAAAGGGTTATTGCTTATTGTCTTGTTTATTTGGGGTATACCAAGTACTTATTTTAGAAATAAATTTAGAAAAATTGTATATAAAACTGATGATTGGAAGATTAATATAAAACCGATTTTTTTAAAAGAATTAAAAGGCTTATTCTTAAATCTTTACCCTAATAACCCTGATTATATAAAATCTAGAAATAGTTACAGAATATATTTGTTTATATACTTAGTATTATTTATTATTTATCTCTATCTAGATGAAATTAATAGTATTATATAAGAATTCGGTTTTATTTAATTTTAGATAATTGTTATGAAAAATATTATAATATCAATAATTGCTTTTTCAATTGGTTATGGAATAGCATTTGCAACAGGTATAGATTTAGTTAAAAATGCAGTAGTTATTGCTTATTTAATACAATGGGTCTTATTTGTTCCAGCATATTTGCTCCAAACCGAGAAATTCTATGATCTTGCAGGTAGTATTACCTACATTTCTATTATTAGTTTTGTTTTTTATAAATCATCTGAATTCAATTTAGGGAGTTTTATTTTATCATTACTTATTATTGTATGGGCTATTAGACTAGGGAGTTTTTTATTTTTTAGAATTAAGGAGGCAGGTGAGGATAAAAGATTTAGAGACATTAAACCCTCACCAACTAGATTTTTTATGACATGGACATTGCAGGGTACCTGGGTTTCAATATGCTCTGCCTGTGCTATAACAGCTATATCAACTGCTGAAGGAATAATAATGAATGAATTATTCATTATTGGGATGATTACCTTTATAATAGGTTTTTTAATTGAGGTTGTCGCTGACAATCAAAAAACTAAATTTAGAAGTATTCCTGATAATAAAGATAAATTTATAACCTCAGGCTTATGGTCATACTCAAGACATCCAAACTATTTTGGAGAGATCTCTTTATGGCTAGGCGTTGCAATAATGTCATTTTCTTCTTTAAAAGGATGGCAGCTAATAACTTTAATTTCACCAATATTTACTTATATACTATTGGTTTACGTAAGTGGTGTAAGACTTCTAGAGGCTCGTGGAAAACAAAAATGGGGCCATTTAGATAGTTATAAAGAATATTTAGACAACACGCCTACCATCTTTTTTAAATTTAAAAAATGATTGATTTTTATTTAAATAATCCAGACAATAAATTAAGAAACAACTTAACCAACAATATTCTTTTAAAAAACGATTCAATAGACTATCATAAATCTTTGGAAGGATATTTACCAGCTACTTTATATAAGCTAAAAAACCTGTCTAAAAAATTAAATATTGGAGAGTTATATGTAAAAGACGAATCAAATAGATTCGGATTAAATGCCTTTAAAGGACTTGGAGCCTCCTATGCAATTCATAAGCAATTGATAATAGATCCAAGTATCTCTACTTTTTGCACAGCAACAGATGGAAATCATGGTAGGGCAGTGGCATGGTCTGCTGCTAGGAATAACAAAAAATCTGTAATATATGTTCCAAAGCAAACTACTAGAGATAGAATTAATGCGATTGCTGGTCATGGAGCAGAAGTTATACAGCTTGACCTAGATTATGAAGAAACTTGTAGATATGCTTTTGAAATGAGTAATAAAATGAATTGGAAATTACTTCAGGATGCATCATGGGACGGTTATGAAGAAATACCCGCTTATATCATGTCAGGATATTTAACACATCTTATTGAAATGCAAGATTCAATTAATGTGATAAATACACCAAATATTGATATTGTTTTTCTTCAAGCCGGAGTTGGCAGTTGGCCTGCTTCATGTATATGGTATTATATTAATAGATATAAAACAAATAAGCCAAAAATTGTATTAGTTGAGCCTGAAAACTCTTCTGGAATATTACAGTCATTATCATGTGGCAAAAGAATAACCCCAACAGGAAATCTTGACACTATAATGGCGGGATTAAATTGTGGTATCCCTTCTAAAAGTGGATGGAATATTATAAAGAATGGGTGTGATGCTTCGTTGACTATATCAGATGAATATGCAAAAAAGTCGATGAGAGCACTTTTTTATCCAATAAATGATGATAAAAAAATAATTTCTGGAGAATCAGGGGCAGCAGGTTTAGGTGGTTTGCTTAAATTAATTGAAGACGATAAATACAGTAAATTTAGAGAACACATTGGCTTAAACTCTAGATCTAGAGTTTTGGTATTTAATACTGAGGGGGATACAGATAAGAAAAATTTTAATTCAATTATTAATTAGATTTTATATATTATAGATTAATGAATGATACTCGTCCTATTATTACAATAAAATCAAGTGGTCCAATTTCTATTAATGGAGATGTTATTCTCTTAGATGAAAATGGTCATGAAATAGAGCATAAATCAAGATTTTCTCTCTGTGGATGTGGAAAATCTAATAAGATGCCATTTTGTGATGGATCACATAAAAATTAAGCATAGGAAATCCTGTCATATTTTTCACAAAATATGATAATTAGTCGCCGTTGCTTTAAAGAAATTTTATGGGATTAATAAAGTATGTGAACTAAACGATAGAGATATCGATAGCAGCTTTACCTTTTCTTCCTTCACCTTCTGAGAAATTAACTTTATCGCCTTCTTGAATCGTAATTCCGTTTAATGCTGTAACATGTACAAATATATCTTGTTCTGTTTCATCATTAGTGATAAAGCCATATCCTTTGGATTCGTTGAAAAATTTAACTGTTCCTGTCATTGAATATAATTTGGATGCAAATGTATATAATAAATAAGGAATAACAAGCAATTATTTTTGTAATTTTATTTTTATTAATTCAATATGTTTTGAATAAACTATATCTATTATTTGCATTCTGCTTAATATACACTTGTGTTTGTTCGCAAAACACTGTTGAAAAAATACATTTTGAAAGTGCAAATCCTTATTCATTTAATGATGTTATAACAGATTTAGATAGCCAAGAAAAGCAGAGTGTTTTTGGTGAGCTAGTTATTCCTAATGATACAATAGATGATGGAAGGAAATATCCATTGGTAATTGGTGTCGCTGGAAGCCTTGGTTGGGGGGAGCATCATTATAAGTATTTAAAGATGTATCAAGAGATGGGTATTGCAACATTTGAGTTGAATAGTTTTAAAAGCAGGGGAATAACCTCAACTGTTGGAACTCAAAATGAAATAACTATGGCTGCAATGATTCTGGATGCATATAGGGCTTTTGAGACTCTGGCAGAACACCCGAAAATAGATAAAGATAGGGTTTCAATAACAGGATGGAGTCTTGGAGGTGGAGTTACTCTGTTTTCTGCATGGTTACCTCTTAAGGAAGCTATTAATAAAGAATTATCATTTGCTTCTCATTTAGCATATTATCCTCCTTGTTTTATTAATCCTGACAATACAGATTTTTCTAAAGTACCTATTCATATTTTAATTGGAGAATTAGATAACTGGACTCCTTCAGCCCCATGTCTTGATTTAGTAGATAAATTAAAACCTAATACAGATATAAGTCTAACAATCTATAAAGATTCTTACCATTCTTTTGATAGAGATGCGCCATTGATAAGAAATGAAAATGCGTATAATTTTAGCGAATGTATTTTTAGATTAGATGAAAAAGGTAATGTGTTAATGAACTACTTTAATATTCCTATGTCAAATCCTTTTTTACAAAAATTAGGTTTTATAATGTGTGTTACCAGGGGAGTTGATTTCGGCGGTAATCCTGAAGCTAGAATAAAATCATTTGAATTTAGTAAGGATTTTATGAAAAGAACATTATTTAATTGAAAAAAGAATACATAGTTTTTCTTATGATAATAATTCCCATAATTGGATATTTATTCAATATGTATGCATTATTTCTGATTATTCCTCTAGGATTATTTTTTAAGAATTCTAAATAATTGTTTTTATAAGTATTATTAGAGCAATACTTATAACAAATATTCCGAAGATATCTTTTAATTTATCTGAAGCTACTTTGTCGTTGAAATATTGACCAACAAATATACCTATAATAGAGAGTGTTGTAAATGATAATAAAAAGCCCCATTCAATTGCTGATCCCCAGAATTCCACTGCACCAATAAATCCTATTAGTGATTTTAAGGAAATAATTGCTAAAGATGTTGCTATTGCGTGCTTCATTCGTAGTTTAGCTAGAATCACAAGTATAGGGACTATAATAAAGCCACCACCAGCACCAACAAGGCCTGTTATAAAACCAGTTAATGTACCCTCTGTTAAAATTATTAATTTGTTTGGTGCAATTGTCTTTATATTCTTTATTTTAACAATCGTTTTAGGGGATTTTTTAACCATAAAAATCCCAGCTACTAACATTAAAATTGCAAAAAGAAGCATAATCATTTTTTCTTTAGTCAATATCATGAAATCACTAGAGTATATAATATCTGGAATAATTCCAAGGATATATTTTTGTGTGACATAAACAGAGATAATTGCTGAAATAGAAAAGAACAATGTAGTATCGTAATTAATAAGATTGTCTTTTAGGTTTTTTATTGATCCTATAAGAGAAGTAGACCCTACAATAAATAATGAATATCCAGTTGCTAATACTGGATTAACTCCAAAGATATATACAAGAATAGGTAATGACAATATTGATCCCCCACTACCAATTAATCCTAAAATTAGACCTACTAAAAAAGCACCAAAATATCCTAAAACCTGAATTGGATCCACTACATTATTTATCTAAAATATTATGTTAATATAAGCTTAATAATTGAAATAATATATAGGTTTTAAATATCTTTATTAAATATATAATTTATTAGTTAGTGAAAAATTATCTCTTATTAGTTGCTTTATTTTTCAATTCATTATTTATGTTTTCACAGGAAGTATCTATAAAGATTGTTGAGATAAAATCTTTAGATACAAATACTATTACTAATTCTAGTTTTTCGCTAAATAAGATTGAAGCAAAAGGTCTTACCAATAAAAAGAAAAAAAGTTTTTTTAATTATAATTTAGATTTTGATATACTCTCCAAAGAAAACGTGATTGACATAACTAAGTCAACTGAGCTAGTTACCCCTACATGGATTATAAAACAAAAATTTAAAGAAGGAGGGGGAGATAATTCAAAATTTAAAGCAGATTATTCTTTAGGGAATATAGAGACGCAATCTAAATATATTATTATTAAATGTAGAGATCACGAATATGTTGATGGGGATAGAATAAAATTAATGCTAAATAACTCAATTATACATCCTAATATTTCACTAAGCTCGGTGTTTTATGTGATTGATATAGATCTTGATGAAGGTTATAATAATATTGATTTTATTGCTTTAAATGAAGGCGATTCAAGTCCTAATACAGCACAGCTTGTAGTGCTTGATGAAAACGGAATACAATTGTCTAATAAAAAGTGGTTAATTTCAACAGGATATAAGGCGCAGTTAGTTGTATATAAAAAGTGACCTAGCTATTTAGCATTACTGGCATCACAAGCATAGTTATCTCCTCACCTTTATCATAGCCGCTAACAGGTTTTAATATTCCAGCTCTATTTGGAAGACTCATTTCAAGTTTTATTTCATCAGATTCAATATTGTTAAGCATTTCTATAATAAATCTTGAATTGAAGCCAATTTCAATATCTTCTCCTTTATAGTCGCATGTTAATCTTTCTTCTGCCTTGTTGCTAAAATCTATATCTTCTGCAGACACGTTTAATTCTGCACCAGCTAATTTCAATCTAACCTGATGGGTGGTTTTATTAGAGAATATAGAAACTCTCTTAAGTGAATTTAAGAATTGAGTTCTATCAATTGTTAGAACATTTGGGTTTTCATTAGGTATTACAGCTTCATAATTTGGATAACTTCCATCTATAAGCCTACATACAATTAGTATATTTTCTAATATAAATTTAGCATTAGAATTGTTATATTCTATAGTAACTTCAAAATCTTCATCAATTATAGTTTTTATAAGATTTAAAGGCTTCTTCGGCATTATAAATTCAGCTAATTCTGAAGCGGATACATCAGATCTAGTATACTTTACTAATTTATGCGCATCTGTTGCTACAAAAGTTGAATTTTCTTTAGATAATTGAAAAAACACCCCACTCATCACAGGTCTTAAGTCATCGTTTCCCGCAGCAAATATTGTGCTATTTATTGCTTTTAAAAGTATTTTGCTAGAGACTGTAGCTGTAGATGGGTTATCTAATGTGATAGCTTTAGGAAATTGTTCTCCATCAGCATAAGCCAATGTGTACTTTCCATGATTAGAATTTATTTCTATTATATTATTTTCTTCAGCTGTGAATGTTAGTGGTTGGTCAGGAAATGTTTTAAGTGTGTCAATTAAAAGCTTAGATGGAATGGCTAAACTCCCCTTACTCGTACTATCAACTTCAATTGAAGAGACCATTGTAGTTTCTAAATCACTAGAAGTTATTGTTAGATTTGAGTTATCTAAATCAAATAAAAAGTGGTCTAATACAGGTATTGTGTTAGTTGCATTAATTACACCACTAAGCACTTGTAATTTCTTTAATAAAGCACTGCTAGATACTATAAACTTCATAGAAAAACATTAATAAAATTAATTTACACAAATATATTATAATCAGATAAATTACATAAATAAACTTATCAACATTGATAAGCTATTTTAAAAAACTTACAGTCACAGAATCATAAACTTTTAAACCTAATAAAGATGATGCTGTACCAACATTCAATGGGTTGCTTTTATATATTGCAATTTCTAAATATTTAGATGAATTGAATAATGCCAAAGCTCTACCTTCATTGCTTCTTTTTTCTTCATCTATACTAAAGTCAACAATTTCGCTATAGCTATTAAATATCTTCTTGAATTTATGATTTCTTGCAGAAATTTCAAACTTCCTGCCTTTAGCTGTTTCTTTAAAAAAAGCTTGTTTTATATTAGTCACTACATTTCCGTAATTATCTATATATAATACGGTTCCAATTATTTGATTTTTATCATCATTTATAAATGGATTTATAGACTTAACTGATTTTATTTTTTTTATTTGTTTACCAATAACCTCTGGCTCACCTCCTTTAGCTAGATGGCATGCAACTTTGGTAAATGTTTTAATTGCTGAGTTTTCAGATTCAATTTTATCATGAATATTAATTTCAAAAATTTCATCTGGATTAATATTATTACATACGATACTTAAAACCCCATTATCTGCACATATAAAATATTGACCATTAAGCTTTACAACTAAATGGGAGTTTTCAGGTGTTTTTTCAGAATCAACACCAATAACATGTATAGTTTTTTCTGGAAAATGCTTATAGGAATTTTCAATTACATATGCGGTTTCCATTATATTAAAAGGTGAAATTTGATGAGTTATGTCAACTATGCTTACTTCGGGAATATCAGATATTATAGCTGCTTTAATTTTTGCAACAAAGTGGTCCTTTGTTCCAAAATCAGTAGTTAGTGTTATAATTGACATATAAATTGTTGATATTTTCTTAAAATATGTGGTTTAAAATTATGTATTTTTGGTATATAAATCTAATAAATCAATTCTATAATTTTATTTAAGCAAATTGGACGAAAGAGTAATTAAAATAGAAAAAATTGATCCAAAAGATTTATTTGGTCCTCAAAACAAATACATAAAATTTATAAAACTTAAATACCCGGAATTAAAAATTGTTGCCAGGGGAGACAAAATTAAAGCTTATGGTAAGAAGGATGATTTAAATGAATTTGAAAAAAGAATAAAGCAAATAATAAACTATTTTATTGAATACAATATACTCTCAGATAATGAAATTGAGATGCTGTTAAATTCTTCTTATGAAAATATTAAAACTTCTAAGGATAGTCATAAGCCTATTTTGCATGGAGTTAATGGTAGAGTAATTAAAGCTAAAACATTAAATCAAAGAAGAATAGTCGATTCTGTAAATAATAGTAACATGGTATTTGCAATTGGGCCTGCTGGAACTGGAAAGACCTACACAGGAATAGCTTTAGCAGTGAGATCACTGAAACAAAAAGAAGTAAAGCGTATAATATTAACAAGACCAGCCCTTGAAGCTGGAGAGAATTTAGGCTTTCTTCCTGGTGACCTTAAGGATAAGCTAGATCCATATATGCAGCCTTTATACGATGCATTAAAAGATATGATACCTTCAATTAAGTTAAAAAAATATATTGAAGATGGTGTTATTCAAATTGCACCTTTAGCATTTATGAGAGGTAGAACTTTAGATAATGCTTTTGTTATTTTAGATGAAGGTCAGAATACAACACATTCACAAATGAAAATGTTTTTAACAAGAATGGGTAAGAATGCAAAATTTCTAATAACTGGCGATCCTGGTCAAATTGATCTTCCAGGCAGAATAACTTCTGGAATTAAGGAAGCATTGCTTATTCTAAAAGATACTGAAGGTGTTGAAATTGTAAATTTAAATGACAGTGATGTGGTTAGGAACTCGTTGGTTAAAAAGATTATTGATGCATATAAAAACATTGAAAACCCTAATTAAGATTAATGAATAGCGCAATAATTCAGACAAATTTTGATTTTCCAGGTCAAACGGATTTCTATAAAGGAAAAGTAAGAGATGTATATAAAATACAGGATGATTTGGTTGTAATGATTGCTTCTGACAGAATATCTGCATTTGATGTAGTTATGCCTAAAGGAATACCTTATAAAGGTCAAATTTTAAATCAGATTGCTACTAAAATGATGGACCTAACTTCAGAAATTGTTCCAAACTGGCTTATTTCATCTCCTGATCCAAATGTTTCAATAGGTCATTTATGTGAGCCTTTTAAAATAGAGATGGTTATTAGAGGTTATTTGTCTGGACATGCAGCTAGAGAATATAAAAAAGGCAAAAGAACACTTTGTGGTGTAAATATGCCTGACGGAATGATTGAGAATGACAAATTCCCTGATCCAATTATAACCCCTGCTACAAAAGCTGAATCTGGAAATCATGATGAAGACATCAGTAAAGAAGATATTATCTCAAGAAATATAGTTTCTAAAGAGGATTATGAAGTTTTAGAAATATATACTAAAAGTCTTTTTGATAAGGGAACTAGTATTGCAAAAGACAGGGGATTAATTTTAGTTGACACAAAGTATGAATTTGGAAAAACCAAGGATGGTAAAATTGTACTAATAGATGAAATTCATACCCCAGATTCTTCAAGATATTTTTATTCAAATGGCTATAAGGAAAGACAAATAAATAACCAACCACAAAAACAATTGTCAAAAGAGTTTTTAAGACAATGGCTAATTAGTAATGATTTTCAGGGGTTAGAAGGCCAGTCCATCCCTTTAATGTCTGACGAATATGTTTCAACTGTTAGTGATAGATATATTGAATTGTATGAAAATATTACTGGAGAAAAATTTATTAAAGCAGATAATACACAGATAAAGAATAGGATAAATACCAATATTAATAACTACTTAGAAACTTATTTTGGAAATTGAAAAATTAGTTTCAGACATCTCATCATACATCTGGGGTTTTCCTCTAATAGTATTACTTATTGGTGGTGGGCTATATTTAATTACTTATTCCAGGTTTATACCATTTAGATATTTTTTTCATGCTATAGATATAGTTAGAGGCAAATATGACGACTCCAATGACAAGGGTGAGATAAGTCATTTTGCTGCACTCTCAACAGCTTTATCTGCTACTGTTGGAATGGGCAATATTGCTGGTGTTTCTGTTGCGATATCTATAGGTGGCCCTGGAGCAATTTTTTGGATGTGGATAAGTGGAATCATTGGAATGTCTACGAAATTTTTTACCTCATCTTTAGCTATAATGTATAGAGGTAAAGATTCTAATGGAAATATACAAGGCGGTCCTATGTATTTTATAACTGAAGGTTTAGGAAATAAATGGAAACCTCTGGCAATTTTTTTTAGCGTTTGCGGTTTAATAGGCGCCTTACCAGTCTTTAATGTAAATCAACTAAAGCAAGCAATAAATGATATATTACTAATTCCAATGGGCTATGAAGTTACCTTACAGTCTAATCTTTTGATTGGCTTAGTACTTGTAATTATTACTTCAGTTGTAATTCTTGGAGGTCTAAAAAGAATTAGTGCTGTTGCCTCAAAACTGGTTCCGCTAATGGTATTAGTTTACATGATATCAGTAATTACTATTATAGTTATAAACATTGAAGAATTGCCATATTACATAAAACTAATTTTCTATGATGCTTTTACTGCCTTAAACTACAGGGGAGATTCTGTTACAGGAGGTGTTGTAGGTTCTTTAATTATACTAGGTATAAGAAGGGGGGCGTTTTCAAATGAAGCAGGTATAGGAATGGCGCCTATGGCACATGGAGCAGCAAAAACTAACTCTCCAATAAGAGAGGGGTTAGTTGCTATGCTAGGCCCTGCAATTGATACTTTATTCATTTGTACACTCACTGCGTTAGCAATTTTAATAACTGGGGTGTGGAAAACAGATCTGAATGGCGTAACACTAACTGCTGCTGCATTTAGTAATTCTCTTCCGTTAATTGGAAGATATTTATTGTTAATTTGTGTGATTGTTTTTAGTGTCTCTTCACTTTTCACATACTCATATTATGGTACAAAATGTTTATCTTATTTATTAGGTGAAAAAAATAAAAAATATTATAATTACATTTATATAATTAGCATTATACTTGGAGCTACAACATCCCTGAGTTTAATGATTAACCTAATAGATACATTTTTTGCCTTAATGGCTATACCAAC